>JAABUU010003176.1_pt1 | contig 21352 bp, 17 predicted proteins | sample 5559301 | NCBI WGS metagenome assembly JAABUU01 (sample SAMN10711884, study PRJNA513360) | rock metagenome | isolation source: Antarctica rocks | place: Antarctica: Victoria Land, Richard Nunatak white | reverse complement strand
GGCAACGTATGAGCGTGCTGGCCGATCGCGGGTTAGGGGGAGTGTTAGATATATAACTCACGATAGCTGTGCTATTAGTGTGGTGCCACCTTTTAACAGAAGATATAATTATAAAATATATAGATGATGAATTAAAAGCATTGTAAGCATTAAAGACAATGAAGTATGTTAATTAATTTATTATAATTATTGAGAAGTGCAGTGCTCTATTTACTTTCTTGACTTCTTTAGTCTTAGTATAAAAGATTAACAGAGTCTTCTTTTATCTTAGATGACAGAGTTTCTGTCATCAATTTAACAATATTTAAGTTAATTACAGTCAATGTTGATGCATTAAATTCACTAAATAGACAGATAACATAAATACTCATTATTCTTTCAATAAATTATAAGCTTAAATTAGCAAAAGACTTTTTAAAGAAAGTGCAGACTGATTTAATGCACACAGTTCTTAATATGTTGCTTATTAAAGCAAAATAAGTAGACAGTTCTTAATATGCTGCTCATTAAAGCAAAACAAGATAAGTATGATAAGCACAACAATTCAACAGCTTAATATAAATTAAATATTGACAAATAAGCATTTTCTACATTGTTATAAGCAGACAATACATATACATATCTCTTTTATTATTATATTTATCTTTACAACACACTCTTTTATCTTCAATTCTTATACTATATGTCAATCATCACTATAAATCAAAAGCACAACTCATCATTCTTTATAAAGCAATGTTTAATCTCTGTTCTTACTTGAGAGAACTGTGAGAAATGATTTATTTATATAAAGAGATAATTGATTAATGAAAATCTTTAATATATAATAGAGATTCTCATTTAAGTCTTTACAGACAATATATTTATCAGTAATGTTTTTTCTTTCTTTTTATTAAGTAATCTTAATTTTAAGAATCAGCAAATCAACAGCAGAGCTCTGTTCTGAATTATAGTTTACATTAATATTGATGATAAAAATTATTTTATAAATAAAATTATGATAAAAGAAGCTTGAAATGCTTTCTTTTTAAAGTATAAAAAGAAACTGTAGATAACTGAGAGACAATATTTGACAAAGTTCATTAAATATAAGATGTCATTAAACATAACTGTTAATGAGACATGAACTTAACTTAACAATCTTGACAAAAAGATCACTGCAATACAGTTAAGACTTAAGAACTTTATTACATTTAAGTAACAGTTTTAAATACTGCTTTAAGTACTATTAATGAAGTATGCTGTTATCTGTGATATCATTGATGCTTAAAATGTACTTAACATTAAGATGAATCTACAGAAACTTCAAAAGAAGAAAATATAATTAAAGATATTTAACAATGCTTTATGAACTGAACAGTAAAGACAAAACAAGAGTTATTAAGAATGTTAAATCTTATAATATGATTACAGAAGACATTTAAGCTTAAACAGTAATTATTCATTATTATATAGAATTTTAATCTGCTATCTTTGTAATAATACTCATCACAAACAGAACTGTAAGTATATTTCTGTGATTTATAAGATTATACAGTCAGCAAAATTAGTCAAGACAGTTAAGAAGTAAGTTAAGTTGATTGCAGTTAATTTACACAGAAATAAAAGAAGAAATCAGACATATAATGTAAAGATTGTTTCTGAAAAGAAATTCAGCATATAGAAATCTGAAGCTGTAGATAAGTTTAATGAGAAGATTACTGCTATCTTTAAAAACATTAGTAATAAGATTTCTTAATCAGACTGAATCACAGACTCTGATATCTCATCTAATATAATTAATAAACTTCAGCTTTTCAATGATTCTCTGATGTGCATGTGATGATGTATCATCAAAGTCAAAGAGAAAAGATTATATATTAATTATTATGATACAGTCACTATGCAGAATAAGAATGAGAATTCAGTTTTTTTAAATTCAATACTTTATGTTTTAAAGCTTGAAGTCAATCTTCTGTCAGAAAAGAAGATGTGTAAAAAGAAACTGCTTAAATATTTTAATTATAAGAGTTTCTACATGTAAAATAAGAGTGAAAAGCTTATATTAAAAGCATTTAAGAAAGAAAGAGTCTATATAATTAAATATATTTTAAATGATTTTAATGAATTTGTTTTACTCTCTGTTATACATATACAAAGTAAGTCAAAGATTGCTCTTTTAGAAGCATGCAAAAACTTGTAAATTTAGATTTCTGAATTCATTACAGATACATTTAATGAGAATGTATAAATGAATGATGACATAATTATGTTATATGACAACAAGATCAAGACATATAAACTTTAACATCATTAATTTATTCATCTCAGCACAACTAAACTTCATAATCTTTATAAAATTATTACTTTAAGCAAGTCAATTCTCATTATTAAGAACAATATTAATGTATATAAGATTTATGCTCTGACTAAGTTCATGAATCAGCAAGAACACAACATAAATAAAAGAAAAGTTAATATTCTTATTTTAATCTTCATCAACATATATAAATCTCTGTCTTTGTCATTCACTGACTATTAATACTTTCTGAAAATTGTAGATAATCATTTACAGAAAATATAAACAATATTATTGAAGTAATAAGATAATGCTTTATAGAAACTGCAGAAATGACAATTAAAGATTGAATTTTAATTTGATGTAAAGATTCTTACTGTACAAAGCAACAATGCAACAGAGCTGAGATCTACTCTTAATAAGTGATGTATATCTTTCAGCATTATATTACAATATACAGTGCTCTATATATTAATTTAAAATGATGTAATTAAGAAGCAATTAGAATCACTGAGAACTCAGTGTATACAATAATTAAAAAGATTAAACTCTTAATAAAGTTCTAAATAAAGACTATATAAACTGATATTTATTTTTATAACTGCACAGCAACTGACTTCTTAATCAATGACAAATAAGTCACTTTAAAGAAAGCTTTCATCAAGATGAAATCATTTATTGATTATATATATATATAAGAATGTAAATACTACTTCTATGTCAACTTAAAGTCTCTGTCTGAGAGCAGACAGAATAAGTTTATGAACTGAGAATAAATAAAAGTATTTATAAATTATAATAAGAAAATCATAAAGCAGTATCTGCTTTAAGCATCAGATCTTAAATAAATCATTAAGAGTTATGCTGTTAAGTTTGCTGAAAATAAGAAAGAAGACAGCATTAATGTAAAACTTTATAGATAAATACTGAATATTTTTTTAGAATGAAAATTTATTAAATAACTGTATAAGACTGAAATTGTTAAAAGATGACACCACACTAATAGCACAGCTATTATGAGTTATATATTCAACACTCTCTCTAACTCATGATCAGCCAGCACACTCATACATCACTTACTCAGCTTCTTACAGGCAGAAAGAATGCACATGCAACATAGTTTGAACTCATAACCTTAAGCTTATGCAGATAAGGTAGCCAATGCATGTTCAATACCATTACATCAACTCAGGCTCATAACCTGTTAAAAGGTGACACTACACTAATAGCACAGCTATTGTGAGTTATATATTCAACAGAAATTGTAATTGCTTCACTGAAACAGTTTCTGAAATCTGACATGCAAACTTACAGATTTAGATTCATGAATTTTTATCTTGTTATTACATCATTAAAGAAAGAGATTACAGACAATTCATTGTTAAAGTTAATTATAGTTAACTTTAATTACAATGCATTAAAGCTCTTCTTTTATATTAAGATTTTTGTTAACAAGATTAATTATTCAGATATAAACATCTCAATTAAGAAAGTCAAGACATTTTTATGCATTGAGATATTAAAGAGAAGATAAAAGAACAATGATATTAATTTTAATGAGTTTATAATAAAGATTTTAAAAGTTATGTTGACATTGACTGCATTCACAGTTAATGATAAGAATAATGAGTACTCAGTAAAAACTGATATCTTAACTTCTCTAATATATACTGAAGCAGTGAGAGACTCAATCTGAGAAAAGATGTAAAAAACATCATTAATGTAGAACTAATAACATTTACAGTAAATAACATTTAAAAAGAGACTGTTCTGTTAAAAGAAATCAACATTGTGATTAATAAGTAAGTATTTAAATTTAAGCTGCACATTAATGATTTTCTTAACAAATTAAAGATAAAAATAATGACAAGAGAGTTCTTACAGATGTACAGCATCAATTATAAAGATATCTTTACATTAATTATGAAATTTAATACTCTCTGTATTTTTCTGACTCTAATTGCACTTAAAGATCTAGAATGTCATTAAATAAATGTTAACAATGTCTTTACTAAGTCATTTCTGAAGAAAACAATCTACATAACATTATTTTTCAAAGTTACAACTATCTTTAACTATGTACTACACATTCTGCACAGTTTATATGATCTAAAGCAAGCTGTCAGAGATTGACATGAACAATGTGTCATTAAGCTTCTTTAATTAAATTTTTATCAAAGTAATGTGAATTTATATCTTCTAATTCACACTGTCAAAAGCATTATGCTACTTCTCTATATAAATAATATCATTATAATCTCATCAGATCTCTTAAATATTCTTTAATTCAAAAAGTTTCTCAGAAGCTTATTTAAGATTAAGAACTTAAGAAAAACACAGAAAATTCTTGATATTTAAATAATTTATAATTACAAGAAAAGAACACTGCACATAAATTAGACACACTATGTTGATAAGATGCTCAGAAATCTTTATATGCAAAATAATAAGTATTAATGCACTGAGATCTTATTGAATGAATATGACTCTCTTTGCTTAATTAATTTTAATGATCAGCACATAAATTAAAGAAAATATTAGCAGATCATTGAAAGTCTTATGTATACTGTAATTTATATGTATTTAAATATTTTCTTTATCTTAAAATAACTGAATCAGTATCTCAGTGACTTTGCAGAACATTATAAGCATGTACTTAAGAGATTGTTGCAATATATATAATTAATCATCAATTTTAAGATCATATATGAACTCAGTAAAAGTCAAGATCTACTTGAATACTCTGACTCTGATTATGCATTAAATAAGTTAAATAGAAGATTTATTTTAAATTATATTTATCTGTTTAAAAGAGAATCTGTGTCATGAGTTAATTAAAAATAAAAGTTAATGACAACATTGATTACAGAGATTAAATATATAATTATATTAATATGTATAAAGATTAAAGTCTGACTCACTTAAATATTAAGAAATATAAAATTAGATAAGTATCTTGAAGTTAATTTACATTGTATGAGCATTTAGAAGAATGAGACTCATAAAGAAAACATATTTCTTCAGCTTAAAGAGAATAATCAGACTGTTTTAACACTGATTAAGAACATTTATGTGCATAAATAATTAAAGCACATTAATGTCATCTATCATTACATTCAAGATCTGCACAAGAAAAATCAGATTAAAATGAACTTTATATTTAATTAAGATATAATAGCTAATGAACTGATTAAGTTCTTGTTAAGATAGATGTTTAAGTGCTTTATGTATCAGTTAAGACTTAACAACAGTGAAAGTCAATAAATATGAATGTATTAAATAAAAATATTGAGAAGTACAGTGCTTTATTTACTTTCTTAACTTCTTTAGTCTTAGCATAAGAGATTAACAGAGTCTTTTTCTGTCTTAAATGACAGAGCTTTTGTCATTAATCTAACAATACTTAAGCTGATTGCAGTCAACATTGACACATTAGATTTACTAGATAGGCAGATAGCACAAGTACTCATTATTCTTTCAATATATATTTATATTAAATAAATCTCTACATCTCATTAAAATATGTTTAAGATTGATTCTTAAGAAAATTAAGTACACTTTATATTAATTGTTAATAAATCAGATTTTTATCTTCAGAGAAAGATTCATCTCTGTTATAGTAGCTGCAAGTTGTCTTAAAATCTTTATTTTTAACAGTTTAAGTACAGTTACTGACTTTCATTGTCATAAATTTCTTTATATCTTCTTAATATATTCTTAACTAAGCTCTATAATCATTACTATGATCTTAGATGTCATTCTGCAATTTAATTTTATTTATATTTGATTCTTAATGAAGTCATTAAGTCTATTATCAGATCTTATGACACAATGAGGGTGACAGTGAGATCAATTAAGTGAATGATGAGTGATGAAAAGAGATTTAATAGATTTTACACATAATGTCTTCATCACTCAGTTGAGCCAGCCACTCAGTCAAGCCACCTCATTAGTCACAAACATTCTCATCAACATTGTTGTTCACCTCATCATCACCATACATTCACAATGGCCTCAGATGAATCAATTAAGTCAATTTCTAATATTTTCATGCAATATAGTCTTGTCTTAGCTGATTTAAACAATGATTCATCAGTTTTTCTTTGCAAGATTGCTTGAATCTATGATCTACCTTGATCTACTCTACAAGCTCATTGAAAAGAAAGACAATCAGTAAAGACCTTTCAGATAGATTAATAATGACTGTCAGTGCATGAGAAGAATGCTTTAATTTGATGAATTGATACTATAACAGCTTGAGGGTGGCCTTCATGAATTGAACAGCTGAAATTCATGACAAAGCATCTAATGATGATCAAAGATGATCTGAATTCTCTAGAACAACATTGATATAAGAATTTTCTGCATTGACATTCAGACTTTAAGACATGGTATAGCTGCAACCTCAATCAGAATTGAAAGAATGTCAGAAACCTTGAAATCATTTAAAAATGATTTGATTTATACAACTTTACATGAATTCAGCATGGTATTTTGAAGTCAGACATATATAATATGAATAAAAAGAAATTTGCAATGAGCATTACAGACAGCTTTAAAGTTCTAGTACAACACACAGAAGCACAAGCTTTCAGTGTTCAGACTAACAATTAGAACTGAGTGTTTCTTATTGAGTGTGTATCATTCAATGACATCACTCTTTCACTCTACTTCATTTTCAAGGGCAAGCTGATACAGCAGACATGACTAAACTCTGTTAAGGATGATCAGGCTGTTCTACAAGTCAGTGACAATGATTGAACTACTAATGTGATAGAGCTTCAGTGACTTGAGATCTTCAATCTACACACTAAGACTCAGACTTAAGACACTCATCAACTACTAGTACTGAATGATCACAAAAGTCATGTCTTCACTGACTTTATTCAGTATTGCTGTGATCACAGCATTGTGACTTTGTGTCTTTCTTCACATTTGACCCATTTGCTGCAGCCATTGAATGTTGAAGTCTTTGGGCCATTGAGCAAGGCCTATAAGAAGTGTGTTTATACTTACTCACATTATGAGGCCATCAATGTCAACAAGCTGAACTTTCTACACTACTATCAGAAGACTAAATTGACAGCAATCACAACTCAGAACATTCTGAGTGCATGATGAGGTGCAGGTCTTATTTTGTTCAATTCTTTCATTGTTATTTTGAAATTACCTCGGCCAAAGACCCCACTCTATGCCTTCTTTACAAATTTCAATGAAGTCCAAGTCAATGTCACTGTCACATCTAGTACAGCAACCCAAATCAATCAGTTTGTGGATGAGATCATAATAGATATGACATCATCATTGCATACATGTGTCTTAAGCCTAAAAGACACAGCTCTGACAGCTGTGACAGATAGAACAGTCCTACAGCGGACTAATCAGGAGCTGCTTGACAAGCAGAAGCAACAGCGGAAGAAGCAGTCACAAAAGAGTGTTGAAAATGCCTGAGTCCTTACTGTCGACAAGGGTAGGGCTATGATGCAGGAGGCAGAGAAGAAGGCGAAGAAATTGGCTGATAAAACAGCTAGATATCATGCATTAAGAGGCAAAGTTGGATTTGCGAAGCTGGTCTGAAAGGAAATGCCCATGGATAATTCAGTTTTCATGTAGTTAGTCTAGGGGGGTGGTAATCTCAATAATTCAAGGTGTTTCGACAAGGGTTAATTAAGCGACAGCGAGGTGGCTCAACTGGGTGGCTGGCTCGACTGGGTGGCGATTACGTTATTTTGTTATAAATTCTTGCTAAATCATCTCTTGACACTGAACTTCTAAAAACAGCTGTAAGGTAGGTCAAGAGGCCTCTACCATCATCTCTTGTTGAATTGAGGTACAAATACTTCGTCCTTGTACAGATCCGGTTTAAGGTACCGTAGTGCTCCAACACCCTGAATCTTCACGCTCAACGCAATGGGATTCCTGAGAGTGTCACTTAACGATCCTACCGGGTATCCCCACCTTACGTTTTTCTAAGTAAACTCCCCATACCTAGATGGTGCCGCGACTAGAGCCGATCAACGTGTCGGCTGCGATGCATGTCATTGCCTACCTTTGGCTGAACTAGGAAGGTAGGCTTCTTCGGCCGCTAACTCTAAAAAGGCAGGCCTTCCACTTGAGATCAGAGGTAAAAGGCGGTGCTTTCTTAAGAGTTCAAGCTAATCCTCGGTATATAAGGTACCTTACCTCACTCGTGGTTCTTTCTATAACATCATTCCTGCTGTCTCCTTCCCTTCTGCAAGTCACTGGTTCATTGCTGCCTCGAGAAAACTTCTCAGACTACCCTTCTGGCTGCTTCTACTTTCTTGTGCCTTCCCCGGCTTGACGTCTTGTGAAGCTACTTCCACGGGGAAGCTGCCTTTTCTCCTACCGAATCAATGTCATCGCAACCGAAAGCTGCTGCTTTCGGAACATGGAAGAGCCCAATTACCGCGGACCTCCTGTCTGCTAAGGGTGTCTCTCTGTTGGAGCTAGGGGTCAATGTACGAGATGGTCTACTCAACTTACCTTAGATGGCAGAGATGCTGAACCGAGGAATAGAAGTCTGCGGACAAGATATATTGTGTGGAAGGGAGGCCTGCCGAGGGGGGTCGTGCTTGCATCGTGGAGCACTCCGAGCATGGGGTCAAGGACGTCTTACCGGTGGAATACAGCGCGCGGACTGGTATATATGAATACGGAGGAGCTGCTTTTACAGTGAGCTCGGCCGGTGAGCTGATCTTTGCGGACTGGAAGACGAAGGGCGTCTTCTCCCTCGCGCCAGAAACTGGCGAAACGCACCGTCTTACGGATTCCGATCCTAAGGTCAATTATGCCGACTTCAATGTCCACCCTACCAGTAATCAATGGGTTCTCGCTATCAGAGAAGACCATAATACCCCTGGTGTTGAGCACACGATCGTCGCCATCAATGTTGCAAAGAAAACAACGCATCCTGTCGTACATGGCGCTGATTTCTACTCACATCCGCAATTTAGTCCTGATGGTCAGAAGCTCTGCTGGATGCAGTGGAACCATCCCGACATGCCTTGGACAGGTACAGAGCTCTACGTTGCTGACTGGCAAGATGGCAAGGTTGGAGAAGCTACATTGGTGGCAGGAAAGGCAGGCGTCGAGAGCATAAGCCAACCGCGGTGGGGTCCAGATGGCACTTTGTTCTTCGTCAGTGATCGGACTGGATATTGGCAACTGTATCGATATAGGACTGGCGGATCGCAAGCGCAAGCAATAAAGCTGAAGGGCTTGGAAGAAGCGGAGTTTGCGGGCCCAGAGTGGTGGCTAGGCAGGTGCGGACGCTTCCCTGGCCCGTCTATGATTGGTGCTGACTGCTACTGGGAGTTGTAGCTGCACATATGTCAGCTTGACAACGGACACGCTTATAGCTGCATATACAAAGGATGCTGCTGATCGCCTTGCAGTCATCAATGTCAATTCAAGTTCTTGGACAGATCCACAATTCCCCCTTGTTGAAATTCGAAATAATGCGATTCGAAGAGTTTCAGATACCAGCTTCGTGGTTATTGGCAGTACTTCGACGGCACCCACGGCTTTGTACCAGCTAGACATCACGAATCCTTCCAAAGTGAAGACTCTCAAAACTTCAATGGAGGTGGACATCCCAAGTTCCCTTTACTCTGAAGCAGAGCACATCTCTTTTCCGCGCGTCTACGGAGAAGACAAAGATGGTGAGGGTCATGCTCTGTTCCTGCCTCCTAAGAACCCAGAGTATCAGGCGGTGACAGGCAAGCGTCCACCATTAATCGTTTATATTCACGGTGGTCCAACCGGACACGAGGGACCTGGCTTGTCTCTCTTCCGGCAGTATTACACTTCTCGCGGATACGCCTTCGTCGCAGTGAATTACGCCGGTTCTACCGGTTATGGCAGGGCCTATCGGGATCGACTGTACGGCACATGGGGCGTAAGCGACGTCGCCGATGCAGCAAGCTGTGTGGCTCATCTAGTCTCGGCGTCGCTCATCGACCGTTCCCACGTCGGCATCACCGGGGGTAGCGCAGGTGGGTATGCCGTTCTTCAGTCCCTCTGCGTCTACCCCGACGTCTGGGCCGGCGGCGTCAGTCTGTACGGCATCAGCGACTGTAAAGCCCTGATAGAAGAAACGCATAAGTTCGAGAGTCGTTATATCGGTAACCTACTCTGCGACGACAATCTGAGTACAGAGGAGAAGGAAAAGATCTATAGAGATCGCAGTCCGTTGTACCATGCAGATAATATCTCGGCGGCGGTTCTGCTGTTGCAAGGCAGTGACGATAAGATCGTCCCACCGAATCAAGCCTGGGATATAGAGAAAGCCATCAAGAAGAATGGAGGAGAGGCGAAGGTCATTATCTTTGATGGGGAGGGCCATGGTTTCATACAGGGCAAGAACGTTAAGACAGCTGTTGAGGAGGAGGAGAAGTGGTGGGTCAAGACGTTGCTGTCTTCATAGCTGTAAAGTAGGCGACCTTCCATAGACATCCCTTCAAATACATAAACCATCCTGATACGGAAGCATGTCTTTCTATCACGAAGAAACATGTCGAATTTCTAATTAGGAAGGCGCCCTTGGCTCTACACATCGCCCCTTCCCTTCTTCGTGTAAGTAGACCTCTACTCAATCTATGCAAGATCCCATACTTGAACAATCCATCCTTCGCGCACATCACCATCATCCCACTGCCACGACATAAATTCATCACCACCACCAACGGCGCGTCGACACCGAACACCACCCTAACATAACGACATTAGTTCTCCTACCAAAACACCACGACGCCGTGAGCGTTCCGGGCAATGAAACAGGCCGATCCAGTGTTGGCCATAAAAGGATAACTGCACATGGAGAACCCTCACCGACGAACCGTAATGATAGGACATTTGATTTTCACCACTTCAGTTCCATAGGCAGCATCACAGAACAGGGTCTCATTCCAACACCGTTCGTCTCTATGAGACGACACTCTAAACCCAGAATCACAACCATGAAGGATGACGTGGAGGAACTCGCACTGCTTCTGGAGATCGTGGAGGAAGCTGTTACCTCTCCACGACGGACTATTGCTTTTGACATCTTGACTTTCAACGACACGCTCTTCCAGCTTGGGGGAACAGCCAAAGCACTATCGTCGGCCTGATGTCGTCGTTCTCACAAGAGGGTATCCCTGACCAGATATCCAGGGATCGACAGTCCGGAGTCCCCTTAAGGAGCGGACTTGACGATATGAAGGAGTCGCATGTGGAGGTCCATTCACCATCACCGACCCAGATGTGTGGGGTGCGCTCAGGTGAACACTGACAACACGAGTCCACAAGTTCCTCCATATGGTCACAGACCATCCCCCGCAGCCATCTCAACTACAGGGGGCCCTTCGGTGTTCGGAGAGGTGACAGCACTTTTACGTCTGGAGCTTTGTCTAATTGAGCCGTAGCACGTTATCCTCACAGCTCGCTCGGGAGGTATGGGACGGAGCCCTGATTTGGAGGACTCGCGTTCTCCTATGGTGCTCCAGCTGGCCGATTACTAGGTTGGGTGAAGTGAACCTGGGTCGCGGCGGAGTGCCGGTGAGTCACGGAGGATTTGTCCGATATTCCAGTCCGTCTCCACAGATATCAAATAGGGGCTGCTAGGAAGACGAAGCTGCTTCCGGAGTTTAACTCTGACTAGTCCTCCGCAAGAAATGGGCAAGCTCCATGACCATGGTCAATACCAGACGCACTCGTTTGGTCCTCTTTGAGGTCAGAGGCAAGTCTCATACGTCTTGAGACGTCATGACGAGCTAAAACAAACGGAACCAGCAAAGCGGACTAGTGGATGGAGGTGTTCGGAGCCAAAATAAAAGATCCCGAAGGAAAGGTCGCGGACAGCGGCTAGACTAGTGAGCGGCCGATATATTGTTAAATGCATTGCACGCCGCTTTCGAATCCTCGCCTGGATGCGCTCTGAAGTGTGTGGTCAAGTTGTTGCAGATGAGCTGGGCCCGCCGAACATTTGTGGGTCATTTTCTGTGGATGCTATGTCACCAGGTCCTGAGGAAATGTCAGGTCCATTCATTCATGAAACCTACATCATCATGCTCTCGAGGCTTTCAATTCGGTTGCAGGATGATTGGCGTGATCTCGGTCTCGGGATAGTTCCTTTCTGGAGGTATGAGGGGCATATTCCACCAGCGTGGTTGAGGAGACGTCATGATCGTGATGAGGGTCCAATACTGCCGACTACTTCCCTGGATGCAGAGCATTCTGGCGAATCTTGGAAGGCGCCCGGAACCGTGCAGGAGAGGGCTCACAGTCCTCTCTATTTAGCGCTTCGCCTTTACTAACTGTCTTTGCTCCTCTACGCGGCGGAGACGTCGTTAGCGACCGACAGGGAGATGCACAGTAAGGAGTTGATACTGAAAATCACCTAAACACGGAAAGAGGGAGCGCCGCCGCTGCCAACGTCGGTATGGTGGGCACCCTGCCTTTGACACTGGAGGAATAGGCTCTCCGTTTATGAGATTCTCAGATAGTCGGACAAGGCCAGAACCTAGGTCACGGCATCTTCGTGCATGATGTTGCACTCCCCCGGTGATCGGACTGACTGAAGGAGAGGCGGGACGTCGCCGGCCACGGAGAGGACGTCGAATGCGCAAGAGAAGGATTGTTCCGACAAGAAGAATCCCGTCCGCAACCAGGCACTTCCCAGGCACTCCCCTGTCACGAGGCGACGCCAGCGACGAGGAATCTTCAGCGACCAGGAACCCGCCGGCGAGGACTTACGGCGCCACGATCTCGACACCGGATGATGATAGGCATGGGGAGGCAAAGCCATCCGCCTGACTCGATCTCCAGGCATCCTTTGGTGAGGACCACGCTCCGACACGTATTGACTTGCACTTCCTCTTTTCGGCAGGAGAGTTTAAGTGCTGATGCTCTTCTAGTGTTCTGGTCTTTTCTGTACAGTATGTGCAGTGTTGGTGAAAAACACTGGGTTCTCCGTACTGCCACTTCCATCGAAGAGGTTGTACTGGTCACGATGTGTATTGTATTACTCATGGCAATCAGTGACTTGCGGATGGGGTATGTGATGTATACATACTTCCCTTCAAGACTACATCAAGACCAACGCCTTGTGGATAGCGCGTCGTTCGCTGGAATGATTAGCCGTCAGGCCCTGATAAAACTACCTATAGTTTTGGAGAGCAAGGAACTTTGATGGAGACTGCGTTATGAATTTGGGATGGAGAGGTCCGATTTGTGAATTAGCACTGGGCATTGGTGCGCGCTGGCTAGATTGTGGAGTCTGTATTGAAAGGAGAGACACCCTTCCAAACATTGATACACCATACACTACTCCGTACTCTGACCAGGTATAGCCACCCAAAGGAAGAAGAGGAGAGCTAGTATCACAGATTCATGAAGAGAGGGGAATGGAACAATGCCTGAAGAGCCAAATCACCGCTTTTTCGTAGTCTGCTCGAAGCCATCCAGCACGCTCTTAGCCACTTCATCCATCCTGCTAGACGAAGAATCACTGTCCTTGCCCGCCTTCCACTCCCCTTCGCCGTATTTGCTCACTTCATCCTCCAGCCTCCTAACGCCCCCTTGTTGGTGCTCTGAGCCATGTCGCTGGCGGTGCACCGTAGCCGACATCGTCCTGGCCTGGCTTTCGCTGACCTTGCCGTAAACGGCCATTGCGCTCGCAATCATACCCCCAATATCACCTACATTCCCAGGCACAACGACGGCAGTACCTTCTTTCGCCAACTTGCCGAACGCGTCGACGTATTTCTCCGCGACGGTCAGGCTGACGGCTCCCTGTGCCGATTCCTTGCCCTGCGCGATACTAGCCGCAACGGCGTTGATACCGTTGGCGGTAGCTTTCGCTTTCAACAATATCGCCTCTGCTTCTCCGGTCGCCATGTTGATCTGTTCGCTCCTGAGGGCCTCGGACGCCAGAATGACGCTCTGCTTCCTGCCTTCGGCGATGTTGATCGCGCTCTGCCGTTGCCCTTCCGAGTCGAGGATCTCTGCCCTCTTGCTCCTTTCGGCCGTGACTTGTCGGTGCATGGCTGCCACGACCCCTTCGGGAGCGTGGATGTCTCTGATCTCGTACCGAAGACAGACGACGCCCCAATCTTGCGCGGCTTCGTTGATGGCTTGCGTGATGTTGACGTTTAGAGCAGCGCGCTCTTTGAGGACGTGGTCGAGCGTCAGCTGCCCGATTTCGGAACGCATCGTCGTTTGCGCAAGCTGGGAGATGGCGTATTCGGCATCTTCGACGCCGTAGCTGTATGTTCTGTAAGCTCGCTCCGAGCTCTGGCCATGACCACAGTTGGACCGTACCTAGCTTTATATGCATCGAACACCCTTGTGTACAATACTCCATCTAGCTCTAACGTGACGTTATCGGCCGTGATGGCGCTCTGACTCGGTATCTCGATCGCCGCTTCCTTCAGACTCCTGACGTAAGCTATCCGGTCGAGGAACGGTATGAGGACCGCTAAGCCGGGCTGAAGAATCCGGTTGAACTTCCCCATGCGCTCGACGATCCATGCGGTCTGCTGAGGTACAAAGCGGATGATCGTGTTGGCGGGGAGAGCGGGTCTTTGGAAGTAGGACGATGGAGACGACGGACCGGAGGAGAGTCCGAGCAGACTGTTGTTCGGTGCGGTGCGTTGTGGACTAGTCATGAAGGTACGTCTGGAGGGTGATCTCGTGGCCTGGGAGGAGGTGGGCGTGGCGTAGAGGCATCGCAGAGGGGTGTTGCCAATGGCTGAAAGCCCTAACAGTTTCGAGTCACTGAGGCTCAGTGCTGTCCTGGCGGCAAGTCTTTTGGCGGAGGCCATCCCGAGTGGCCTGCCAAAAAGTTGCTTGATATATTTGCGTAGCTGGTTCTTGTGATGTTAGCTCATTGATGAAGATCAGTGTGGTTTGGGGAGCGCAACAGCATGTCAAAAGCTTTGACCACCATCGCATCTGTGCAGTACAGTAGCGTCGGCCGGAATATGACCGCAACTTTGGTACTTCGTGCTTGACTTTACAGTACACATCGTTCAATAGATATATCCTGATCCACAGCTTGGAACTTTGATACGAACTGTAGTGAGAGGCATCACTACATTAACAGTCTTGGTGGCGTCTCAGTACCGAGGCACAGCAACGATGTCAGAATACTGGAAGTCGACGGTGAGAGTCATAACATTTGCGCCTTGAGCATTTACTGACATACGCGACAGCCCAAATACTGGTGCAAACATTGCAAGACCTACGTTCGCGACACCAAGCTTGAAAAGACATCGCACGAAGCCACACCAAAACACCAAGGCAATCTCAAGCGATTTATACGAGAGCTCCACCGCGGGCATGAGCGAGAGGAACGAGAGAAACAACGGGCTAAAAGCGAGGTTGAACGACTTAATGGCGTGGTGACAGGCGTCCCCGCAGCATCGGGTAGTTCTACAGGATCTTGGAGGCGCAAAACAGCAATCCCGTCAGAGCCCCCGGAACAAAGACAAGCATCCGTAGTGGAGAGGAAGCAACAACTGGCACAGCTTGCAGATATGGGTGTGGCGATACCAGATGAGTTCAGGAGGGAAATGGCGATGGCGGGTGATTGGCAGACGTTATCAGAGACGCCAATATTCGAGCCTACATTCAAGAAGGAGGAAGACGTAGATACCAAGCCGGACAGGCTGAGTATGGGTGTGCGGAAACGGAGATACGAAGGTCAAGAGGAAGATGAAGAATCTGGCGAGCCAGTGATGAGGAAAACTTGGGGTTCTACATTCCGGGCGTACTCCGAGGCTGGCCTCAATGGTGCTAATGACCTGGACTCTCTTTTGGCAAGTACTGGGACAAGAGGGGATCGAGGAGGCGGAATGGCCAATCCTACAAAGAATGCTGGAGACAGCAATACGGAAGTCACGTCCGGGATTGGACCCCAGAGACGAGACCGCCTTCCAGACGATGGCCCTTCTATCAAAAGAGAGGATTCAGGTGAGGGGACCACGAGTGTGCTCAATGCTTCAGAGACGAAAAGCATTACCCCTGGAATCAAGCAGGAAGACGATACTTCGACCCCTGCAGTGGTATTTAAGAAGCGCAAGATCAAACCAACACGGCAGAAATGATGAGATTCCACATCATAGCACCAGTTTATTCCAGAATTCTGTGCTTCACAGTTACTCGGAGCGACGCACAAAACGCTAATGTCTTGACCATCGGATATGCGAATTTGCTCTCCCGCACTTGAGACCACTTAGGCCGCGAAGATTTGAGATGTGGGTTCTTTGCATAACATGCAACGTCTCGAAAAGTTCAGCCGGCTTCTATAGGTGCTCCGATACCGGCGTAGAGGTACTTTTAGTATCCAGTGACGGTCAAACCCTACCAGTACCGTCACAGTTTACTCGCTATGGACTGTCGGCTATTAGACGCGACCTACTTTAACGCCGGCAGGACCCTCTCCGCAACTCGATTACAAATCCACCCCCACCATTACGGAGACAGATTTATACCATATTCAAGAAACATCATATGCAGCGCTGTAGAAGCATTGTTTCTCCACTATTGACTCTCGCGAACCGGTTACTCGACATTAGAACGTCACATATCCACACCAGCATCAGATCGAAGATGAAGGAAGCCATCATTCATCCAGGGCCCCGAGTCGAAATCATAGAGTCCCCAGTCCCAGAACCAGGCTCAGATCAAGTCGTTACCAAAGTCGTCGTGTCTGGCTCGAATCCAAAGGTACGCCTGAGCTACAAGCAGAGTCCCTCATTGGCAACAAGCTCCGCAATGGACATTTGGTGCGGTGGGATTCAGTAGCTTCATCGCTGACTTATCCACTGCAGGACTGGAAAAGAGGTGACTCGGGGTCCAAACCGATCAATCAGGGGGATGACATTGCAGGCGTGGTCCATGCTGTGGGAGCAAATGTTACCGAGTTCAGACCGGGCGATAGAATTGCTGCGTTCCATGAGATGATGGCGCCTGGTGGAAGCTATGCCGAATATGCGGTCAGCTGGCAACACGCGACGTTCCATCTTCCTAAGAAGACGAGTTTCGAAGGTGAGATTCACGAGTATCCAGCAGCACATGCTCTTAGCTCGACGTCCAGAATGTTGGACATGTAAAGCTGACCCGCGACGCACGTCAACAGAAGCAGCCACCATTCCCCTCGCAGGCATAACCGCCGCTATTGGCCTCTATCAACGCCTCCGCCTCCCTCTCCCCTGGCAAGCAACGACCAAGCCCCTACCACTCATAGTCTACGGCGCCTCATCCGCCGTCGGCTCCTACGCCATCCAGCTCGCCTGCCTCTCCAACATCCACCCCATCATCGCCATCGCAGGCCGCGCCGCGAGCCACGTCGAATCTCTCATCGACAAGAACAAAGGCGACACGATCGTCGATTACCGCAAAGGTGACGAGGCGGTGGTGTCCGGGATCAAAGCCGCGCTGAAGCAGAACGGACTGAGCACGGTCGAGCACGCCTTCGACGCCGTGAGCGAGAAGGGTAGCTACCAGAACATCTGTCAGGTCTTGGATCCACACGGAGCAATCACAGTCGTCCTGCCGGGCAAGAAGTACGAAGAGATTCCCGAAACGGTGACGCAGTCGCTGACGGCGTGCGCGAGCGTCTTCGTGGACGTGGACCCGCAGTCGCCGGAAGGAAAGGCAGGTGTTCGGACTGGGAGTAAGGAGTTTGGATATCTGTTCTATCGGTTCTTTGCGCGAGGGCTGCAGCAGGGTTGGTTCAAGGGTCATCCGCATGAGGTCGTGCCGGGTGGACTGAATGGGGTGGAGACCGGCTTGAGGAATCTGAAGGAGGGGAAAGCGAGTGCGGTGAAGTATGTTTTTAGGATCGCGGATACAAGTGGCGTTTCGAGAGAGTCTGCGTTATGAGGTATCTCCATAGAATAGAAGATTTTTCACGGAGTACTTTGCAGTCAGACATCGTCTATGATGTCTTGCAACAAGCATATGCTCTAGTGTAAGCCAGGATTCGTTCCCATTTCCCTTCACTCCTTTTGCGCCTCCTCACGCCAATTGTCCCCATATCCAAGTTTTGCTACATAGCAGCAAGAATATCAATGTCCGTTGGATCATACGCTATAGCGTAGAAGCAGTCTTCGGCCATCCCACATGCCATAGTCGTACAAGTACGCATCTAGAGTCAGCCACAACCCGACCGGAGACCAACCAAGAGCGCCGTAGCCGAAAACAAGCTCGGTGGGCCTTCAGTAGTATCAGACTGCGAGAACGGTTGCCTGGGGTAGAGCATAAGGTTCGATCCTGCAGAAAAGTAAGCGCGAGATCAGAGCCTTGACCGCGACCTAGTGAGTACGGTATTATTCAGATCTTCAGGTGGAAGTAAAGTAAAATCTTGTTACTCGTCGTCGGAGCTGTAGTTGCCTAGCCCTAGTACTGCGGCGCTTTTGTTGGCAGGAACAGTGGCGTCAGTAGGAGGTGGTTTCGAAACGGTGGCCGACTTTGCGCCTCCAGCGTCACCAATAGATTCAGTCTTCACACTGTTCGTTTCCGGGACCCCTTGCTTCCTCGGCACGACTTCAGAACCTTTGATCGCAGCCTCTGAAACCGGACCTGTGACAGCTCCATGCTCGTCCGGCTGCGCCGCTCCAGACTCGCCAGTAGCCGACGTCTTCCGAAGCTTGATCCCCTTCAGAACCTGCCTCTCCCGCCCCCTCCTCCTCTTCTTCCCACTCACAACCCACTGCTCCCCCTCCACCGCGCCATCTCCACCAACCCCACCAGCCCCGTCCCCATCCACCGCCGCCTCAACCAGCAACGCCTTATCCGCCTCCTCCTGCTGCCTCCGAAACAGATCCAACTGCTCCGCCGTCTCCCTCCTGATCTCCTCTTCCCGGGTGCGCGTCGACTCGAGCACCGAATCCAGAAACTCCACCTCGTCCTCATCCAGCGAGCGGAATTGGTTCTTCAGCCGGATCGACTCCTCAAACGCTTCTTGCTTGGCCGCTGCGGGTCGCACACAGCTCCTGATATGTCAACCTCTCGGGTCCGGATGTTTTGTGGCGGCGGGGCTGATGGGAGGAGACGTAGGGGCGCTCACCTTTATTCGCCTGCAGGGTGTCGTAGAGCGTCTTGCCGCCGGTTTGCCGGCTTTCTTCTTCTTTGCGGCGTCGGGTCGCTTCGATTTCTTGCTGCGCGACGATCCATTCGGAGTCGCGCTCGATGGGCGCGTCGGTCGTGCCGCCGGATATGAAGCCGGAGGACATTGTGGGCTTTGGTGGTTGGTTTCGTGGTGAGCTTTGTTAGGCAGGGACCGTACCTGACAGTAGACTGTTCCTAGGCTAGTGGGTGGCGGGGAAGCGGGCTAGGGGGGGACGTGGGGGAATACTTACCTGTGGGTATACACGACAGTAGTTCTTGATGCAGACATGATATGATTCAAGTCACTTTTGTGATATCATTGCTTACTCATCTCTTACTAAGCGCCCCTATTTATGTCTTAATCATCATTTCCTATATATACTCTACATAGCATAAACAAATAGAGACAACTTTCTACAGATCAATTCACATCTAATAACATCAAAGATTTGAGACACACTTTCAAGCAGCTCTGAGACTTAGACTTTGATCTGAACTGATTTAATTTATATTTTAATTGTGAAAGTTTCAATGCAGTAATGCATAAACTACATATTCACTCTCTTTTCAGTGCTCATCACTACTTCAGCATTGAGACTATAGAATAAAGAAATGAATTTTTATGCTGTATTGTATAAAGAAAAGTTCTATTTTTCTTATATTGTAATATGTCTAACAACAATTTAAATTGAATCAGAATTGATTTGTTAATTAATGTCTTTAATCATTTATAATCTCTCAGTATAAAGCTCAACTCTATTTCTATAATAATGAATGAATTCACTATTATTAATTAGTCAACAATGTCAGAAATGACTTCTTAAGTCAATTACAAGACAATAATAAGTTAAATTGCATTTCTTCAGACTTAATTAAGAAATGTTTATGTTAATTAATTAATTTTTAGCTTTATATCTAAGATCACATCTCTATTTAGTGCAGCTTCAGAGACTCAAGAAATATTTAATATAATAATATCTTTCTCTGCAGTAATGTTCAAGAATTCTCTAAAGATAAAGACATCATCTATTTATAAGAATAGTCAAAAAATGAATACTGCAGAGATATAAATTCTTAAAATAAAAGCTTACTTTCAATTCTACAAAATGTTGATGAATTGACTTCTGAGTGATGAAGCAAAGATTATTGTTATGATCAGTTATTTAAAAGATATTGTTAAAGTATGATAACTTTAAAAAGAAGAATGACTTTAAGCTGAAGAAAACTTATTAAATGTTAGATCTTAAAATATAAATAATTTCTTTCTAGCATTTCTACTGATCTTTGAAAACATTAATGAAATGAAACATTAATGTTACTGTTATGAGACTTTAAAACAAACAAAATCAATTCAACAATATAAAGCAGAGTTTACAAAGATTGTATAACTTCTTCAGTTTATATCAATTAAATATAAATAGAAATAACAGTTCACTTAAAGTCTAAAGCAAAAGATTTAATTTAAACTCTGAAAGTATTTAAAGACTGAAGTGACTACTCTTAATGAGTTAGTTTGATGAGCTAATTAAATTGAATAAAGTCTTTAAGAAATACATAATAAGAATTATTTTAATGTCTTTAATGACTTAAATTTAAATCATAATAACTCATTAAACAATTCTTGAGATCAATCTCAAAGTCATGAGAGATCAATTACATCTAAATTAAACAAGTTAAATATGAAAGCTTATTGAATCTAATGTAAAAAGAATAAAGTGTACTTTCATTATAAAAAGTTCTTGCATATAGTTAAAGACTGCTGAGACAACAAGGACAAAGATAAGAACAAGAATAAGAATAAGAAAAAGAGTAAAGACAAGAAGAAGTTAAAGATTGTTGAAGTTGATTTGAATGATTTGAAAAACTAAAGTTATTTATGAATATAGAAGTGTTTATAAACAAGTTGACAGAAGCTTCTATTCAATTTAATAATGACTTAAGTAAAGCATTCACACTGAA
>JAABUU010003175.1_pt1 | contig 21356 bp, 28 predicted proteins | sample 5559301 | NCBI WGS metagenome assembly JAABUU01 (sample SAMN10711884, study PRJNA513360) | rock metagenome | isolation source: Antarctica rocks | place: Antarctica: Victoria Land, Richard Nunatak white | reverse complement strand
GGGCTGATGTATGCATTACTTTAATAGGTATATGAGATGTAATATGGGTTTACAACGTGTACCTGTGCAGTGATTGGCTGCTTGACCACAGGTTGTGCTGAGAGCAGGTCCTGGGCGGTCACAATGCCGCCTGCAGCCCGGATCTCACCTGCCAGAGTCTGCAGACACGCATAAGTCATTCTGCTGGGGTTGCCGAACCACAGGCAGGCCTACTTTGTGTCGCCACTGCAGTTGTGACAATAAACCCGATGCAGTGTCTGTGACGCATTTCTTGACCAGATTTTGCAGTCTATGCATGAATTTAGCCTCGATGACTCCCAGCAACTGCCAGCCAGGAGCCAGACAGCACAACGTGCAGCAGCTGTGTTCAGTTGCCACCACATCCAGTGCATCAGTGTCATTACAACATTGATGGTCTGTGATGTGCACCTGGAGAGCTTGTCCAGGTTATACAGCATTGTGAACATTGATAGGGATGCGCTGCACATCGATGGCCATTCAAAGGTTCACTAGCAAATAGGCTGTCAGTGTCGTTCACACTTCTCAAAATGCAACAAATTGCAATGTAACACAATGTAACATAACAGAACAAAGTGGAACATAGTGTAATGCAATGCAATGCAATGCAATGCAACGCAATGCAATGTGATGTAATGTGACAAATGTAAGGTAACACTGTGAAGCGCAACGTCAGAGTGAAGCCATGTGTTGCCTGGCCAGCTTGTCCAGTGTAGACAGCATCGGGACCCTCTTCAGCAATACGCTGCAGAGTTGCAGCCAGCTGGGGGCGCGCACAGCAGCTCTCATTCACAGCTGGAGGTCGCCACCTGGGGCCGTCTTGGATCATGAATGTCTCGTACAAGGTGGGGTATGGCTTCAACCTGCATTCTGCCACCTTGTCATTGTAATAGCACAGGGGCAAACACCTTTGTTGCAATAGATCGTACAAAGTAAAGTACTGTACAGCTTCTGCCCAACGGTGGCCCACAACAAACACTGCATGCACAGTCATGCTGTACAGTCCATATGTTGCAGCCATGCAGATATACAGTGAGCCCTATGGATGTATGGCATCCAAAGCAGGTGCCGCATCAGCCTGTCCAAATGCCCCTCTGGAAATATCAAGCCCATTTTCAATAGCTGTTCTGCGCTGTTGCCTGCATGCATGAGGTCATCGCTCAAAGCAGTACTGACAGCAGGCACTGCTCACCACTCTCCATCACCAATCTCGTCAGCAAGGTATGGATGCAGGGGAAACCCATTCTGGGCGAGGGGTATGACAGGGGTGACAAGGTCAGCCCAGGCAATGCTGCCGTGGCGCTGGTGGGCCATCCACAAGCCCTTCAGCTCCAGAGGCACTGCAATGGCCAGGCCACCATTCACAGCAGCGTCAGGATTGCCTGCAATCCAAATGCAGAGTGAGTGGCACAAGATCATATTAAATGCCACAGCAGTGGAGCTTTCATGGCCATGCATCAGAAAGGTTGTAACACAGCTTTGGTAGAAGATGCAGGGCCCGCTCAGTGACTGATGCTGCTGTAATGATGCTCAGCTTGAACACAGACCTTCTCAAGTATATTGCAATATTCAAAACCTTGATCCAGCGCTGTACTTTCCCGTGTTTGGTCACAACATAGCTAGCTCAGCCTATGCCATACTGTTAGGGCTGCAAATGATCAAGTGGTAAGCAATATCAGCATACTACATATCATGAAAGTGGCATGCATCATGCTGTAATCGCCAGCCTGCCCAGCCAGCCCCAAGAGTTAGCCCATACAGGTTCAGACACATCTGCTGAACAAGTCTCAACAGCACAACAAGACCAACAGCAATATGACCAGATTGGTATGCACACCTGAGAACATGGTTTCATTGGCGGCCGCCGGGGCTGGCTCCCTAGCATCTATGACTTCTGTTGTGCCATTGGGCGAGGTGATGAGCATGAAGTGGCCTCCTCCCAGGCCTGATGCTGCAGGGCTCATGATGCCCTGACACAACGCTGTGGTAATGCTGGCATCTACAGCATTCCCACCTTGTGCCAAAATTGTCACCCCTGTGCACGCCAGTCACAATCTTTGTCATTCGGAAAGGTTTGTGTTGATAAGAGTAAACAGAGAAAGCCAATTTGATCAAATGTCTAGCGTGAATGCTTTGTGCAGACAGATGCAGCTGTTTGTTGTAATTGTTGTGAAGATTGGCAGCCTGCAGAGCAGCCTGCAGACCAGCCTGGCTTGAAGCGGCGTATGATGGGATGAGAGCATATCCTGCAAAAGGGAGCTGTGTTGAAGCAGTGATGAGATGTCACAGAAGCATCACCACTGCAGCACACTGCAAAGCATGCCCAGAACAAATTGGTGCTGCCATGCAGCTGTGTGCAATGAACACCAGGCATGCACAACTCAACAGGCAAAGTGGACATTGACAGACTAGTGCAACATGCCACATGTCATTGTATGTGACACAAGTAAGAGAGCCTACCAAGAGCAGAGCAGTCTCCCTGGTCAGCAGCCACCATGCCATTCTCACTGCTCACCATCCTTGGTCGCCCCTTATAGTCATACAGCATAGCTGAATCATCGTGAACACTGCCTGGACACAACAGGTTATAGCTGAATGCCATATTTGAAGCCTCAACTCCAGCTTAGAAGAGGAGGGCAAATGTGCAACTCAGGGCGCTGTGTTGCATGCTAAGGGCAAGCTGTCAGGCTGCTGCTGTGTACATGACATACATTGCAATTATGGAATCCGTGACCTGTGCCAACCTGACCCATGATGCTGCCATGTCAGATGTGCATACGCAGCAGAAGAGGAGATGGACAGGCTTGACATCAGACTTGCCGCATATTCCAGTAATTGTTGCCAACACTATACAACACTCTGTGTTATCGGCCGAAACACCAATGCGCATTAAGATGCAACCCATGGATACATGTCTTACACGATACAGAACTCAACAGGTGTGAATAGCTCTGAGGTGTGCGTGATACAACTTCTACAGGCATTAGCGGCGCACTGAACATCACTGAAGATATGTCCAGCATCAACATGACTTCAAAACTCGGCGTTGACAGGAACTATGTCAAGGTTTGCAATAAGGTTACAAAATGAGAGCAGCAAACTACCTGCAGCACTTGTTGAGTTGACAGTTTGCCCACCTGAAAGGACGTCACTGCTCGTGCCAGCCCCAGAAATTGTGTCGCCTTTGGGTGCTGACAATGTGCTCACAAGGAAAAGGATCAGAAACAACAGGGTGAGTACAGCAAAACCTGCAGGTGCATAATTTATTGTTTGATACTCAGTGCAAGTGATCACAGGATAGCATACGTGAAGCTGAGGACTTGAGCAGCAGTTGTGATACTGCAAAATCACATGACAGCAGAATGCTGCACAACAAGCTGGCATGTGGCGGAGTAACAATATCTACCTGCAGTTGGGAAGTTGAACAGCGGATGAGGCCGTTCTTGAAGAAAGTGGACAAATCGGTCCCACGGCCTGGAAAAAGGACACAATATCTGCAAGGATAGCACAGCTATAAAAGAGATCAGCTTGGCATATCTCGAGCAACACCTTCGTCTGGCAAAGTCAGGGTTGGCCAAAACACTGGTTAGATTAGACTGGCCGAAAGGCAGTGTGTCGTCCGTCTCGTCTTCATCCAGCAAGCGCACGTCACTCATTTCAACATCTCTCTCCCCATCGCCGTTGTTTCGGCTCATCGCGTAGTCAGACATGGCTCACGGTGCGACAATGGGCGACCGCGAGGTCTCAAAGTCACGAACTTGTGCGCGCGACCGGTGCATGAACCTCAATCGCAGCAACTTTCCGTTCCTTAAAACGGTTGTGTGAGATTAGCTGGGGTCACGGGCGCAAACATTTTGTACTTTACGTCAACGCTGGTGCGGCGAGTTGCATGCTTTCTCGGCCGACGGGCTGTAAGTTGGTTTTAAGGTACAAAAATTCACTTCCAATTTGGACGTTTACAGAGTCTTGTGATCAGGTAGGTGCGTGCTGCAACTCGCGACGAAGTGTTGTGCTGACATAATCACGCAGCTCGCTTTCTGGACTGCCGTTTCGTCTTCTAAAGGTAACTCTGCAAAGCTAGTTCTGTTGTTGTTCCTGAGCGCCCGAATTTGTGATTTGTGAACGACCATGTCTCACAGGCGCACAGAGGAGACGGAGCTAATTCTCGTGCTTTGGGCAGCGGTCAAGGGAGTGCAGCAGTTCGTGAACACAGCCGATGGGACTGCACAACAGCACTTTGATCGCAGAGAGCTTCTCCGTCGGTATCAGGAGGGTACACAACCAAAGGTGCCCACAACTCCGCAGCCAACACAGGAGTCTGCTTTGTTGGTGCTGAAGCTATGGCTGTCGGTGGAGAACGGCCTAGGAGGCATTCCAGAGATCCCAAATGGCACTAAGCTCCTGCTGGCAGCAAACTGTCTGCCATTTCTCAATCGCACTGGCTTTTCGTTGCCTGTATTTGGACACCAGCCCTTCATGATATGGGAGCACAAGCAACTGTATAGGCTAGTGACAAGCACATTTCTGCACAGCGACCTCAAGCATCTGGTGGCAAACCTTGGCAGTCTGGTACAGTCAGGGAGCTGGCTAGAGGCAAAGTCTGGTGTCGCAAATTTTGCAGCATCAGTGACATCACTAGGCTTGGCTGCAAGCTTTCTTGACGGTGAGACTTTTGTGTTGCGCTCTTGTGAAAATGGTCACAATGCTGAGACTTGATCCTGCGGTACATGCAGCGCTATACAGCCGCATTTCCTACCAGCGATTGGGTGATAAGCAAGGCTACTTCTTGCAGACTTCTGTAGGGGCATCTGGGCTATGCTTTGGCTTGCAGGTGAGCAGCTTCATATGCAGTTTGTCTGCCTGATGTGTCATCTTGTCAATCTCATGCATGTTCTTTTGCTGTACCAAGTCTGTTTGTCAGTGCTGACAACATCAAGCAAACAGGCACAATTCCCTCAACATGCAGGCATGAGCTCACAACATGCTGCAACAATATCAAAGCCTTCTTGATTGCATGGGGTGGGTAACAGGTGGTGGCAGACTATACACGACAAGGTGCAGCCAGTGTGATGAACCTGACTGCCATTCCAGTTCGCTTCTCCTGCTGGTCAAATCTGGTGGTCACCCAGGCTCTGTTATCATGTGATCATGTCAGCTTTAAGGGGCATCTGAGCGGCATCTTGGCTGGTCTGCTGCATGTTTTCCTGCCAAAAGCAGGTGGGTCAAGAGTCAGAACAGAACATGTATCACAACTGTATGTCAATGCATGATGAGAATGCTGGCAACAGACCAATGAGTGATGAGCTGCTGTTTGCTGTAGCACAATACTGTGTTCTATTGCCCCAGGGCTACACAGTGTATGACTTCACTTCACATGTGTGTACATTGCATGTGTGTATGAGGCAGCTGATACGCAACCAGAGCAAAGTGACATTGTTCCAATACTGACTTGCTGCTTGCTGCTGGCAGTGAAACAGCTGCACAAAGCCAGCAGAGGTCAGAAGCACCAACCACCACAACGTCAGCCCTGGCACAGCTGGCTCTCAGCACACACAAGGTCACAGTCTCCTCTTGTTGAAGAAGTCAAATGGTCAGACTTGCCAGTGCACGCTGTCTGCGCTGTGCTGGCAGTTGGAGGACACCAGTTGCTGCGCATTGCGCGCAAGAGACGCCAGAGAGGCGCAGCTGGTGGCAGCGGTGGTGGAGGCAATAGCAGGGGTGGTGGTGGTGGTGATGGGCATAGTGGAAGGGGTGGTGGTGATGGGCATAGTGGAAGGGGTGGTGGTGACAACTCAAGGAGACACGCTCACGGACGACAAGGGCAGCCTGCTGTCAGTGACAGGTTGCAAGGCAGGGGCAGATTGAACGGCAATCATCCACGGTTTCTGTGACGTGCTGCACATTCTGGCTGAGACTGACTGCCAGGAAGTGCTTTGGTCTAGCAGCACATTGTGACTTAGATCCTTTTGGCAGCAAGAGACTGTCAATACCAATTTGCCAATGCCTGTTGGTCTGGTCATGGTGTGCGTAACAGCAGTGCAGTATATTTCCTACAATTTTTGGCATGCTCACTTTGTCAGTAGCAAGGTATTGACGTGACAGCACAACACGTCAATTTTCAGATGTGCAGTGTACCTTGTTCAGTAATTTGTTGGTACTAGACAGATGGACTAGCAATGGAGTCAGGCAGTGTGCTTTGTACAGTAGTGATTGAATTGTATGTGATGGGCCAGCACACTGAATTGGCAGACTGATTTTCCCGGCAGCAAACTTTGAGACAGGACAAGATACACAACTGTCTTGTTCATGCACCTAATGATTGGTTTGTACATAAACTCAGAGTTTCTAACCAGGGTTTGAATGAAGTACATGAGCTAGATCCTGCCCAGACTCTCTTGTGTATTGCTGACCCTGCCAAAGCCAGTGGTCTTCCCCAAGGTCAAACATGGGCCTCGTAGTCTGCCAATTGTCGTTTGGCCGTTTTGCCAGGAGCCAGCATCTTGCAAGGGCGGATAGGATAATACCATATTATGCACACATTGTGATGGTGGTGTTGCTGTTGCAGATGAAATGCACATGCTTCATGAATGTCCAGTTCTTCAGCCACATAGGCAACACTATGTTGCTGCAGTTGCCACGAAAACCAATGTCGTTGCGTAGCAGACCCAATCACGTCCAGTGACTGCCTGAATGGCCTCTGACCTGCCTGAGTTTCCAAATGCCGACTTACCAAATTGGACACACTCCGAAACCAGACGTCAGGTAAGCTTTGTGGAACGGCATCTGGGCATGCTGGTGCTTGCTGTCAAAGGCTTCTTTCTGTTCACCTCTGCAAAACACTCCTGTAGGCCTGGCATAACGCCAGTTCCGATCTACCTGGCCGCCTGTGAGGTACGCTGTGAGGACGTAGAGAGCTCGGCGCACCTTGCATCACAACACCGCGACAGGCTCTATCATCACCGTCACGTCTGCAATGGCAACAACGCTAGGTCAGCTATGATATCGTTGTTGCATCGTGGGTCGTCAGCTGCTGACGTCTGTGTTTCTTGCAGCCACACCGACATCAAGCTCAGATGCAGTCCATAAGCCCATCAAAAACGTGCTGATAGCTTGTGGTAGGAAGCCTCTTTCAGCCCCTTGGCAAATGAGCCCAAACAATAGCTAATCCTCACACTGCATGATGTTTGCTCCCTGCAAAGTCTATGCGCCCATTAGACGGCCAATTCGTTCCAGTTGCTCACATCATCTTCAAATTGTGCAGCCATGACAGCAGAGGCGTTGCCAATGGTGGAAAGTTTAGGTCTACAGCCTGATGAGCAGTTTGCTTCCCCTGCACCCTGCCTCAGTTGGTCCGGCCAGCACTTTGGCATGCAGATACACATAGTGCAGAATGGTGTGTGAACGCCCTCTGACTGATGTGCAAATGCAAGCACTGAAAGTCAGGCTTTTTGCTGATCTGGCACTGTTTGATGACACATGCCCTGTCTCCTGGCCACAATCGCTTTTGCACTTTTCTCCCCTCATGAGCTGGCACGCTCAATCACCACATCCATCTGCTCATTCAAAGCTAATTTCGAACAAAAATGAAAGCTTATCATCTGCAGGAGACAGAGATGTGCAGCATCTTGGGATCTAGTCTATGACAGCCATTGGCATGCCTGCATCGCCCTAGTACTGAACTTGAATCTTGTAGGCAAAGACAGTGAGCACAGTGTGGACAATGTGGGCACAGTGCCGGCAGCGCTGAGCACTTATCTAGCCTGTCAGAGGTTCCAGCCAGACCTGATCATCAGCGTGGGAACAGCTGGTGGCTTCCAGTCACAAGGCGCAGCCATTGGGGATGTATTCCTGGGCACTTCTACTGTCAACCATGACAGGCGAATACCAATTCCGGTATGACTCTGAGGATCACTATGCAGGCAATGAGTGATATTACAGGGTAGGTGAGTAGCACTGTTCACCTGCCCATATCATGCAACAGCACTGCCTGTGTGCAATACAGCTTCTACTGATGCCTGCAGCTGCTGCATGCATGTGTGATGCACAGTGAAGAGAACATAAAGTTGGTTGCACATCAGGTCTTACAGATTACTTGATATTTGATGTAGGGAGATTGTGTATGCAGGGCTTTGACAAGTATGGTGTGGGGGCTCACACTGCAGTCCCTACAACACATCTGCAGAAGGCCTTGGGACTCAAGGTGACTGCAGCAGCATTGCACCTGGCACTTGTGCTTTCAGCCCAAACTACTTGCAGCCATTCCAATCGCTGTAATTACCATTTACATTGCATGGTACGGATACTGCTTGTCACACTCACCGCTTGCCAGTCTTAATGCCCCTGGTGTTAACGGAACCATGGGCTTATTGTTGTGGGTTCCTACGCAAGTCGACTGCAGCGTGTCTCTGCATGCACTTTGACAGTGTGTTACATGTGGACCAGGCGGGCATGGTGTCATCAGGCAACAGTCTGGACTACACCGAGCAGGACATGACCTTCATGACCAGCAACAAGGTGGCTGTCAAGGAGATGGAGGCTGCAGCTGTGGCCTGGGTGGCTGCCATGTTCAAGGCACCCATGTTCTGCCTCAAGTCTATCACCGATATTGTTGATGGTGAGCTGTGGCAATGGATTGTTGCTGCTTGCATGCCCATGCAACTTTACACCAAGAGCGGATGATGATCCTTGAGCATCTGGCATGCCTCTTTGCATCAATGTGATTTAAATTTGGCTGCATAACAATCGAGGATAACACGACACAGTGCCAGGCAGATCCAGGGCACGGCATGTATGCAATGTGTGATTGGTTGCCCAGCTAGCACAGTGTGACAAATGATGTTGACAATGCAGGAGGCAGACCGCCTCAAGAGGAATTTTTAGAGAACCTACAGCGTGCGGCAACTGCACTGCAAGAGGCCATCTTGCCGGTGCTCAAATTTGTTTCTGGCAAGACAGCTGCAGAGCTTTAGCTAAGGCAAGAGTGACTGCTTGTTCTGACAAGAGACACTAATGCTGTGGGGCGTGAGCTGGTCTGAAGCTACCAAATTTCAAGTGTTTGCGGAACTCTGTGCCTCACTTTGACACAAGACTCTGACATTGTGCCTTAGTTAATCAACACCGACTCTGTGCCTTATCTTATCAAAAGACAGTGACTGTGTGCCTTTGTTCTGACAAAGGACATTGACCGTGCTGCAATCACCAGCAATTTATGCACCCTGGTGTCGTTAGGTACAGAGTGCACATACTGCTGTGTATTGCTGAATGTCTTGCATCAGTCAAGAAGCACTGCGGTGGGCCTGTTGACTGCGCCGAATACATATCATGCACCCAGTGAACTGATGCTTGTGAAAAGTTAGACTGCTGTCAGTGATACTGGATGCTCACTGCAATTGCAACAAAGTATTAAAACCTAGTTTGGCTTTGCTGAGAAACACGATTTCTGTACAGCTTGCAGTATGTCAGCACTCAGCCAGCCCCTGTTGTAATACAATACTTCCGACATGCATATGAAACCCCTACATGTACACACTGATCCCGACAGTTTACCGAGCTTTGCTGAAGAGTGCGGTTTCGGGAATTGGTCATCGGATTCATACCACCAAGAAAAAACACGATTTATTAATGTCAATTCGTGTGCACTTCGAAATCCATCGAAAGAGGGCATGTCGTATTCGCTGCACATCTGTTGCACAACTGCAACAGAGCTGTCCACAGATTGTATCGCATAAACGCCACTGTATGCGTAATTGCAAACAATCTGAATGACTGAACACACAGGCAAATGACTGTACTCATCAGCAAAAGGAGCTTTATCAGTGCTGATGTCTCAGAATCGCTTACTCCAACTTCAAAGCAGGAATATATTCAACATGAGGGTCCCTTGCATCAGTCATGTGAGACTGGGATACAGCTTTGGACCTAGACAGTGCAGGGTTCACAGTTCGAGGCCTGGATGCTGTTGAGGCTGTGTTTGCTCTGCTGTTCAGCATATGATTCTGTACCCTGTCAGCTCCAAGACTGTCAAGGCCTGCTTGCTGAGCTGCCATGTCAGATGCCTCAACCTGCAGGTGACACACATCTGCTGTGCTGCCTAGCTCCGCAAGGATGAGGGTCATTTGCAGAATACACAATGCAAAGCAGCAAATATCGGCTGCACGGCGGCCCTGATCGCTGTCTTGCAAATGTAATCCAAGAGTCATCAAGATGTGATCAGTAAGTGTACCTGTGATCTCACATGGGAGGTCATGTGGAGCACCTGCTGAGTCAACTCAGCAGTTTGAGCTGTGAGCTGGCTGTAGCTGAGCTTCACCTTGTCCATGCTCTCTAGCAGTGTAGTCTTCTTGTCTTTGCAGATCTGCACATTGACACTGTTGTGCTGACCAACCGCACAACACAAAGCACATGGCTTGAGTGGTCTGACTGCACACTGGTTTGATGGTGGAAGGCCAACAGCTGCTCTGGTCTATTCAGAAGGCAGATGCAGTATTACAGCAGGTCTAGTAAATGTGCTTGTTTCATTCCAGCTCTGTACATTTACATATGACTACAGGATGCAGCCAGAGACGGTAACTGAAGGACCCACAGAGTGCTGTGGTTTAGACTTTAGGGGCTTTGTGCTTTCAGACGCCTCATGCTGTTGGACAAAGACTTCAGCTGTGGCCATTGAGACACAAAACCAATGTTACAGCAAGTCTGCCAGGAGGACAAGCATGCTTTCGCATGTGCATAGTATCAGTCTGAGGCATGCAGCACTGCGCATGCAACCAATGCATCCAGTACATGAGCCACCTCACAAGCAGAGCAGCGCTGTTGTGCAGCAATTGGTGTGGCACCCCGCACAAGGGGATGAGCTGCATTGTATGGGTCTACATCAGCAAGCACAGCAACATGCTGATGCATAGCACTTGCAACCTCTTCAGAGACATGTTATGGAGCGGGAGCTAACAGTGTCACGCCAGCGTGTCCAGGTGCTGATTATTCACCCTGTTACAGATTTGCACCAGCTGTTTGGTGTCACAGCAATCTCTTTACAAGCTCTGGTCTTGTGTGCCCTTCAGCACCAAGCCAATAGCTTGTAAAGAGATCACACCGTTACAAGTCACCAAACAACTGGTGCAGATCTTTCATATCTTGTTGCTCATGGTAAAACACTGCAGAGCAAGCCTGGACATGTCGCCGAATGGGTCAGTGTATTGAAGCAAGGCCTATACCTTGCTTTATACACACAACATCAGTGAGAAGCAAATACTCTCATGTCAACACACAGGGCCCCATGTTCCACAGGACAGCTCAACAGTCAACACATTGGAGCATGGCACACACCACAAACCTGCATCAGCACTTATAACAAATCATGACAATGACAGTGACAATGATCAGACCACATCATGGTCCAATACCTCCAGGTCAGCAAGCAAGGCGGTGTTGATGACTTGGCTGCCGGCATCCCTCAGCTTCCGTGTGGCTACAATTGCCTTGTCCCGAACCAGCTTGACTCGAGACAGGTCGTCTCTGTGAGTCGACAGTGCAGCCTCCACCGAGTCAAGCTCCACTTGCATGCCTTCCTTCTCCTTCTGAGCAAACTGCAGCTTCTCCTTTACATGTGTTAGAATCTGCAGGAGGCAAAAAACTTGCATCAGACCATGCTTCTGCTGCATCGCTTTACAATGTGCCATACATGCAGTGCAACTGTGCTCTGGCAGTCTTGGGAGCCCAGTCTTGTACCTTCAGCCATGCATCAGCTCCAGGCTCCCATTATGGTCACTAAAGGGCGTAACTTTTACTTTCTTTTCTGCCTACAGCTTGTGCATGATTCAGTCGCGTAACGTATGTCACACTACAGGTTGTTGCATACAAGCGTCAAAGCAAGAGTCAAGACGCATACAAAGTCAATCTGGAAGGGGACACTAGATCTGTATGGATTTAGGGAGGCCCTGCAGCCCTACAAGACAATGTGTCATGATGAAGATGATAACGACGTACATTATGTGCTACATATAATTTGCTTGTGCTGTATGCTGTTGCAGGTAAAGCACTGGACTGTCCAATGAGTGCATGTTTGGGACATGTCTTGATGCTGCAGAACAAATGTGCACCAGCAAATGAGGTATTTGGATACCTATGCTGGAGACACAGTATGAATTAGGTCTAGGAGAGCACTTGTGTCAATGCGAATATGCAAATTACTCCTTGTATTATCAATGTCCTCCAGGAGAGCACTTGACCTGCTGCATTGATGGCAGAATTTGATGATGACACTGTGACGACAAAAGAAAGCAGAGCTCGCACATGGCTGCCGTTTGTCTTCCTCAGAGTGATTAATGCACAATCATGAAACACGCCACAACAGGAGCAAAAGGCAATCATTCTGGCTGTTTTTGACATAGCAGAAAACCGTGAAATGTCATAAGGAGAGAGGCAAAGGGCAGAAGAGCAACACCTGAACAGTGGTGGCAGTCTTCTTCCTCAACTTGGCCAGCTCCTCATTCCTCTCCTCGATCTTCTCATTCAGGCTCTGGTTCTCAATCTTCAGCTGCTCAAAGTCGATTAGATGCAACCCTTCCGCCAACTCCTCCTAACAAACATTCATACGATTCACAATCGTCTGACACGTTGCAGTTGCTTTGTGCATAGGTGCATACAGATGCCTTGCAGTGGAGAATTGCTGCATTTGCCATTCGGGTCAGCTGGTCCAGTGTGTCAGGACGACAGCCTCCAAGCGACAACATCCATACACATTAACTACATACAGAGTTGCACGCAGGCAGCGCAAGGCCTTGATATCTTCCCCAAGCCCACATTCGGCCAGCAGCTTCCATTAAGCATGATGGAATTGCTTGCTTGGCTCGCTCTGCTGATCAACAGGAAATAATCCAGCACATTGACTGCAGCATGACAGCAGCAGCGCGCATGCATGTAAGCCAGGGTCAAGCATACCTTCTGCTTGACACGGTGCTCAATCTTGGCGAGCTGAGCCTTGAGCATGAGGTGCCTGAGGCGCACTTTCTGCAGCTCAGCATCCTTCATGGCTTCATGCTGAGTGTAGTCAGACAGCACCTTGTGGGGTATGGGTCGCCCCGTCTTGCTGTTCTCTGCAGCCTTGGCCACCTCTGTCAGGAAGTGGTGGAATGTGCTGCGAAGCTCCTCACTCTTCTTCAGCTTGTCCTCTAGGGTAGCCTGCACCAAGTTGCAGTTGATTCATCCAGTACGGCAAGTGCTGTAATGACATTGCTCAATCTGCATGTACATGTGCCAGATGTGCTGCGTCGCCTCACATGCTTCTGCTTCACAGCTGATGTGCACTGTGCATACGAGTGGAAGCAAACAGCAATACCCATAGCGTCCCTACAAGACATTCTTGTTTGATGCAGCCTGGTCCGCTATTGCAATAACAAATTCCAGCATTGTCAGGCGCTAAGTTGCGTCACAAAGCTCTGCAGTTCACTCGGTCTTTAGATCAGAGGGCACATCATCAGGTGTGCTGTGCTGTGCTGCGCTGTGCCATGGTGTGCTGTGTGTTGCGTCAGCGGTTCTGGTATCAAGTGGACAGACAGTAGCTGAGCAAAGACGCGAAAAGCAGATGTGCCGGCCTGCTGAGCCTGGTCCACTGTTCTGCGCCTGGCATGTTACCAATCTGAGGAAGCCTGTCCTGACAGGCTGGGACCGAGTATGCTGTATAGACAGCAACTCTGTAAGGACTGGCACAGCCTGTTGCAGTCACCCATACTATGAGGGAAGCAGCCTAGGTCATACAATGAACAGTGTGCCGCCAACTGCTGCTGTGCTGACGTGGTGCACACCTTGACGGGCAAGGCCAGTCACACAGCATGCTCTCACCGGAGCTCAGCATATTGTCAAACCTCCAACCAAATTTCAGCAGGTAAACACGCTGTTGGTCATGCTGTGTGAGACTGACAGCACACCTTGCCACGGTTTTGCATGGTGCAGTCACCTTGAGGGACATGGTCTGGGAGAGGAAGTGGTTCCTGATGCGCTGCTCTTCTTCCGCCAGCTTGGCTGAGGTGGTGAGGGCTGACAGGTAGGCCACATCAAGGCCCTGCCTGGAGTCCCTGGAGGGCATGGACACCAGGCGCCCCTTGTTGCGAGCCTCCAAATACTGCAGCAGCACCCAATCCAGAAACTCAGTACATCTTGTTGTTCAGCCATGTACAATTGTGCAGACAGCTAAGAGCTGTTCAGTGCCTGTCCAACAAAGGGGCTAGGATTTAATGATACCTTAATGCATGTCTCCATGGGAGCCCTTGGATACAATAGCAATGGTCATGCAGATCAGTGAAATGATGCTCTCTTTGCAGCAATGATGCAGACACCCTGTGTGACAAGAAGGGGTCAAAATGGTGGAGGAGCCCTTGTGCAGGCTATATTAGTCACTTTTCAGCTGATGTCGAGGAGGAAAGGATGGAGTCTTGCCTGATGCACTTTGTTTTGAAGGCTGGCATTGCGTTCAGCCAGCATGCGCTTCTGTTGCTTGAGGGCCTCTATAGTCTCCTCCAGCTCCTCCACATCCCCTTCACCCTCCCCTTCCTGCTCCTCTGGCACAGACGCCAGATTCAGCACATCTGCTTCTGGCGCCTGCACAAAACGGGCAAGTATTTTTTTCGAAAGGGACTTGAGGGGTGGTATGATCAAGGGGGTAAGATCAAGGGGTGAAGATCAAGAGGGTGAAATCAAGAAGGTAACTTTATTATAGATGTGTCATGGCATCCAATGTAGCCTTGAGCTCTCATTTGCAAAGCTTACCCAGCATGAGGTGAGCAATATTTAGGCCTGGATTGACAACAGATGCAGCGTATTGAGGCAGATGGGAGTATGAATAAGCTTTAGCTGGCAGTCAGCAAAAGAGAGTGTTACCTTGAAATCGTCTTCAAAGCCCTCAATCTGGGAGGCAATCTCCTGGGAGGAGGGGCGGCTGCTGGTAGCCTCTTGAGCTTCCCTGGCAGGAGTGGGTACCCTTGCCTGTATACAACATTGCATGCAGTGAACTTTGTGGTCATATGTCAAGGAGTGTCAGATTTTGCACATTGAGGAGCGTATGGGGGTGGCACAAGGCCTTATAACGGGTTAAGGTTTAGGGTCCAGTTTGCCAAACACATGATGATGGCCAAGCAGGTGTGGACATGCTCATTGGGACAAGCTTGGCAATACCACAAAACCGCAAAGCAGAGCCCAATTAAGCACGCTGCAGACTGTCTGTGAGCTATGCTGGCTGAGTGATGTCTGATTCATTATAGAGAACGAGCCAGTCACATTGAGCAATAGCAGACCTGCAGCAGGCCTGTACTGCGCCAAATCGTTTATGAATTAAATTGAACCAGCAGCATGAGGTGCGTGTTGAAAGCTGCTGATGCAAACACAAGGAGCAATGCATGCTTGCTCCTGATGTTGCAGAGTCTGTAGTTAGTTGTGCAACGGCTGTGATGAGCGGCTGACCTGAATCAGGGCTGCTGTGCTATTGGGGTCAAGCTGTGCGTCATCTGAAGTCTGTGAGGTGCTGACTGCTGCAGGATCAGCAGTTTGGGCTTGACCACCCTCAGTGTTGTCAGCAATTAGTGGTGGTTCAATGCCAGATGTAGCTGCAGCATCTTCAGGTGCTGCTGGCTGGGATGCCAACATATCATCTAAGCTGGCATTGGCATCAGATGGGATGAGCCCTTCAGCTAGGACCTCCTCGCCTGTGCGCTGCGTTTCTGTGTCAGCTGCAGACATGCTGGTGACACTTTCTGCCGCAACTTGTGCGACCTCACTATCTATCTGAGCAGCTTCTGGAGACGATGCTGCAAGCATCTCCGTCGTCTCTGATGGTGTTGTCTCAGCCACCTGCTCGGAACACAAGACACTGCAGTGACAGTCACTGTTCAGGTTGAAAAGCAGGTGGAGTGCCACAGCAAGCATACCTCTTTCTGCAGCAACAGCAACGCTGGACTGGACCTCTGCTTCAGAGGACTGCGCAGGATCATCTCCCATTATCCAACGACCCAAGGTGGGTTTTGCAATAGACCAACAAAGCTTTGGTGCCGCTCCGTGACCACAGGCCTGGGCAGGAAGCCAGCACCGCTGCAAAGTTGAGGTTGGCACAGCGCCAGATATGTGTAAGCGATCAGGCCAATGGCAGCACAGACGGGACGGTGCAAACAGTGCAATGAGCACGTCGAGGTGCAGGAACCTCATGACTTTGAGCCTGACTTAAAAGCCTCAAAGCCTCCTCCTCGCCACTTATGATTATAATATGCCTTCTCCGAAAGCGCAGTGTCTCGGAAGCGTCACTTGAGCCTCGTTCGGAATGTCTAGGTGAAACTGCTATGATCACGAATGTACATCATTCGCTTTTCTCACACCAAAGTTCAAGGCTATGCTAATGGCTTGAACACGGCGAAGACGTCCTGCTCGCTTCGTAAAGACTGGTTGCTTCACCTTGGTGCTAGAGACGCTGTTGAGCCGCGACCACTGGTCAGTGAAGCGAGGTGTGAGCGAGTTGTGTGCACGCCAAAATTGCGGTCTGACGATCAGTTACGTGATGCTCAATTGTCTTGGTTGTTCTTGGTTTGATCTGTTTCTGCGGTTCTGCAGGCTTGAACGGCTGTACGTCTGGCCAAACTTGGCACTTCAGCAATTTGATGCGACCTTGAAGCTGCCAGATGTGGTCGCTGGTTGATTGGATGTGGTCGATGGCCAGCTGCAACAGTGAACACGGGCTGCAGTCACCCATCCAAAGCCCTGAGCACCTTCATAGCACTGAAACGGAGACAGTCAGCAAATCTTCAGAGAATCCAGCCATTTGCAGTGCTATATCCTTGTCACAGTGGTTGCAGAGCCCTGCCAGTTGTGCTGACGTGAATGGACTGCATGCCTACGAGGTTGAGCAAGCAGAGCGCTCAGCTTTTGAGAGCTTTATGCAAGGGTACAGTTTGCTGTAATGTTGTTGCGGCAGCAAACTCTCACGCATGCAGTACAAGGAAAGTTCAGCCATGCAGCGACTGCCACCCTGACTGAACCAGCATGCAGCATCAGACATCTGTAGGGACACAGGACAGGGTCAACCTGCCATTTCATCAGCTGCAGCAAGAGTCCATTCAACTGAGGTTGCATGTTACCTCACTCTGGCACATGTCAACTTATTGCAATCTGATGACATTGTAGCAGCTGTTGCCTTGTAGCTTTGCATGCACCATTGCTGTTGGAAAACAGTGTTTGCTCACAGCATCTACTGCATCGAGCAGCCGAAGTCGGTTTATGCATGCTGACCTTGATATATATTTCGTGATGCTTTGCCATCAGATAAGCAACATTGTAATACAAGCATTGTACACCAGTATGCTACACAGCAGCATCTAGACCATCAGCATGTGCATGCATTTCAACCGCATCATCCTGACTCCACACTGACCTGATAAGCTTGGTGATGGTGGGTGCACATCCAATGATATGGTAACCCAGAAAACCCCGCAATTGCGCTCCTCAAATGTCTGCGTACCCTTTTCGACTGTCACATGGTAGTCAAGCAACAACATGTCATGCTGCAACACCTGCTGATACCTCCATACAAACTTCGCGAATTCGTGTCCTGTGCAGTGGGCACCATGGGCTGCATAGTCTTCCTCTAACAATGGGTAGTTGCTCACATCTCCAGTCGCTTCCAAAGACAAAGCAACCACCCTGTGACTTGCCTCCATTGCGACGACCTTTGTGCCCTCGGCAAATGGGGAGCAGTTCAACACTCCAGAGTTCATGTGCTGATACTTGGCTGCAAGAGCAGCTTTGGCCATTACACATTCATCATCTGTGCCATACGCTACTGCTAGCAGAGCACGCTCAGCAGCGGCAATGTTCTCAATGCCAGCTTCACTGCGAAGAGACTCCAGCACCATCAATTTTTGACTGGACGCATCTGGCACCAACAGCGCTGCTGCTGCAGAGGATGATGTGGAACTCAGGTCATTTGTGGCTCTGCGCAGCTGCCGGGATAATCCTGCAAGCTGTTGCGGATAAAAATTACTATCCGTTTTAAAGTGCTGAGGCGAGAGCAAGAAAACTTTTGAGTCTACCTGATAGTAGTCTGCTTCACGCAGGAGCTCTGCCCGAGTGTTGTAGTTCACAGGGAACACACAAGAGCCGTCCCTGAGATAGTTCAGGATGTACTTGAAGGTGTCACCATCTCTATCGATGATGTAATGGCCATCCTTATCTTGGCAAGAGGGAGGTAAGGTCTCGTTGAACATGCGAGTCAGCATCGAGTTGGAGTCTCGGGTCAACGTGGAGTGGCTGGTCAGAAAGATACGACCTCCTACGTTGAGCCCCACAAAACTAGATTTGTCGGTCATTCCTGAGATGAACTTGAGTGCTGTATGCTTTGACTTGTGACACCCTCTGTCACAGGCCGGCAATGCAGGTGGTGTTCTGTCATACAAAGGATGTGCGCTGCCAAGGGCACCGTTCTCACAGGGCATCGACGCGTACCGGGTACCGGTAGCGCCTTGCATTTGCTGAAGCGCCCTACGCGGTATACCCCGCTTCAAGAGATAACATTGATGCTGAGTCTACAAGAGCTAGAATAGATACAGGTTGTAGCATCATGGCACAGCACAGAGTTCCCCCTGCTCTGACGCCAGAATCTGGGCTTTGCACTTCTGGAAGGCGAGCACACAGCTTTCAGATCTTATACCGAGATACAGTCACGGCAGGAGGTGCAGCTGCGACTTCAGCTCAGAATGGTGTGCAAGCAGTTCAACGACGTGTACGCAGTTCATATGCACCGGCTGAATCTCCCCTTCTCCTTTCCGACCCGCGCGCTGCCCGGTTTTCTGGCTTGGTTGCGGCAGAGCAGGGTCTCCATCACCGTCTTTGAGGCAACTTGCCGCACTTCTGTGACGGACGCAATTCTAGGGGCTTTCGTCTTGAGTTCTGCTCCCCTGAGAGTGGTTGATCTGTCCTGCGTCAGTAGCTGCTCGGTGGAGTTGTTGTCAGCTTTCCATTGCTTGAAGCAGTGTTCCCTGGGCGGTCAAGAACTCAGACAAATTCAAGACCTGTCTCCTCTTCGAAACCTGCCAAACCTGACAGATCTGCTGTTATGCGGAATTTTCTTTACACTCAACAGGCTTCAACACCTGACATCCCTTCAGCTTCAAAACACTGTTGCAAAAGCCACAGACAACTGCAACTTTGCATCTATACTCCAGAAGCTGATGCTGGAGGAGTCAATTGTATGGCTTACACACATGCGGACTGTCAGCTGCACATCTCTGAGACTGTTGCAGCTGAGCGAGTCTGTGCTATATGACCAAAGTGAAGATTTGCAATTGTTAACGAATCTTTCAATCATGCCTATAGGTAGGCCCCTTTCTTCACAGCTTCATACATTGCACTTGCTGACTGACAACGATCAAAATGAAGACTGGCTGTGAAATGGATTTATGAACTTTCATCTCTTGAGGACATTGCTATTGAATGCAATTATTGCGACTTTAACTTGTTGGTGCGGTTGACAAACTTGACAAATCTCACGCAGAAAGGTGATCTATTTACATGCATAAATCTTGACATTGAATGGCATCCTCTGCAACCTTTGCAGTGTCTGTCCTTCGAGAATTTTATTGTGGTATGTGGTAAACGTTTTGTCAGCCTTTTGCAGCTGGAACGGCTGACACATGTCTGTTTTGATGGCATCACTCCAATGGATGCTAATTGCGCTGCGTTTTTTGCTGCACTTGTGTATCATCTTGCCACATCACGCCCCCAAACAAAGCTGAGACTGAATAAAGTAGCTGCTCTTGACTATTCTGGGCTGTAGGCACCTTTGTCGTGTTGCATGACAAAGCACTTTGTAATGAAATATCTAACCTGCTCACACTCACTTTCCTAGGCAAAAAACAAATGTCATTTGTCAATGCGTCAATGCCTCTGCTGCATATTGTCGGGTTGAGCAGCTTGCAAGTGCTCAATGCGCTCTGTATTTGCAGTGCCAGCCATACATCACTACAACAACAGTGACTTGTCTCATTCTTCATATACACAAGCCTGCTATGCCAGCCACCATGCTTATGAGGGACTGGAAAATTAATGTTGCAAAGGATTCGTCAGGGCTCTGAGAAGTGTCAACTAGACACGGCCCAACCCATGCAACAATCCGACACTGCTGAGTCCCCCAACTGGCAGGCATGGCTGGTCTGCAGCCAGTCCTCTTGTGTTCCTGTTTCCTTTCTCAGATGTTGTCTGTTGGCCTTCCGTTGGTCCCCAAGACACAAATGAGATCCAATCTATCAAGGAAGACACAAATGTAGTGGCTGTGGTAGCAGTAGTAAAGTAACACAGTGCTGTGCTGCTCAATATGACTTTCAGACAAGAGCTGGCTTCGTGGTGGTCGCCCGGACGCCTCCAGACCGCTCAAGTGCCTGAAATTGGTACTAAAGCACCAACATCAGACAGGGTGAAACTTCCCGCCGCAGATACAAAACCCACTCTGATCACTTTCCTGAGACACTGTGGTTGCCCGTGTAAGCCCGCACGGTGTCGATACCGGCACGTATCATACTGATCATACCTTCTCCTGACTCACCCTCCTGTCGCAGTTGCAGAGAAGACATTCCGTTCCTTCCGCTCAGCTGCAGAGTCCCGTCCAGACCTGCACTTCATCGCTGTGTCTCACAGCGACACAGAGGCCACTGACAAATGGCTTGCTTCTGTTGATGGTGCTGGCAAGGTGCAAGTCGTTGTTGATGTAGAACGTAAGTTGTATGCTCAGTGGGGCCTGGGAGTGTCAGGCTTTTGGCATGTACTGAATCCTTGGAGCATGTGGAGTGTGTACAAAACTGGCAAAGAGGAAGGCATCTGGAACAAGCCTACAGAGAGTGGTAACAGGTGGCAAACAGCCGGCAGCTTTGCAGTAGACAAGGAGGGATTGGTTAAGTGGGGCAAGAGAGCAAGCACAGCAGATGAAGCTGCAGGCTTTGATCAGGCCGTTCAGGCGGTGACAGCATGGTCAGTTTAAAAGCTGCTGTTACACATACCACCCCACGCAAACATGTCAAAAAGACTTGTTCTCCCAGCCTGCTGAACATAAGCTGATGCAAACTTCTTTGCATTGCTGCTTGCGCTTTATCTCTGCTGCCTAGCTTTCCAGCAGAGTGCTCTCACCGCAGGGCTTGTTGTGTGACACAAAATGTCATCGTTGCCATGTGCAAGCAGTCCCAGGTCATAAGTCAATCTATCTGCATGAGACCACTTTACTTTTGCTTCAGATCCCTGTGGTGGCAAAGTGCAAAGCTTTGCCTGATTGGTAAACTTTTCATCACATTTTTGTGGGGGGGGGTCATCTGCAGCAGGGT
>JAABUU010003172.1_pt1 | contig 21387 bp, 18 predicted proteins | sample 5559301 | NCBI WGS metagenome assembly JAABUU01 (sample SAMN10711884, study PRJNA513360) | rock metagenome | isolation source: Antarctica rocks | place: Antarctica: Victoria Land, Richard Nunatak white | reverse complement strand
CACAACAACAGCCCTCGTCCGTTTCAGTGGGTCGCCAGTGCCAGCCAGATTATCAGGAAGGTCAGCAAATATAAAGGAATTTTAGAAACGGGAGACTAGATTCGCAGTATGCGGAGCTGAAAGCCTTCGGGCGGAAGTTTCGGGGCGCACTGGCGCTTGTCAAAACGGTCTATCCGGGGCTTGAGGCTCGAATCGAGACGGGCGGAATTTCTATTTGTCCCAGCAAGCCAGCAGTTCCAACGTGCCTTATCGGGTGAGGGTGCAAGGGTACACCGACGTTGTAAGGAAGGGCTTTTAATCTGAACAACGAGCCGGTCGCTCTAACCGGTTACTGCTTCCAAGTAGTGCTCTAGCGCCTCACTCATTACGGCGTTTAGCTTCTTGTGGTGCTCCTCGGCGTAAACCGCCGCGCGTTTATGTAACTGATGGCCCACTCGAACGTTGAATGTGCCCTTAAAAGGAATTTCAGGCGGCAAATTGTGTGCCCGCCGAGTCTCAAGATAGTCGTCAACGGCGTCGTGAAAACTCGCCTTAAGGGTCGCAACGTCCGTAGCTTCGTAAGTAACTAGGCCGCGGATACCCTCTAGCCGGCCGTGAAAACCTCGTCTTCGTCGCTGTAGTGAACTGATCCGATATACCCTTTGTATTCAAGCACATCGCTCAATAATTTACCCTCCTCTTTTAAATGCTTCAACACATCCGTAACCTGCTGACCAGCAGCGAGCATTGCTCGTCAATATTGTCATAATGCGCACCTTCGGCCGGCTCCGGCAGCTGCTGGCCACCCATGAGGAGATTACCCTGCCGGCTGGAAGGATCTCGAGTGGCGGCAATCATCGAGGACCTCAGCTTGGGCGAAGAAGGGGAGCGACGGGCGGTCGCGATGAGTGCTAATGCAGTCTTCAGTTTTTGCAAAGCGCCGGGAAGAATGCCGGCCTTTTCCCGGCGCTGACATCCCGAATGCACTTTCCAACAAGTTCCTGGAAATTAATCGAGAAAGCTGCTTTCTGAAGGCTACTTCCAGAGCGACACGGTATTTACCCAGCAAGATGAGATGAAACTCAAAACACTATTTGTTAGCCTTTTCTTTGCAAGCCTATTCCTGACGACCAATATAAGAGCAAGAGCAGCAACTGGATTGGTTGTGACTTACGCGCCAAATGGAATCGAACAAGTTCTTTATAACGGAGTCGTTCTGGAGGACCTCAATCAGTTCCCATCGGATGCTTTTCACATTTGGCACATGAAAGCAACGGATCTAAAGGGCAACCTGATGACCGACGGCCCGTACTGGGGCGAGTCGAACTTAGGACGGAGTTGGAATGCCGTTAACCACACCTGGACATATCAGTTCCCTTGGGGCCACATAGCCGTCGAGTTCGCGAACGCGGCCGACAAGCTGGATATGACTGTAACTACTGTGAATCATCCCTCGTCCGGGATTAGCTTCGACGGCGCCAATATTTACCCTTTTGTGCTGCATTTCCCGCAACTACCCCGCGGCTTTGCCAATCCTTCTTACGAACAACTTGCATTCAACACAACGGCTCCGAGCGTCATTCTTGCGGATTTTGGATCGGGGGAAGTAGCGGCCGTGAATCCTGGCGCTTACAAACCGGTCTATAGTGGCTATCAACCTACTAGTCCTGCCGACGCTTATTTCCCGATTATGAGTGGTACGTCGATCGACGGTATGGCCACCTTCTTCCCTCACAATGACAGGCCTGTGACACCGGGCCAGACCGATGTGTTCACTATCTCGCTACGTTTTGCGTCTTCTGGGACGCCAGCCGCGACTCTGGCCCAGGATGCTTACCAATGCTGGGCCAGAGTGTGGCCAGCGAAGCTCGCCTGGAGTGACCGCAGAATAATCGGAACAGCTTATCTTGCAAGCTCCCCGAGCGGCGATCCAAACCGACCTGGCGGATATCCAAACAATCCGAGGCGCTACTTCAACGACAGTAATGCAAACGATTTCGACGTTCGGACCGTCGCCGGATTGAGCAAATTTCAAGATCGGATTCTGCAACAGGCCCAAAGCAATGTGGACAACCTGCGAAAACTTGGCGCGCAAGGCTTAATCACGTGGGACATCGAAGGCGAGGCTTATCCGCAGCCCACGAGCTACGCCTGTGCTCCCGATCAGATCGCCGAGCTGGCGCCAGAGATGGAGTCGGTCGTCACTTCCGATTCTTCTCGGTACAGTGGCATGAGGCTCGACGACGCCTATTTCAGCATCATGCACGACGCCGGGTTCAGGGTCGGGGTTTGCGTGCGTCCGCAGCACTATACACTGAACGCCGACGGAACGGCAAGCCAGATTTACTTGCCTGATTCGCAGATTGCCGGCGAACTGATCCGAAAGATGCGGTATGCGCATAGTCGCTGGGGGCGCAACACTCTTCTACGTTGATTCCGATGTCGAGACGAATGGTGCGAATCTGGACGCGGGCATTTTTAAGCAGATTGCCGCGGCTTTGCCGGATTCACTCATCATTCCGGAAGAGACCACACCGAAGTACTACGCTTACACCGCTGCGTTCCAAAGTTTTCTCTTCCATACAGATCTCGGGACGCCGGTGGATGTGTACAACTACTATGCCAAGGCCTTCAGCGCGAATTTGATTAATGATGTTGATCCAAATAAGTTGGCGGAATACAGGCAGCAGCTGACTGACGCGGTGCGCAGGGGAGACATTCTGATGGTTCACGCGGATTATTGGCAGGGAAACAACCCGACAGTGGTGCAGATGTACATGGACGCGGGCCGTACATCAACGGACCTGGTTCCGTAACGGGGAGAGCCTTCGGGCGCTGATGAAATTGGCAAAGCGAGGCGTTCGGGAAATGTTCGGCGAGGATTCCAGGCCAGGTGCAGCCTTCCGCCAGCCCCAGGGCGCCTCCCGGCACGGGCCGGGACCTCCTCGGCGAGCAAAGTTTAGTTCGCGGCAGATCGTCACAAAGTACGGACCTATATAGTTCTGTCAGCACTGATGGCGAGCCCGCCGTTACTTAGGACTTATTCTGGTGCAGCGTTCAAAAGTGCGAGAAACACGGGACGTAATAGGCACCCGGAAGTAGTGAGGTGTAAATGTTTCGACGATTACACGACGCCTTCAAAGGCACGCGACTGGATATGAAGATGGGAGTTGGGATGCTGGCGTTGGCCTTCTCAGCTTCCGGAGCCACTTTCACGGCTTCGGTGGACTCGAAGGATATGCCCTGGACCTGGAGCAATGGCGGGTTGAATACCAGCTTTCAGTATGGCTCTCTCAATGGCAGCGGTCCGGCAATCATTAATGCGAGTGACGGCGTTTCATTCGGAGCAGGTAGTTCGATCAACCTCAGCTATGTGAGCGGGACCACTTCGACCTGCGGGCGTTGTCCTCAAGTGGACGCGAACGGATGGACCGCGGCTTCGACGGGCAATAGTGATCCGAGCAAGTATATTTCGATAAGCCCGGTTTATCTGATGGGGTTGGTTGGCACGTTTGCCGACAGTGCGGGAGCCATTGTCGGTACACCGTTCACGATTGGAGACGAGCCGGCGAGCTTGCTTGTGCCTACGGGGGCAACACAGCTGCAGCTGGGCCTGAACGATGACAATTTTCAAGACAATTCGGGGTCTCTCAATGTTCTGGTTTCGGGAGCGGCGGCGGGAACTAGCACTCCGGAACCCGCAACATTCCTGCTGCTTGGAGCTGCGCTTTGTACAGGTGCCGGCGTCCGCCGTCTCCATCGAGGGCGACTGCTGATTAGTGTCCCCATCGGGATGGTGGAAACCCCTCGCCTTCAGGCGAGGCAAGGTTGGTGTAACGTGGTCGCGTGCGACATTACTGACTGGGCGCGCACACGAAAAGCGACCTGAAGGTTCTGGTGTGGGGTCCGAAATACCGGAATCGGTGCTGACCGGAGATGTGGCGGTTGGTGTGCGGCGACCTGCTGCGGCAGATCGCCGCAGAGCACGAACTGGAGATTGTGTCCGAGAAGTCGCGCGCGACACGTACTCCTGTTCGTCTCGTATCGACCGAATCAACATGTGAGCCAGATCGTGCAGTGGCTGAAGGGGATTAGTTCGCGAGTACTGCTGCAAGAGTTTCGCATCTGCGAAAGAAGTTCTGAGGAAAACACTTTTGGGCGAGAGGATATCTGGCGGTCAGCCCCCTATGATCACCCGACGAAATGATCCGTGAGTACATCAATGAGCAGGAAGGCGAGCAGATCGCCGACGACAGTCGATTTCCAATCGACAACTCAGTCGCCCTGCGGGCTGCGCCGAGACGAACTGGTCCGCTAGAGGTCCGGGCATCTGCAACTGCGTGAGAACGCTGGGGTGTTTCTTCGACCTCGCAGGGAAAAGAAGACGCGTCCGCACCTGTGCCCGTTCCGCTCTGGGGTGAAAAGACTGTCGATCATTGGTTTGCCGAGGCGGAGATTGCGAAAGGGCCGTTGTTCCGGACGTTTCGCAAGGAAGGTACGCTCGCTCCGGAGCGCAACCGGTGAGTGGTGAGTGAGGTATACGCTGTTCCCGCGCTGCGGCAGGGCCATTGGTCACCCGCTATTTAACACCGCACGACCTGCGCCAAGCTCTGCCGTAAAGCGAGGGGGAGTCGCAGCAAATACAGCTGAAGCGGCTCTCGACAGTTTAATCGGATCTCGACCCGGAAACTTATCTCCCCGTCACGTGCTTACGCGAACGCCCGAACATAAATCGGTGCTGCATTCAGAGACGCCATGCTGAGCGCACCAGTTTCGCTCTTCAGATAAAAGAGATTCAGGGTTGCAAGCAAGCACTCCGTATTCATGCATCTGCTAAAAACGGCCGCAAAGGTCAGATCGCGGCGCAATGCTCCAAGCGCCCTCAAGGAATGGGTCAAACCGAAGGAAAAGTCCGGGGGGTACATTAGGGCCACGCAGTTGGCTGACTTGCCCTATTTACGCCGTTGTCACGCAAACTTCAGAGTAGTCGGATGGCCTGCGGTATCGCCCTCTTCTAATCGAGTCTGACTTTACTGCTCAACTACACTCATACCAATTCTGAACCGTAACCTTTTTTCCCGGTGTTTTTCGCTTAAGTAAGTAGTCGATTGGATCGTACTCAATGATAAAGTGTCTTCATTTTTCGTTAGTTCTCGAAGTGGCCTTCTCGCTTGCAGTCGTTGCGGCTCCGCTCGCTCGAGCGCAGCCGCCCGTGACACAGGAAAGCCTAAAAGCGGCCGAGGCGGCCTACGTGCTGGGCCCGGAGGATCAGCTCTCGGTGCACGTCGTAGATCTCGATGACATCTCGGACAAGCCGGTGAGAGTCGACCCGAACGGCTATATCGAACTACCGCTTGTGGGACGAATCCATGCTGCCGGGCTGACCGTCGATCAGTTCCGGTCGGCTCTCGCGCTGCAGGCTGCGAAATATATCGACACGCCGCAGATCACGATCAACGTCCTCGAGTACCGCAGTCAACCGGTATCGATTCTGGGCGAGGTCAACAGCCCGGGACTCCATCAGCTAGGAGGCCCGACGCATCTGATCGACGTCATCTCGCTCGCGGGCGGCCTGAAGCCTGATGCGGGGCCGAGACTGACCATTACGCGCCAGGTACGACGCGGCAAGCTGACGCTCGTGGGTGCTCACCCGGATGCTTCGGGCGAGTACTCGATCGCTGACGTTCAGCTCAATGCGCTTATCAATGGAAGTGATCCATCCGCCAACATCGAAGTTCGCGCGAATGACGTTATATCGGTTTCGTGCGCGGAGGTCGTATACGTTGTTGGCGAAGTGAAGAAGGCCGGCGGTATTAGCCTCAAGACGGAGAACGGCATTTCGATCATGCAGGCCATCACGCTCGCCGAGGGCACCAGTGCCGATGCCGCGCCGAAGAAAGCCCGCCTGCTGCGCGCAGTGAACGGCAAGGCCTCTAATGCAAACGAGATTCCCGTTGATCTCTCCTTGATCTTCTCCGGCCGCGCACCTGACCTTCAGCTTCAGCCCAACGATGTTCTTTTCGTGCCGAACAATGTGCCGGCTTCGGCCATGAAGCGCGCCACCGAAGCTGCCATTCAGATGGCGACCGGGTTGATGATTTACCGCCACTAACCGCTGTATCGATATGCGATTTGAAACTTTCAGAGAAGGAAAACAGCCACTATGGATGAGCTAGAAAAGATTGGCGGAAGGGGCACCGCTCTCAGCTCTCCGGTTCTCGTCGGACGCCCGAACGGCAGCGTCCATTTCCCGGGCGGCAAAAGCCTGGCCGAGAAAACAGGAGAGAAGCCGGAGAGTCTGCTGGTTGAATATGCGCAGCTTCTGAAGCGCCGCCGCTCGACCATTCTGCTCTTTGTGCTGGCCGGCGCCTTGCTTGGCTGGGCGACCACGATCGCCGTTCAACCCGTCTACCGGGCCCGCACATCGCTCGATATTCAGAATTTGAATGCTGACTTCATGAACATGAAGGCTGTCTCGCAGACCGGTGGCGAGAATGCATCCTCGGAAGCCTACGTCCAGACCCAGATCAAACTGCTGCAGAGCGATTCTCTTCGGGAGCGAACGGTGGGCGAGATCAAGCGGCGAGGATCGCTCGCGGCTCTCAAGCGCGAAGATCTTATCTCGACCGTCAAGCGAAGCCTTCACCTGCCCGGGGACAAGCCGGTCTCGAAGCAGGCTCTGCTCGATTTCACCGCCAAGAAAGTCATGGTCAAACCGGTCGGTTTGACCCGCCTGGTCGAAGTAACCTGCGATTCCTGGAGCCCCACTTTTGCCGCCGAATTCTGTAATTCGCTCACCAGCGAGTTTGCTAATCAGGATCGCGACGTGCGTTTCAATCAGGCCAAGACCACTAGCGCCTGGCTATCGCGGCAGTTGGAAGACGTGAAGAAGAGCGTTGATGAAGCGCAGAAGAAGCTCGAACAGAAGACGGGCAGCGACGCTTTGACCCTCAAAGAAGGCGGCGCGAACGTGGCGGAAGATAAACTGCGCGAGCTGCAATCGGAGCTTATGAAAGCTCAGGCCGCCCGGGTTGAAAAGCAGGCGCAATACGAAATCAGCACATCGGCTCCGCCCGATTCGCTTCCCATGGTCCTCGACAGTTCGCAGCTGCGGGAGGATCAGATCAAGCTCGACGATCTGCGCCGGCAGGTGGCCGCGCTCGTGCCGCCAGCGACAGAAGCGAACCCAAAGGTGCAGCACCTGCGCTCGCAGATCCGCGAGATCGAGGCCAGCCTCTCTGCCAAGAAGAGCAATGTTCTCGAACGTATGCGCAACGAATTTCAGGCGGCTAACCACCGCGAAGCGCTGCTAAGCGCTGCCTATCGCGAACAGGAGGCGAGAGTCTCCCGCGAACAGGGGCGGGAAGTTCAGGTGAGCATGCTGCGCCGCGAGGTGGACTCCGGCGAACAGCTTTACCAGACGCTCCTGCAGCGCGTGAAAGAAGCCGGCTTCGCGTCCGCGATGCAGGCCTCAACCATTCGCGTAGTGGATGCGACCAGGGCTCCTCTCCTGCCGATATCGCCCCGGCGCGGCACATCGACCGCCGTCGGGCTGCTGCTCGGCGCTCTCGCGGGTATCGGCTTCGCCTTCTTCAAGGATCGGACGCAAACCGTTCTCCGCGCCCCGGGAGAAGTGGCGCGCTACCTGAATTTGCGCGAGCTGGGCGTCATCCCGTCAGCCAGGCGCAACCTGCGTCATCCGTATATCAAGCGCCTGCCTCGCCAGCCGCGGCCCGCCTCGCTGCTCAACGCTCCGGCAGACGCACTAGATGCAAGGCCGAAACCGCATCGCGCCCTCAATATGGCGGTCTGGCACGACCATGCCTCGCTCATCGCCGAAGCTTACCGGAACACGACTTACTCGGTTCTGCTCGCAGGTAAAGAGATCGAACGCGCCCGCACGTTTGTAATAACCAGTCCGAGCGTTGGTGAAGGAAAGACAACCGTTACCTGCAATCTCGGCCTGGCGCTTGCGCAAGCGAACCGCCGGGTACTGCTCGTCGATGGCGATCTTCGCAAACCGCGCCTGCATAAAGCCATGGATGTTCCAAACAAGGTAGGCCTGCGCGACCTGCTGCGGGGCGATATCGATCCCAAACTGGCAGCCACCGATCTGTTCTGCCAACCGACCGCCGTGCCGGGGCTCTCGGTCATCACCAGTGGGAGCGGGTCGGAGGAGCCAAGCGGGTTGCTCCACTCCCTGCGTTTCCGCACCCTTCTTGATCGCTTGATGGGCGAATTCGATTTCGTCCTGATAGACAGTCCGCCCATGCTTCACATGGCGGATGCGCGCATTCTCGCCGGCATATCAAACGGCGTCATTCTCGTTTTCCGGGCGCGCCGGACCGATATCGAAACCGCCGCAGCTTCGCGTGATCTGTTTCTCGATGACCGCGTACGCGTAATCGGTACCATCCTCAACGATTTTGACCCTTCGAAAGAGGGACAAGCCCGCTACTACAACAGCTACTACCAGTACGCCGACCTGTCGAAGGCTACGCCCGGAGAAACCAAGTCTGCATGATCGCCGGAATGGCCGAAACCGCCGTCGATAACCGCCGGACGGAGGCGGGTCAGCCCGAGTCTGCCCCGCTTCCGAAGCGAGTCGCCAGGACCTGGTCCATGGCACCTCCGGGGCCGGGATGGCGATCGAACGCGGCTTCGGTTTTCTGGCAAACCTGCTGGCGGCCCGCCTCGGAGGCGCATCCACGTTTGGCGTATTCTCTCGCGATCTCGACCGTCAACAATATTTCCTGGTATGCGGCCGGTGGAATCGGATCGACTGCGGTGCGATTCTCCGGACGCTACTCCCGCGATAGCGCCGGTTACCGGACGCTTGCGCGGGTGCTCACGATCATCTCGCTTTTTTCATCGGTACTTGCTGCTCTCGTGCTCTGGCTCGATGCAGCGCCCATCGCCCGGTTGCTCGGCAAAGCGAGTCTGACGGGACTCTTGCACTGGGCCGCCCTCTCTGCGGCCGGCATGATCGCGCTCCTGCCTGCCGCCTCGCGCCTGGGCCCGGTCCAGATTCACGCTCGGAGCCGTTGCTCTTTGTGCTCTGCTTTACCGGCCTCTCGGCCTCGCGGCGCGGACGAGCGCCGCGGTCTCCGAACCGATCGGTCCGCTGCTGCGGGAGGTGTGGTTATTCGGTTTGGTCCAGCTCGCCGGCCTGGTCGGAATCAATGCCGCCGGATGGTGGCTCACGACCGTCATTGCCCGCTCCGATACGTCGCTCGTGCAGATCGGATTTCTCTCCATTTCACATCAGTTGCGCAACATGGCAGGCTTATTCCCGGGCCTTCTGACCGAGAGCCAGTCTCGCGGTAATGCCCGGGGTGAAAGCAACCAGGAGAAGACGCCGGACCAAGTGATGGCCGTCTGCACGCTGGTCACTACCCTCGTCTGCCTGCTTATCGCCGGGCTCGGTATCACGATTGTTCCTTGGGCGTTGACCCTCTTCTACGGCAAAGCATACGCAGCAGCTGCCGCGACGGCAATGGCGCTCGCGACGGCCGTGATTCATATGGACAACTCGCCCGCCGCGGCGCGGCTTAGCATAGTTCGATCCGCGCGACGGGTGTCATCAACACGGTTTGGGCGGTGCTCGTTGCGGGCGGTGCCACGCTTTTCTTCTTTATCGGGGGGAATGCCTGGAAAGGCGCTCTCATCTACCTTGCCGGCCATCTGCTCTCGGCCGCCCGGGTGCTTCTCTACCTTACACGTAAGAATTGTGTGCCGAAGGGCATGATCCGGATTTTCCTGCTGAGCTCTTTCACCAGCTTCGCACTCGCAGCCTTGGCTGTCCTGCGCTCCGAGAGGCCGGATCTGACCGAGATTCTGACCCTTGCGATGGCACTCCTCTCGAGTGCGGCACTTTGGGCGCTTGTCTCGATTGGCGGGCGGCAGGGCTGGATTCCGTCTTTCCGTTTTCTCATAAAGGTGCTCCGAAACCGCGGGCTTTTTCGGCCGCGGCTCTCGAAACCCCAACCGGCGGAGGCTTTGATGCCTGAGTTAATGGAAGCTCCGCGTCTCACTGTCGCAGACGGCGACCCGGCCGGCCGAGGGCGGAAAACCCTGAACCTGCTCGCCTATGTGCACCTGCGCAACATCTATCGTTCGACCGGCGCAGGCCGCGTGGCGCGCCAGCTGATCGAGCATCTTGCTTTACGAGGTGACGTCGATCTCCACCTGGTCGCCGACCCCGCGGATCACGTCCGTATCATCGCCGTGATCCCGAACGGCGTAGATATGCCCGCTACTGCTTCAGCGGAGCTATTCCTCGATCGCTTTCCCGCATTGCGCGAAAAGCGCCTGGTGCTCCTTCTCGGCCGCATCCACTTCAAGAAAGGTCTCGACATTCTGGCCGAAGCCTGGGCGGACGTGTCATCGCAGTTTCCGGAAGCGCAGCTCGTCCTCGTCGGCCCCGACTTCGAAAACACCCGTTCGGAGATCGAGAAGCGGCTTGATGACCTTGGAGTTCGCGAGCGTGTCACGTTCACCGGCATGCTCCCGAGCGATCTCAAATGGAGTGCTCTCGCCGCTGCCGATTTTTTTGTTCTGCCCTCCTACTCCGAAGGTTTGAGCGTCTCGGTGCTCGAAGCCATGGGCATGGCGAAGCCAGTGGTCATCACAAAACAGTACAATCTGCCTGAAGTCGCTGAGTTTGAATGCGGTTGGACGATCGATCCTCGCGCCGGCCAGCTCGCTTCCGCACTCCGGGGCCTGCTTCGATCGACCGATCGCGAGCGGAGTTCGTTTGGAAATAACGGCCGGCACTTGGTCGCGGAACGATACAGCTGGCCCGTTATCGGCGAACAAATGGCGGCGCTGTACGACTGGCTCGAAGGCGGCCCGCTGCCTTCCGGATTCAACCTGCATCGTGGAGCGAAGGTATGAACCACGTCCGCCTTCGCGAGTTCGATAACGCCTGGTACCAGCCCGGCCGGTCCCGTCTGTGGCAGGCTGCCTGGTTCTTTCTCGGCATGCCCGTGCTGCGCTGCCCGGTTCTGCCCTCCTCGGGACTTCGGGTTCGCTTACTGAAGATCTTCGGGGCGCAGGTCGGCTCAGGAGTCGTGATCAAGCCTGGGGTGCGGGTGAAATATCCGTGGCAGTTGAAGGTCGGCGACGATTGCTGGTTCGGCGAAGACTGCTGGATCGACAACTTGGCAAAAGTCGAACTCAGCCGCGATGTCTGCCTTTCACAGGGCGCTTACCTGTGTACCGGTAACCACGACTGGAGCGATCCGGCATTCGGCCTGATCATCGGCCCGATCTCGCTCGGCGCTGGTTCGTGGGTGGGTGCGAGGGCAGTGGTCGCGCCCGGCGTCACCCTGGGCGAACATGCCGTCGCGGCCGCCGGGAGCGTGGTCACAAAAAGCATTCCCGCGTGGCAGATCCATGCTGGTAATCCCGCAGTTTTCGTCCGGCAGCGCAAACTGCGCGGGGCGACGGACGGCGCGCTCATGCCGGCGCCATTGAAGGAGAGTTCGCTCTATGAGAATCCTGCTTCTCAATCAATTTCTGGCCCGACTCAGCCGCGACCAGCCAGTTCCTTACGGATCTCGCGCGGGGTCTCGAGGCGCGCGGCCATGAAATCTACTCGATCAGTGCCGAAGGGAAAGGCTACGCTCTTGCCGATCTTTCTGACCCGCCTTCCGTTCACATGCACCGGGTGCGCACTACGCGCTTCATGCGAGGCGCGCTCGGCCGCGTGCTCTCCTACGGTTCGTTCTTTCTGTCCTGTCTCGGGCGCGGCCTGACGGGTTGCGCGTCCGGATCTCGTGATCACCTTAACCACGCCCCCGCTGCTCTCCCTGATTGGGAACGCACTTAAATTGCTGCGCGGGTCCCGGCACTTCATCTGGGAGATGGACGTCTATCCCGACGTTGCGGTCGATCTCGATTACTTCAAAGCGGGCCGTTTTCTCGATCGCGCCGTTGGGCTCGTAGCAGACTTCTCGCGGCGTCATGCGGATGGCATCCTCGCTCTCGGCCCTTGCATGAAAGCCCGGCTGGTTGGCCGCGGCATCCCGGAAGGCAAAATCCACATTGCCGAGAACTGGGCGGACAGCACCCTGATTCACCCAGTCACCCGGCCTTCGGGCGACGATCGGCTAACAATTCTCTACTCCGGCAATCTCGGCTTGGCGCATGACGTTGAGACAATCCTTTCCGCCATGAACGAGCTCAAAGACGATGTGCGATTCCGGTTCATATTCGCCGGCGGCGGACCGTTGCGCAAGCAGCTCGAGACCGATTGCCGCTCAGCAAAGATCGGGTCGGCAGAGTTCCGTCCATATAGCCAAAAGAAGAATCTTGGCGAGAGCCTGGGAACGGGAGATATCGGTCTCGTTACGCAGCGCGCGGCCTGCGTCGGCTCGGTTGTTCCGAGCAAAGTATATGGGCTTCTTGCGGCTGGTCGACCAATTTTATTTATCGGGCCCACGACTTCGGCTGCGGCGCAAGTGATCCGTAAACATGCCTGCGGTTGGCAGGTCGACTGCGGCGACTCAGCGGGTTTGATCCGGCTTCTTCGTTCTTTAACCGAGGATCGCGCTGCGGTCGAAGCAGCGGGCCTGCGAGCCCGGCAGGCGTTCCTGAAGAACTACGACCTGCCGCTTGGAGTGGCGCGCATCTGCGAGCTGGTTGGCGCGGCCAAGACAGAGCAGCAGGAAAGCGAGCTCGCTCTTTCGGCTTAACGAAGTTGGCTGGCATGAAACGCAGGCAAATTACGCATTTGAATAGGAAGCAGCTCAACCAGTACCGCATCGGAGATAACTTATGTACGCACTTATAGCTCTGGGCGTAACCGCCCTCCTGTTGTGCCTCATCCTCACCCCCATCTGCCGTGACATTTTTCTCAAACTGAAGCTGGTCGACATGCCGGATAACGACCGGAAGCTGCACAGCCGGCCAATCCCACGGATCGGCGGTATTCCAATTGCAATCTCTTATGTCGGCGCTCTTGCCCTGATGCTGGCCTTTGCGCCCACGCACGCCAAGATCGCGCTCCAGCATCGCGGTTTACTGTACTCCCTTCTACCCGCGGCGGGCTTGGTTTTTCTCACGGGCTTGATTGATGACCTGTTCGGCCTTAAACCCTGGCAGAAACTGAGCGGTCAGATCATCGCTGCGGTCTGGGCCGCGGAAGCAGGCGCGCGCATTCATCTTCTCGATGGTCAACCTTATTCCGCGTGGGTGACGGTTCCCCTTTCCGTGCTGTGGTTGGTGGGATGTACCAACGCGTTTAATCTGATCGACGGGCTCGACGGCCTTGCGTCCGGAGTAGGGCTATTTGCCACGTTGACCACGCTGCTCGCCGCCCTGCTGCAAGGGAACTGGGGCCTCGCCATGGCAACGGTTCCGCTCCTCGGCTGCCTGCTCGGCTTTCTGCGATACAACTTCAATCCAGCGTCCGTCTTTCTCGGCGATAGCGGAAGTCTTTCGATCGGCTTCATACTCGGCTGCTTCGGCGTGATCTGGAGCCAGAAATCCGCGACATTCTTAGGAATGCTGGCCCCTGTCATGGCTCTGTCCCTTCCGCTGTTCGAAGTGGGGCTCTCCGTTGGCCGCCGCTTTCTTCGCAACCAACCTATCTTCCAGCCGGATCGGGGCCACATCCACCATCGGCTCCTGGCGCTCGGCTTTGAACCGCGCGGCGCCGCCATCATTCTCTACATCGCCTGTGGCGTGGCCGCCGCGCTTTCGCTGCTGCAGAGCTCACTTTCTTATCACGTGGGGGGCGCGATTATCGTGCTCTTCTGTGCGCTGTCCTGGCTCGGGATCAAACATCTCGGATACGTGGAGTTCAGTACCGCGCGCCGCGTGCTCGCAACCGGCGGCGTTCTGCGCCTCGTGCAGCACGAGATCTACCTCTCGCATTTTCGCGATGCCCTTCTCCAAGCGCATACCTGCACTGACTGCTGGATTACCATCCGAAATGCTTGCAAAGACTTGCACTTCGTGTCGATCGAACTCAGGCTCAATGGCCAAATCTTCCACGAAGTGTTCGACGCTAACGTGGTCGAGAGCGCCTGGGAGTTCACGAGGGAGTTCGGAAGAAAAGGAAGCATTACCCTAAGACGATCGATGCAGAGCGATTCACCATCTTTATTAAATTTGTTCTTCCAGATCTTGCAGGATTCGATTGGGGCTACTATTTATCTCCCGAATGTAATGCCCACTTCTCAAGGCGGTCTCGCGACATTCGGGAAGCCTTCCGTTGTGCTACCCGCATTGCAAAGGAGTAGTCCGAGTGCGGGTGCGTTGCCTTTAGCGGGCGGTACGAGACCAGGGCAAAACGGGGGTTAGTAGCTGATGTGATGTTGCCCCGCTGAACGAATCCGTGTGAAATGAGAGTTTCCCGGCGGCTGAGCTTGACCCGAAAACGCTACCAGTCGGAAGCAGAGTTTCCGGCCTTCGAGTTGGTCCGAAAGGCCGATTGGTGGGCCTTCGAGCCACTACAATAGCTCAATCAAGTGACTCTCGCAAGTGGCTCGATGCGGGATGTCGGCTTCGCCTTCGTGTGAGTCTTTCCAGGCAGTCCGGGTGGCCAGTCAAGGCCACGCGGCAGCATGCCGTTAGGGAAGCCTTGACTGGTTGCCTGGACTGCCTTATTGACCGTGAGGAAGGCGAAGCGGGCTTTGTTCCAACTGGCGACAAACTCGTTCGGAGTTTGGTCCGCTAGAGCGCTATGAGGTCGGTTCATGTTGTAATCTTTCTGCCAGTGTTGAAGCTGCTGTCGTAGATCTGCCAAAGAGAAGAAGACGGTCACGTTCAGGAACTCATCCCGCAGGCGGCCGTTGAACGATTCGATATAGCTGTTTTCTACCGGTTTTCCCGGCGTAATGAAAACTAGCTGGATCTGGTGTTGCCAAGCCCAGGCGTCCATGGCCCGACTGGCGAACTCACTCCCGTTATCACAAGTGATCGATTGCGGCTTGCCGCGTTTTCGGATGACCGGATCGAGAGCGGCCGCCACTTTCATTCCACTCATCGACAGATCTCCGTGTAGCAGAAGGCATTCCCGCGTGAACTGATCCACCATGCCTATGTCGCCGAGCTGTCGAATGTGCTTTGATCCAGTCCATATGAAAGCCTGTTTATCCTAAGCCGCTGTCGAGACCTTCTTTAGCTCGTGTTTCGAAAAGACGAGCATAAAGGTGGCTCCAGTGTCCGAGGATTCGATTTGGAGGGTTCCCCCCAATTGCTTCGTTAACAGTTTGATAATCGTAATCCCCAACGATTTCGATCCATTCCAATCGAACTCCGCCGGGAGACCTGGGCCATTGTCCGCGACTGACAGCGAGACCTTTTGGTCAGCAATCTGTTGGAACGTGACAGAGATACTGCCTGAAGCTTGGTGCGGGTATGCATATTTCAGCGCGTTCGTGACGAGCTCATTGAGAATGAGCCCACAAGGTATAGCCTGCTCGATATCCAGTTCAATAGGCGCTAGTGAAAACTTGCCTTCGATTTCCGCGCCGCTTTGTACGTAAGACTCAAGGAGGTTCTGGACGAGCGTTTGCGCGTACTCGGAGAAATTGATTCTGTCTAATCGATTGTGACCGTATAGGCTTTCGTGGATCGAAGCCATCGCCATGACTCGTCGCTCGCTCTCCCGCAAAGCGGCAGAAGCAGTCTTCTCCTGCACTATTTCCGCCTGCATGTTCAAGAGGCAGGAAATCACGTATAGATTATTTTTGACTCGGTGGTGAATTTCCCTGAGTAAAACTTCCTTCTCCTGGAGGGATTGCTGCAAGGCATCCTCAAACTGCTTCTGCTCGGTGATGTCAAGCATCGTTCCTGCAAGTCGCTCGCGTGATCCATTTGAGTATTGCCCGCGTCCATGGATGTAACGAAGCTCTCCATTCCGGCGGCGAATCCGGAACTGCAGATCATAACCCTGCTTCTGCTGCAACGCGTTCTCAATTGCCGAATCGATTCGGTCCCGGTCGTCCAGGTGGACCATATTCAGAAAATCCGCATAAGGCAGCTCCTGCGACGGAGCTTCCAATTCACAGATTCGGAATGTCTCCGCCGAACAGGTAACAAAGCTCGATCTGGAACGGAGCTCCCAGCTGCCCAACCGAGCAATCTTTTGAGCCTCCTGCAGGGTTGCTTCGCTTAACCGGAGTGCCTCAGCACGCCTTTGCTTCGTGACGTCTCGAATCACGACCAGGCGCGCGGTCTCAGAAAGGGCGCGCAGCGCGAGTTCTACTTCGATTATGGTGCCGTCGGCGCGCCGGCTCCGCCAAGGGCCAGACGGGGCGGGGGGGACTTTGGTATCTTTGGCCAACTCCCGCTCTATTAGTTCAGCTTCCTCCGGAATGCTGAAATCTTTCACGGTCATAGAGAGGAACTGTTCCGGAGTGTATCCGTAGTGCCGCACGGCTGCTTCGTTCACTTCACTGAAGCAGAGCGTTTTGGGATTGTAAATACAGGAAGGGAGCGGATTTAAGTCGAAGAATTCGCGGTACCAGCACTCAGAGGCTTCGAGCTTTTTCTTAGCCTTTATCCGAGCGGTTACGTCCCACATAGAAACGTAACTGCGAAACAGATTTCCGAGATGGGCCTGCACCCTCCGAAAACCGGAGGTTAGATTGAGCCTCATCCCGTTTTATGTCGGGCTCCCACACCTGGATGGATCGATGCTGTATCCAACGCCAAGCCGAAGTCGCTCTTCACTCTTCCAGAACTCTCTGCGTGCGCTTCGCTCGGCTCACGGCCAGCGCGGATCCATCGAGTCGCGTTCGAGACAAAACGGTGAGATGTCAGGGTGCTGCGAACGCGCTGTTCGCTACTCGCTGCGCTTTTCATCGATGAACCTTGAGACCTCAATCAGAGGCGTGGTATAACAACCAAGCCTTTCTCTTACGAAAAGAGAGCGCAGCTTCAGAGTTTTCCGATCCCGGACAGTGGCTCTACCGAATTGGGAGAGAGTGAACAACTTTTTAGGAACTAGGTTGGGATCGAGTGCAAACTCGCAGGGACGGGCTGGATCTGCGTTCTGACGTTTGTCGTAGATCGCAGACGGCGAGAAGCGCTGCCCAGATTTCCGGGGCAGTCGCTGGTCTGCCAGGCAGCTTTCCGATCTTGAACTGATCCTTCTTAATCTTTTCCGCAAGCTCAATGCCTGTGATCGTCACCGCCGCAGTATCGAATCGCTTGAATCCAAGCATTGGGCGGACCCGCTGTTTAATCCGGCGATGGTCTTGTTCGACGACATTGTTCAAGTATTTGCTGGATCTGATCCTTACTCGACGCGGCATGGTCCCCGTCGCTTTCAGTTCCGCGATCGCTCGGTGTGACGCCGCGTATGCGTCAAGCGTGACAACTCGCGGTGTGCCATTGTTCTTCACTGCGGTGCGAAAGAAGCGTTTCGCCGCCGCAACATCTCGCCGCTCCCTCAATAGGAATCGACGGTGCGACCCTGCTTATCAACAGCTCGATACAAATACGTCCACCGGCCCTTCACCTTTATAGGTCTCGTCGCAACGCCAGGAACCGTCGACCGGTCGGGCGTACTCGCGCCAGCGCTTCCTCAAAATCCGGCACGTAGCGTTGCACCCAGCGCAGAATCGTCGTGTGTGCCAACACAATCCCGCGCTCACTCATCATCTGAACCAAATCACGTGAGCTCAACTTGAAGCTCAGATACCAGCGCACGCACAGCACGATGACGTCTTGGTCGAAATGTCGTCCCTTGAACAGGTCCAGTGCGGTCACCCCGGCCATTATTCCTTATCCCACCGAAACACATCTAGAGTTTGCACCAGAGCCGCCCGCTTCAATAACCAGCATTGCATGACTGAAGGAACTCGCCCGGGACCCCGGGGGTGAGTTCCCTCGCAGTACTAAAGCTCCTGGCGAGATACGAAATTTGTGTTGTGTTTCTCCGGGAACCGGATCAAACTACAAAGTCGGCTCTCGGTTCAAGTAGACGTGACTTGAAATAGAAAGGGATAAATTTGAAACTTAGTTTAACGCTGCTGTCTGTGTCTTTGCTTTCGCTTTGCGCGCCAGTTGTCGGATCCGCGGCCTCCGTTCTTATTTCAGTAGATGAGAACGGGCGTGGCAATATCAATGGCAACCCCGTGACGTTTAACATCGGGGCGGATCCGGGTCCCGGAGGGTTACTTAGCACGCTTATTTATACGATTCCATTCACCGGTGTGGTAGGTGACGTGGAGCTGTTCGAACCTGAAACCGGTATACCAGGAGATGTGTTGCGGTTCAATGGCAACGGAACTCTGATCTTCTATTCGGCGGGTGTTCCGGGGAATACCGCTCTTGCAGATGAGCCACGGCCGCCAGCGCCGGTGCCGAACACGGTCCAGTTTAATGAAACGAGCAACGGTGATATGGTCTACGCTCCCACGAGCGGTCAGCCCGGATTTGACAGTTCCGCAGCGTCAACGTTTCACTTCGTCAGCGATGCTCCTTCATCTATTCCGGAGCCGCAATCGGTTGCCATGTTGATGCTTGGCGGAGTTGGTTTGATTATTGGCAGGTTGCGCAAGTCTGGAAGCCGCTGAGAAGGCGTCAACGGGAAACGGATTCGAGGCGCAGTATCAGCCTCTCTGCTCCAGGTGTCCGGGCTGGGGCGAGATTGCTCTCCTGCCCTGGGACGAGGCTATTTTTAGATTCCCGGTCGCTGACTTCCGGTGGGGTAATGGGCCGCCCGGCTTGACAGCCGTAGATGAATTCAATGTTGCCTTGACTGACTTTTGCCGGATCAGTGGAGCTGTGCTGGTGTCCGCGCGCTCGGCCGGTAGAGATCCCGGATCCTCAGCTTTCCTCGCTGCGGGGGGCTTTGCTCCAGTTGATTTCAGCGTGCTCGCGGTTCGGTCAAGGATCAAAGCAAAGGAAATGCCCGTAGCGCGATTTCCACTCCGGGTAGCAACGGCCGCCGACCACGAAACAATTGTGCGGATCAGCGGCAGCGCATTTGAATTCGGGCGCTATCACGGGGACGCGCGTTTCCCCCGGGCGTTGGCAAATCAGCGCTATGTGGACTGGATCAAGCGGGCGCTTAATGACAAGAGCCCCGCAAATCATGTGTTTGTTCTGGGTCGGCCAGGAACCGTTGTCGGATTTATGAATGTGGTAACTCGTGAGCGCCACGCCGACTTACGATTGGGGGCAGTAGATCCCGAAAACGAGTTAGGTTTTGCGGGTTACTTTTTGTATGGCGAGACCGTGCGGGCGGCGCATGCTCTTGGGGCTACGGGCGTAGTCGCAAAAATTGCTGCTGCAAATACGCGGGTACTCAATATCTGCGCCGCGCTCAAGTTTCAGTTTTCTCATCCCGAGACTACGTTTCACTGGTATCCGCCTAATATCCCGTTCGACCGAGCCGCTGAAGCGCGAAATGTTGTCCATCAAGACTGACTCTGCATCCGGAACTCAGCACAGACAGGTTAGATACATCGCATGACCCATGAAGAGTGCCTCGCCTTAATCGGGGAGGTCTATAGAGATCTCGTTCCACCCGGAAGGCCAATTTCGGCTGTGACTTCGGAGACACGCTTGTTTGGCCGCGACAGCCCGCTCGACTCTACTGCGCTGGTTTCGCTGCTCGTGGACGTTGAGCAGCAGGTAAACGAAGCATGTAATACGCGTATCGTGATCGCCGATGATCGTGCCATGTCGCAGAAGCACAGTCCCTTTCGCACGATCGGATCACTTGCAGAGTACATCGATCTGCTGTTATCCGAGCACTCGAAGGACTAGTTTGGATCTGTCTCCAAATCCGGTGGCGCTCGTGACGGGAAGTCGCACTGGGTTGGGAAAGTTCATCTCTCAGGAGCTGGTGAAGTGCGGCTTCCGCGTTGTGGGGTGCAGCCGTACGCAGCCCGAGTGGACGCTCGAAGGATACGAGCACATACCCGCCGACACTGGTGAGGAAGGGCAGGTTGTTTCTTTGTTGGGTCACGTGCGGCGCGTTTACGGCCGGCTCGACGTGACCATAAACAACGCTGGAACGGCGTCAATGAATCATTCCCTGCTGGTGCCCGGTTCGACCGTTGATCGCATTATGGGAACGAATGTCCGCGGCACTTTCCTGGTGAGCCGTGAAAGCGCTAAGCTCATGCAGAAGCGGAAATGGGGCCGCATCGTCAACTTAAGTAGCGTGGCAGTTCCGCTGCATATCGAAGGCGAGGCTGTTTACGCCGCAAGCAAAGGCGCCGTGGAGGTGCTGACACGTGTGATGGCTCATGAATTCGCGAGCTTCGGGATCACTGTGAACGCGGTAGGACCGTCGCCGGTGCAAACCGATCTGATCCGCAACGTTCCCGCCGACCGTATTCAAGAGCTGGTAAGCAGGCTGGCGATCAAGCGCTTGGGAACGCCGGAAGACGTAATGAACGTGATCGAGTTTTTTATTCGGCCCGAGAGCGGCCAGATCACGGGGCAAGTGATCTACCTGGGCGGGGCGTAACAGTGGGACACCTTCAATGGCTATTCGAGTTGTTCGAAGATAAGCACGAATGTCCATTCATGATCTGGGGAGATCGTCCATTCACCTATTCGTGGCTGATCGAGCAGGTTCGCCAGACGTCACAGGAGTTGACAACTAGAAACCTGCAGCCCGGCAGAGTGGCTACCCTGCGGGGGGATTATTCGCCGGGGCTAATAGCGGCGCTACTTGCTCTGGTCGATGGAGGCGCTATTGCGGTTCCGCTTTCCCCGGCAGCGGCAGTCCACGGAGACGAGTTCATGGAGATTGCGCAGGCGGAGTTCTCGCTCTCCTTCGACGATGGGCCTCTGCCGCGTGTGGAGCGGCTAAGGCATGAAGCGAATCACCCGTTGCTTGCGGAGCTAAGTCGGCGCGGCAGCCCGGGGCTGGTTCTTTTCAGCTCCGGATCGACAGGTAAGAGCAAAGCGGCGCTGCACGATTTTGATCTGCTGCTCGAAAAATTCAAGCAACCGCGCCGCGGAATGATTACGCTGACGTTCCTGATGATCGATCACATCGGCGGAATCAACACGCTGTTTTATGCGTTGGCGAACCAGGGAACGATTGTGGTTAGTCCTAACCGCGACCCTCATGTAGTTGCAGCCACTATCGCCCGTCATAATGTGGAACTGCTGCCAGCTTCGCCGACGTTCCTGAATCTATTACTTCTCTCCGAAGCATACCAGCAGCACGACCTCTCATCTCTGCAGCTTGTCACTTACGGAACCGAGATGATGCCACACCGTACGCTCAGCCGCTTGGTCAAAGTGTTGCCACACACTAAGCTGCAGCAGACGTATGGGCTTTCCGAGGTAGGGATCTTGCGTTCCAAGAGCGAGGTTTCAGACTCGCTGTGGGTCAAAGTAGGAGGCGAGGGGTACGAGACCAAAGTTCAGAACGGCACGCTTTGGATCAAGGCGCGCTCGGCCATGCTGGGCTATTTGAAT
>JAABUU010003164.1_pt1 | contig 21424 bp, 26 predicted proteins | sample 5559301 | NCBI WGS metagenome assembly JAABUU01 (sample SAMN10711884, study PRJNA513360) | rock metagenome | isolation source: Antarctica rocks | place: Antarctica: Victoria Land, Richard Nunatak white | reverse complement strand
CTCAAGTAAGGCGACAGAGCGCTGTTCGGTGGGCTCGATGATCTGGTCGGCGTCAAGCTGGTCGTCTGCCATCGTGGACCTATCTCCTTTCTTGCATGTCTGCTGTTGAGTGCACCCTCCGCATCAATGCACCCTCCGCATCAAAAGGTGTTCAAAGGGGTGCTCATCATGAGCACCCCTTTGGCGCGAGGGGTAACTCCCTATCCTTAACCCTGGCAGCTCCCCACACGATCCAACACCCGCACGTTTTGTCAACCGTGCGACGGCGATTGCCATAGCGCCTAGAGCGTATACTTATGTCTAGTTGCGGACGACTAGTTAACGCGAGTGAGCAGAAACCGGTATAAACACCTTCACCACATACGCGCAGCCCGACAGCACAACTTAAATGCTTAATGCAGCCGTGCAGTAACAAAGGAATTCAGCCCCCATCGCGGCGAACCTGGGAGCGAACGCGCTCGGCCAATTGAGGGTCACGGCCCAATTCAGCGAGGAGCACACGGACGACCACACTCGCATCCACGTCCGTGTCAAACGCGAATCGCTTGAGGGATCGGTGCTGTTCCGGGGATAAGTCCAGCGTGTAGCGGACGCGACGTTCGCGGGACGGCGGCGCGATAGGTTCAACGGACGGCGGCGGTAACTCACGATCCTCCGTTGCTGGCTTGTTGTGGAGCGCCACCTGGCGCATGCGTTGCGCGATATCGCTGGGCTTGGATTTAGCCGTCTGATTGCTCACACCAGCACCTCCGCTGGCAGAATGGCGTCAAGGGCCTTACCGTACCACCCTTCGGCATCATCAGGGACGAGCCCGAAGGCATTGGCGTACCTCTCACGCAGGGGGATTTCCCCAACGACAGGAAGCCCCAACTCGGCCAGGATCTCGCGTGCGGCACTGACGCTCTTCGTCCCTTGTCTGACACGCGTGAGTAAGGCGTGTGGGGAGACTTCGTTCGTCGGCTCGATCTCGGCCAGCAGCTCGATCGTCGCTTTCAGGCGATCCAAATCCAACATACTCGGCGACAAGGGTATGATCGCGGTGTCCACGGCGAGGAGGGCGCTACGCACGATGGCAACGTCCGTGGGAGGCGTGTCGATGACTACATGCATGTACCCTTGGGCCAGTGCCGGAAGACGGCGGTGCAGGTCGCGGACGGGCAGGCCGACAACCGGATAGGGGAAATCTACCGCCGATTCAGACCACGAGAGCGCCGAACCCTGAGGATCGGCATCGATCAAGAGCGTTCGCCCTTTTCTATGTAAGAGGGCCGCGACGTGAATGGCCGTCGTGGTTTTTCCGGTCCCTCCCTTTAGATCCGCGATAGCAAGCCTCATCATCTATTCCTTTATGGCTGCATAACGCCATGCAGTAACTACTGCATGATTGCGTGCAGCAAACCTTTAAGCCTTTATTCGCTGCACAACTGCTTGCAGTAAATCAGTATATACGGCAAAGCGTCAAGCAGCCTTGCAGTAGTTAAGTAGTTAAGTGCGTAGGTGGAGCAGCAGGGATTCCAGTATTGAAACAGGTTTTTGTTTTACATAACATACTATGAGAGCTGTAACGGTCACTAATTCATCAGCAGCATGTCTACCCCCCCCCCCATCATTCAGTGGTTGGTTAGTCCGCCTCTACTGACGGCGTCTTGGGTCGGGGATGGGCAGCGATCCAGGGGCCGGACCACTCCTCGTCGAACTCGATCATGCGCACCAGCATTTCCCGTTTCTCGCTGAAGAGGTAGTCGATAGGGGACATCCCTTTGCGGACGCGCCCGGCCGCTCGCGCCAGGTCCACATGGTCGAGCTCACCCGCCTCCCAGCGCCTGACCGCCGCAGCGAGCGGGTCGAGAACCTGATGCCAGCGGTAGTCGTAGTAGGCGTCGATGAGCGCCTGCTCCCACGCCCACTCCGGCGTGTCGTGCCGCCGCTTCCCGCTCAAGATACACGCTCCACCGGCGCCGCCATCACCGCAACGCCTCCAACGCCTTGGGGTTGTGGATGCCCTTCTCCTGGTCAAGGAACAGGAAGAACTTCTTGAGCGCGACGCGGGTCTCGTCGGGGTCCATGCGGTCGAGCACCTTGCGCTGGTACCAGCGCCGGAACTGGCTGTTGACCATGCCCCGCGTCACGTCTTCCACCCGCTCCACGTCGGTGTAGTCCACCAGGAAGATGATGAACAGGTCGACGATGCTTGTGTGCTTGCGCATCGTCTTCCGGCTGTACTTCTTGTCCAAGGAGGCGCCGAACTCCCCATTCAGCCCCTCCAGCATCTCCCGGAACGGCGCCCGTGCCTCCTCGGCCGCCGTCATCGCCGCCAGGTACGCGTCGATCTGGTCGCCGGGGATCAGCACCTTGCCTGTAAACACCTCCGGCATCGTCCACTCCTCCTCCCCATCACGCGCCTCACGTAGGGCGTGTCCGTCTGTCTTTCCATCATACCGCGGCGGCGGCGGCGACGACTGCTTGGAAAAGAAAAGTGTGCCCGGGCATCGCGCCCACATCATGAGTTCTACATCATGCGCCGCCACCGGCCGCCCTGGTACGCTACCCATCGTGGTGTGGCGGCCGGGCCGTTGTGGGGACGCCGGGCCGGCCGCCGCACACCACCGCTCCCCTGTCACGCCTCACGCTCCTTCACGAACTCTTGACACATCCCTCACACGCCCTTCACGCGCGGCTGCCACACTGAAAGTACGACCTGGGAGATGCAAGGGTTTGCTTCCCGCTCGCCGATCGACGCGGAACGGGGCACCGTTGAGAGAGGGGAGCGGCGGTAGCCGTCGCATCCCCAGGTCTTTTCTCATAGACACGTCACGCGGCCAGCGGTGCGCCCCCCATCACCGACAAGACTCCGGCTTACTCCCATCCCAAGACGCGGTAGCCGTGGCGCAGGCGGCGGCGCAGGATCGCCTCGACGTGAGCCTGAGCATCGGCGCGGTCAGGGTAGTAGTCGATGCGGGTGCGCTCGGGGCCACCGGTGCGTCCCCACACGCGCAGGAGAGCGCCACCCTCGAACAGGGCCGGGGTCCAGGTCAGCGTGTAGCTGCGGTCGCGGTCGCGCGCGGGATCGACGCTGCGCAGCCGGACGTAGGCGCGGAAGTGCGCGGCGGCGGGGGGCAGGGTCCGGCTCAGGCGTCCCCGGTGTTTCGGACGTCGCATCGCCGGCCGCCTACCGCGCGCGGTCCGGGGCGTCGCCCGCGGCATCGGCAGTATCGTCGTCGAGCGCGCCACTCGTGCCGTCCCTGCGGCCCCCGCGTGCCGCGTCGTAGGCCGCGCCGATGCGCGTCAGGCCCGCCCGCAAGGCCTCCTGGCTGTCGGGGAGCAGGTACTGCGCGACCTTGATGCGCTTGTCGGGGCTCGAGTCCGGGTCGGCCAGCAGCAGCTCGATCACGGCGCTGTCCTTCGAGCCGCACAGGATCAGCCCGATCGGGTCGGCCTCGCCCTCGGCGTGGTCGTGCTGGCGCGTCCAGGCCAGGTAGAGCTGCATCTGTGCGATGTCGGCCGGCGCGATCTCCCCGATCTTCAAATCGACCAACACCGGCGCCCGCAAGAAGCGGTGGTAGAAGACGAGATCGACATAATAATCCTTGTCGCCGATGGGGAGGCGCTGCTGCCGGCCAACGAAACAGAAGCCGTGGCCCAAGGCGAGCAGGAAGTGTTCGATGTGGGAAACGAGCGCCGCTTCCAAATCGCGCTCGGAGAAGGCGCCGTCGAGCCCGAGGAAATCCAAAACGTACGGATCGCGGAAGGCCTCACCGTACTCGGAGGGGGCGACCGGCCGGTTGGGGTGGGGGAGGGAGGCGGCCAGCTCCTCGGGGCCGCGAGAGAGTCCGACGCGCTCGTAGAGCATGGAGTTGATTTGCTTCTCTAACTCGCGCGAGCTCCACCTCCCGGTGATTGCCATGCGCTCATAGAACGCACGCCGGTCGTCGGATAGGCGCATCAAGGTCCGGTAGTGCGTCCAGGTCAATTCGGCCCGCACTGCGGACCGAATTGGGTACGCCTGGTAGAACTGGCGCATGGCGCGCAAGCTCCGCTCGGCGAAGCCGCGCCCGAACTCCCCGCCCAGAGTACGCCCCACGCGCGCGAGCACCTGTTCTCCATAGGCCGCGCGTTCTAAGCCGCCCTGCTCCTCACGCACCAGACGCTCGCCAATCTTCCAATAGGTCGCGACGATTTCCGCGTTGACGGCTGCGGCCGCGCGGCCACGCCCGGACGCGATGATGGCGCGCAGATCGGCTAACAGCGCGTCGTAGGGGTCCTGTCCCGGCACAAGCGCGGTACTCTCCTCGCTCATCGTCCTACAGCCCCACCTCGGCGGCGGCGTTCTCACGCCAGAGCGAACCGCCTCGAATATACTTACGGACCATCGGCAGGCTCTTATGGCCGGTCTGCGCCATGATGGCGCGCTCGCTGACACCCGCCTCGGCCGCCGCCGTGGCCAACCCCGCGCGCAGGGAGTGGCCGGCGTACTGCGTGGGGTCGAGCCCCGCGGCCACGGCGGCGCGCTTGACGGCGCGGGCCACGCCCTGGGCGGAGAGCCGGCCGGGCAGCAGGTGGCCGTGGCGGTCGATGGCCTGGAAGAGCGGGCCGTGGGCGATGCCGGCGGCGGCGAGCCAGGCGCGCAGCGCGCGGACCGGGCAGCTCTCATAGTGCGAGCCATAGGGGATGCCGACGGTGCGCCCCGCGCCCTCCTGGTCGGTCTTGGAGCGGCGGATCGTCACCGCCAGGCCCTCGGGCTTCTCCTGCACATCGGCCACGTCAAGCGCGACCAGCTCGGAGCGCCGGAACGCGCCGGCGAAGCCGAGCAGCAGCAGGGCGCGGTCACGCTGGCCCATGAGCGTGCCGGGCAGCGCCTCGACCATGGCCCGGACCTCGGCGGTCACGGTGGGGGCCTTGCCCTGCTGCACCGTGCCCTTGACGCGGCGGATGCCGGCCGCGACGGCGCGCACGTTGGGGTCCTTGGTGGGGGAGGGGTGGCCCGCGACTTGGTGCGCCTGCGCGATCGCGGACAGCCGGCGCGTGAGCGTGGAGGTCTTCAAGTGGGCGGCCGAGCCGGCGAGGTAGAGCGCCAGGGTCTCGGGGACGGCGGGGAGCGGCGCGCGGCCGTGCGCGCGGCACCAGGCGGTGAAATCGGCCCAGTCGGCGCGGTAGGCCCGGCGCGTGTTGGGCGCCTTGGCGAGTTGGGCGTAGTCGCGCGCCTGTTCCATCACCGCGGCGAGCGCGGCCGCGGCCTGCTCCTGGGCCACGACCAGATCGCCGACTGGCGTCGCCGCGCTCATATGTCGGCCTCAGCGCCGTGCTGTTTCGCGCGGAAGTCTGCGGCGATCTCTCGCGTGCGCGTCGCACCCTTGGTGGATGCCACGCGCAGACGCCCCGATGCGGCAGCCTCATGGCCCACGACGGTCCCGCCTTTCACCTTCGCCTCATGCGGTTGCAGCGCGCCGATCTCCCGCGCGCCGCCCGCGACCATCCAGCGCAGTTGATGCTCCTTGTCGACGAATTTGCGCGCGCCCTTGAGGCCCACGCCACAGCCACACCGACACGTCGCCATCGCGTCCCCCTCCCATTCCGCCGTCGGTTATAGGGAGTAGTATAGCCGATTTCTGGTGAGCGATAAGGGGAACGTATCGCTCACTAGACCGCTCACTAGCCCCTTGTTATAATTGAAGCGCAATTTACGAAAGAGTGTTTTGGGCAAGAGGTTATTGCACATGGGCCGGGGCGCTTGCTGCCCCACGCACATCCCCCGGCAGTGCCTCCCAGGCGTACACCAGTCCCTTATGCTGGTGAGCAGGCGGCAGGGCGTTTGCGCAACGTGTTGCTGCCTAATACAGCAATTTACGAAAGAGTGTGGTAATGCAAATAGATAATGTCATTCCTGCCAACTTACTAGATCGTGTTAGTGCGGTCGACGATTTAGTAACCGAGTTCGCTCAGGCCTGTAATCCATTGGAAGAAACCTTTCACATACTTGTTGACGCTAGAACTTTTGCGCGCTTTTGTGAATGCCACATTTTAGCGAGTAGACTAGTAAAGTTCGCGACTATCGATGTACCTCTAGACCCAGAAGAGCAGCCTGACTATCGAGCTAATAGAGAGATAGTAACAAGCCATCAGGCATTCGATACCATGAAAAAAGACGCGCTGCAACGAAGAAGTTTTAGCAATATTGTTATTGAGTACAGTACGGAGTACGACTCTGCGTATCCACTCAAGATAATCGGCGGTCAGCACAGGTTCGAAGCCATAAAACTGGCCTTGGAGGCAGGAGTTGACGAGAATCATGGAGTAAAGGTGTATTTCGGGCTGACTGCCGAGCAACGATTGGATGTTCAACTAATTTCTAACACTGTAATAGCCGTTTCAACGGATCTGTATGACAGGATGCAGGAGACAGTAAAAGGTCCGGAGCTAAGAAATTGGTGTCAAAGAGTTGGATTACTTGGCGAAGGTCAAGATTTTTCCGATAAGAGACAGCGAGGTCTACCTATAACAGTGGGAGCAGCTAGAATTTTTATCGTCAACTATTTTCGAGGACGGTCCATCGATCCGAAAGTGTTTGATGAAACGGATACGACACCATTAGTTTTCAAATCGGGTCAGGTTAATACTGAGTGGGAAAAACTTAGATATGAAGATTCTAGCTTATGGCAGAATGCAGGACTCGAGGAAGCGGGTCGCCGGTTTTCTTCTTTAGTGGTGGCGCAACGCGCGGCGTTTTCTAAGGGTGGTAGTGGTAAAAGCGGACGGAACGTTGATTTCGAGGAGAAGGCCCTTAATTATGCAATCATAGCGTCATGGGCCTTTGTTGCCGGTTTGTTGCACAATAATAACATCCGGCTTAACCGCCACTTCGATTTAGATAGGGTTGCTGGTAAAGATCCACTGAACGCAGTTGCTTTGGCTAAAGGACGCCACAAGACAGATCCAGAGAATTATAGAGGTCTTGGATATCGTACCGATCCAAAGGAGCGAGGGAGGCTTGTAGAATTGTTTTATTTACAAACTGAGAAGGGTGAGGGAATAAATCCTAAAATAATAGACTTGGCTATCAAAAAATATCACGCTAAACAAGCAACACTTGAGGTTAAGATAGCCGAGAGTGCTGAGGAAACACTGTGACTGATATAGATAATTTTGCAAGACTACTATTTGAGGAAGCGAAACGGTTTCTAGAAAAAGGCAGGGAAAGTTGTGGGGATGGACAAACTGCCTACCTCCATGCAGCCATCAATCTTGGTTTTAGCGCATTAGAGGCTCATGTGAATGCAATAGCAGACGAACTCTTAATCCGCAAAGACAACTCTTTGATTGACAAGTCTATATTGAGTGAAAAGGATCTAAAGCTGAATAATGGACGCTTTGAGTTGACCGGGCAAAAGATATATAGATTACAGGATCGTTTAGAGTTTTTATGTAGACGATATTCTAATGCTCCTATCGATAAAAATGCAGCGTACTGGTCTCATTTGAAGGAGGCGATAGATTTGAGGAATCACCTTACACATCCTAAAAATGATCCACCAAAAATTAGAGTGGAGTCGGCTGAGAAATCTCTCACAGCCATTTTAGAGATATTAAACGAATTATTTGTGCGAATATACAAAAAAGGCTACCCAGGTTTCAAAAGACATTTAGATTCAACCATGACCTTTTAATCCCAATTAAATTGTGGGGATTACTTGTGTAAGGATAGTGCATCGCGGTCTTGGCCTACGCATGAGCCCACCGATCGTGATGCGGCGGCAGCCAAATCGCTAAGGGACCATCCGGTTGTCTGCCCACCTTTTACGTGATGCCTCGGGCGCAGCGTCAACGACGGCTACAGCGCTTCATCGAGAGTGCCTGAGGCCCAAATAATTCTGAAAGTGACATGGTAGCCCTTGTCTTGTCTGGCACCGGCGTCGCCGCCGCCTCGTTCACCATATACCTTCATAAAACGCTTTCAGGTCTCGCGCGGCTCGTTCCTCGCCAGCATCACCCATAATCGCGTCAGCCATGGCCTCTTCTTATTCTTAATGTCGTGCTCCCACACGCGCATCACATGGTAGCCTTGCTGGCGTAGGCGACGGCGCTGGCGCTCGTCGCGCCGCCGGTTTTCGTCGATCTTGCCGCGCCAGAACTCGGTGCGCGTCGTTGGGGTGCGTCGGGCGCAGGACGGGCAACCGTGCCAGAAGCAGCCGTCGACGAACACGGCGAGACACTGGCGCGGGAAGTAGAAGTCGGGCTTGCCCAGGACCCCTTTCGGGTGCTTCTCCCAACCCTCGACCCCCACCGCGATTAACGCCGCCTCCACCTGCCCCTCGGTGAACTTGTTACCCGCTCCACGCACCCGCGCCATGCGCGCGGACCGCTCGGCCTCGCTCAAAGGATCGGTTCGCGTTTCGGTCACTATTTGCTCTACCCCGTTGCGTGCGATACTATACGGCGTCACCTTGATGATAGACGATGGTGGAGGCGTGTGTGCCCGACGAGACACCGTACAACCCGCTCGACGTCGAGCACCTGGGCGAGAGCGTCACCGATGCCCTGCTCGGCCGTGACGCCGTGCCGCTGGCCAGCCTCGCGCCGTTTAATGGGGCCGGCGTCTACGCCATCTACTACACCGGCGCGGCCACGACCTTCGCGCCGTACGAGCCCCTGGCGCGGTGGAATCGCGCGGAGCCCTTCTCGCGTCCGATCTACGTCGGCAAGGCCGTGCCCTCCGGCGCGCGCAAGGGCCTCCGCTCCGCGAGCGCGGTCGGGCCGAAGCTCCACGGACGCCTGGCCGAGCACGCGGAGTCGGTCGCCCAGGCGACGAACCTCGCCCCTGCCGACTTCCACTGCCGCTACCTCGTCGTCGAGGACATTTGGATACCCCTGGGCGAGTCCCTGCTGATCGAGCGATTCCAGCCCCTCTGGAACGTGGTCGTCGACGGCTTCGGCAACCACGACCCCGGCCGAGGCCGCGCGCAGGGGCGGCGATCCATGTGGGACACGATCCACCCCGGCAGACCGTGGGCGGCGAAATTGGCCGATAACCGCCGCTCAGCCGACGAGATCGTGGGGCGGGTCCGGACCGCGCTCGCCGGCACCCCCGTCGAGCAATTACCACTGGAGGCCCGCCAAGCGGAGGCGGACTCGGACGAATCATGACCGATGTGAGCGCGGCAGCGGGGACAACGATGACGGACACCATGGGAACCGACGTGACAAATGAAAACGCCAAAGGGAAGAAGCCGAAACCGGAAGAGGACTCTCTGTTCGAGTGGGAGGATGTTGTCAAAGGCCTCGGCGTCATTGGCCTTGTCGCATACATCGCCGGCCTGGTCATCGTCAACGCTTATCTCTCGCGCTTCGGCGCTTCGGACTTCGATGTGGTGCGTCCCCACTCTATCGCGACCACGATACTTGCGCTCGTCGTCATCGTCGTCCCGCTCTCGTTATCACTGTGGGCAACGCGCTGGGCGAACGCGCACACGCGAAACTCCGAGCCCTCCGTGACCGACACGACCGTGACCGACACGACCGTGACCGACACGACCGTGACCGACACGACCGTGACCGGAGGCTGGCGTCAGTCACTACGCCGACGAGAACCATTGCTCGCCGTCTTAGGTGCCCTATGCTCCCTCGTGGGCCTCTCATGGCTTGTTACTACATGGCCAACCGTCGCCGCATGGGAGACTCCGTAATTGACGTTTGTAGAATGCATAAATATGCAAATGGGACCTGCCAATGGAGGCGATGTAGGTGCCAGAAGGCTTGTCGGACCCGACAAAGCGCGCTTCATTGGCTGGCGGCGTACGGGTTCCGCGGATGAATATGCAGCCACAAACGTCAATTACGGAGTCTCCCGCATGGTGGGCTATTATCCCACTCGTCCTAGGCGTGATAGCCATCGTCGTGGCCATCGTTTCCAATTGGCGCTCCGGTAAGTCGTCCGGCACTACCGTCACGCGACTCGCTGGGATGAGGATAGTGAAGGCCGTAAGATCCATGACAGCTTGGGTCTATGTAGGAAGTCTCGCCTGCATCTACCTCGCTTTCGCTATGGCGCGGCACTACGCCCGCGCCGCCCTTGGCGTCGATGCCAGCTTCGAACCGTCTCTAGTAGATGCGTTCTGGCTTTGGAGTGCGATGGTTTTCCTCGCGTTCCCAGCGCTAATCCTCTTCGACAATATTAGGGGCGCGCGGCTCTCATGGGCCATGCTGATGGGACGTGCGGATCAAGGCAAGCAAGAGTGGAGTTTGATAGTAATCGTGGCCGTGGCGGCTTTCGTTTATTGCGTCACCTTCGGACTTTATCTCTACCCAGCTATTCCACAGACATGGGGCGGGGGTATGCCCGAAGAGGCCCGGTTAATTTTTACCAGCGCCGGCGCCGCCGAAGCGCGAGAGGCGCATTTCCCACTATGTTCAGAGATCGACGCGGAGCCGGTCATATTCGGCGGGGCCATGCCCGTGACGTCCAAGCTAGTCAAGATACTCTATGAAACGACGGACACCTATCTCCTCGATACCACCTCTACGGTGACGGACGCCCACTCCATCGTTTCGTTCGACAAAGCGGGCGTGGCCGGCGTGATTCACCCCGCGCGCAACCCGGCGACCGGCGCGGAGGATACGAAGCCCGTCGAGCAATGCTGATACCTGCGGACGCGCTGACCATAGTCGGATGCCCGCCTGCCCATAGGGGTGGCTGACAGGGTTGCCCTTCGCTATCCCTATCCCTTACCGGGCCGCCAGTATGGGCTCCCGGCACGGGGACGCGTGGGCGTCGATATACTCCAACCGCTCATGGATGAGCCTGGCCAGCAGCGCGGCCATCTCGACCGGGACGGCGTTGCCGAGTTGGCGTCGGCTCTCCGTCCACGAGTTGGCGAAGCGCCACTCGTCAGGGAAGGTCTGCAAACGGGCGAGCTCGTGCACGGTGAAGTAGCGCACCGAGCCGTCGTCACGGCGCAGCATGTTCTCGCCGCCCGGATTGCCGTGGTCGCCCGCCTTGATCGCCTTGGCCGGCCAGTCCCACGGGCTCCCGGTGTGGCCGGGATAGCTACGCGCGTCGGGGATGCCAACGTGGTTGGCGATCGGGGGGGCGGGGTCGCGGTCAATGGGCTCGGGCAGGTCCTTGATCGCGTCGCGGACGGTGCGCCAGCGGAGAACTAGCGAGGCTCCGCCTCAGACCGACGAGACATGACGCGAAAACTTGACTCATTCGCACCATGTTTGCCTGTATTAGGAGTCTAGGGGCTTGGGCCTCCGCGCGAGCTGGGCGACGCGCTTGGCGAGCGGTGCGGGCACCGGCCGGGGCTCTAATCCGTGCTCCCTCCAATACGATCTATCGACGTATTGCGCGTAGAGCAGCGCGTCCTCGGAGTGCGTCGGGGCGGGGAAAACCCAGGGGACGCCCAGGTCGTGCCGGAAGCCGACGATGAAGACGCGGTGGCGCTCCTGCGGCACGCCGAAGTCAGCGACGTTGTAGACTTGGTACTTGACGTTGTAACGGCACTCCGGCGCCTGGCCCCACGGCGCCACCGCGACCGCCTCGCCAGTGGCGTGGTAGTCGGCCAGCCGCGCCTTGTGCTCCTCCCAGCCCTCGCCGGGGAGCGGCGCGACATGGGGGAAGGCGAGCTGCTCCAGGATGTAGTCGAAGTAGGGCCTGAACCCCTGGCGCGTGAGGCCCTTGACGTTCTCCAGGAGGAAGGCGCGGGGGTGCAGCTCCCGCACGGCGCGGAAGACCGCCGGGAACATGTTGCGCCCATCGGCCTCGCCGGCGTGCCTGCCACCTAAGCTGAACGGCTGGCAGGGTGCCCCACCCGCGAGCAGATCGAGGGCGGCATGGGCGTAGGGGGCGTAGTCGAACATCGTGACGTCGGCCTCATGGATGGGCCAATCCACCCCCGTCAGCGCGCGGCGCTCCACGTTGAGTCGCAGCGTGTCGCACGAGTCGTGATCGCGCTCGATGACGGCCTGATGGTGGAACCCCGCACGATGTGTCCCCAGGGCCAGGCCACCGGCCCCGGTGAATAGCTCAATAGACAGCATTCGATATCCAATCTCTCAACACTCAGATACATGATCCAACGCGGCTTGTCGCCCACTTATCCCTCGTTGTCGCTTGGCGTCGGTGTCCGCGCGTCCGCGCTCATTCACCACTCTCCCGCCCCGCGGGAGGGGTGTCCGGGGTCGTCGAGGCCTTCGGCTTGTTCTTCGCTCCCTTCGGCCGGCCGCGCCGCCCTAACCGCTTACGCTTGTACTCCTCAAGCGCAGGCTCCGGCACCATATTCTGCCCTGGGGCGATGGCCCGGTAGGCGAGCACGCCGCGCGCGATAGCGTCTCGCACCGCGCCCGGTTGGATGCCCAACAGCGCGGCCGCCTCGGTCGTCGTGTAATGCGCCGTGCCGTCGATGACCACTGGCACGCGGTCCCTCCCCCTCGTCGTATTCCCCCTATCGTACCGCATGGCGGGGGTGGGGCTGTGCGCTCGACGGGCGCGGGCGCGCCCTCTGACGGCGTTCGGTTTCATCATCGGTCGACCCTCCTCCTGGGTGTCATGGCCGGCCGGGGCGTCCACCCCGGCCGGCCTTGGGCTGTCGGTCCCGCCCGGCCCGCTATGCGCGGGCGTGGGCGGCGAGCCAGAGGCTCCCCTCGGTGGTCAGGTCGTCCGCGCTCATGAGAGTTCGCGCCTGGGCCACCGCGTTGTCGATGATAGCGACGCGCCAGCGCACATACGTCTCGAAGTGCGCCTCGTCCTCGCGCTCGCGCTCGTCGAGGTCGCACCAGCGGTCGAACTGATCGAGCACGGCGCTTACCGCGCGGTCGATCACCTCGAACAGTGTTGCCGGTGCCGCCGCGACCGGCGCGCGCTCGGGCGCGGGCTCGCCGCGTCCCTGCTCTAATACAATCATCTGACTCATTGGCAGCATCTCCTCCGTGATGGGAGGGTCGGCCTGCCATAGCGGCAGGCCGGCCGTGGGGGCTAATACTCGCTGGGAAGCAGCAGCGTCGTCGCGTGACGGCCCGCCTCGGTGATGATCCAGACGCGCCCGCCCCCTTGCAGGTGGTAGACGCTGAACATGCGCGCGCCGTCGCGGATGGCATCCTCATTCAGACCGTGATCCTCGGGGCTAATTTCGCCCCAATCGCCGGTCCAGTGCCGCGCGAACAGTTGCGGCGGCGTGGTCAGGCCCGCCGCACAGGCAACGAGCGCGCCGACCGTGGCGCTCAGGACGCCGAGCCTGAACAGGCCCGGTACGGGTAGCTCGACACCGCACCCGCTGCATAAGCGGCGCGCGACGGCCTGCCGGCCGCTGGCAGGGATCGGGATGACCGCGCCGCCGTAGGGCCGGGGCTGAATGTCCAGGCCGTTGAAGCAGATAGCGCACAGCAGGCAGGCGCGATGCTGGTAGGCGAGCGGCCGGGGGGCAACGGGGGCGGTGATGGCGGTGATGGTCATGGTGTGCATCCTCCTGGTAGTACGCCGTGGGCGGGAGCTGATGCCCGCGCCCACGGCTGTTGTGAGAGATTTAGAAGGGGATCGCGTTGTCCAGGCCGACGCCGGCGCTGATGGCAATAGCGCGCTTGGTGGGCGGCTCCTGCGTGCGGGCGAACGGGCGGTGGCGCCGGAGCGCGTCCCGCCACAGGCGCTCTAGCTCCGTGTGGTGCGCGTCGCACAGGCCGCAGGTATCCCCGCTGACCTGCCACCCGTCGATGTGGTGCCGCTCGGTTGCCGGCGCGGTGCAGCCGAGCCACGCGCACGCGCCGAGCGACGCCGACGCTCGGCGCGCCTGGGCGCGGGCCTTGTCGCCCGCTGCGTTGCGCCCCAACATCGGATCGCGCCCGAACTTGGCGCGGTAGGAGGGAGCCAGCTTCTCTAGCAGATACTCGCCCCAGCCCGCTTCAATCGCGCGGGCGAACCCCACCGCACCGATGCGGCTGTAATGGTCGCGCCCGTAACGGGCAAACGTTGCCTGCCCTCCCAGCCGCCCGCGCTCCTGGGGGGTGAGCGCGCGACGTGGGGGTGTCCCGCTGGGGGCGGGGATCGCCGGGGTATGGGTATCCTGGGCCTGTGCTACCATGACATAGAACTCCCTCGTAGGGGGTATCACCTGCGGGCTGCCCAAAACTCTTTCCAGGGAGGGGGCAGCCCGCTTTTTCGTTCCCTACCCCTATATTATACATGCTTATTAGCATGAATATCAAGGGTAAAAGGGGCAAAATGGGTACATGTTTATTCGGGCCACGCCGCATTAAAGCGAAGATATTTCAGGGTGTAGGACCATACGGTTACTGCGGCGTCACGCGTAAAAGCGGGGGTCTCGCCGGCGTCGCGGGGGTGCGCGCCGCATAATCGTCAGCCGGAGGGGAAGCGCGGAAACGTGCGTTTCCGGGGCGCTTGGGGAGGCGAGCCAGTCTATTCTTTTTCCAAGTAGACACGCCTCTGCCTGATGTACACTCGGATGTACTGGAGCGTGTCGCCCGCGCCGTCGACACGAGCGTTGGACTCGCCGTGATACGATGAACGACAACATCCGGCGCATCGGCTGGTGGCGCGCTAGGCCCGCGCCACGACTATGACTCGGAGCGCGGCAATTCCGGCCAATCGGTGGGATAGACCGCCGCAACGAAACCGTACACCTGTTCGCCTGGGACCATCGTATCGCTGAACTCGTGCGCCAACTGGAGGATGCGGTCGGCGAACGCGCGGGCTTGGGTCGCGGGGATACGAGCGTGGCTGTGCGCGTAAAGCGGCAGCACATCGTCCGCCGCCGGGGGTGGGGACGACGCGATCTCCGTCATCGCCTGACGCAGCGCATCGAACGGCTCCGTGTCGCCCGAAACGCTCACGAAGGAGCGTGCCGTCCGCCCGAAGTATCGCTCCGTTATCGCGCGCACCTGTCGCGTCCGCACGACGCGGATCAAACCAGCGTTGAGCAGGACGTTGAGGTGATGGGCCATCGTGCTGGTAGGACACGCCAAGGCGTCGGCCAGGTGACCCGTCGTTGCCGCCCGCTCGGAGAGTAAACCAAGGACTTTCTGGCGGAGTGGGTCCCCGAGCGCCTTGAACTGCTCGGGGGTCGTTAGCTGGAGCGCCGCCGCGAGTTCATAATCGGGGTGCGTCGATGGTGTCGTCACGTCCGTCGTCTTCCTCAAAGCGCGCCGTGACCGGCGCCGCTATCTCTCCCCAAATAATACCGCACGACCCGCCATAGACGAACGTTCGCTTATTATGGTATGATCCGTTTATATGGTTTGATACGTTTGTCGAAAGGGCGAACGAGAACGATGACCGTCACGGAGACTACGGGAGGGCAGGGGCCGGTCGCGGACGACGCGGCCATCACGTCGCTCTGGCACCACCGCGACTTCATGCGCCTATGGACCGCGCAGACGGTCTCGCTGTTCGGGTCGCAGGTCACGAGCCTGGCCCTCCCGCTGACCGCCGCGCTGACGCTCAGGGCCACTCCCGCGCAGATGGGCATCCTCGGCGCGGCCCAGTTCGCGCCGTTCCTCCTCATCGGGTTGTTCGCCGGCGTGTGGATCGATCGGCGCCGGCGGCGCCCGGTCATGATCGCGGCGGACGTGGGGCGCGCCGTCTTGCTCGCCCTGATCCCCGTGCTCGCTCTGATCCACGCCCTGCGCATTGAGCAGGTCTATGTGATCGCGTTCCTCGCCGGGGCGCTGACCCTATTCTTCGATGTGGCCTATACCTCCTATCTCCCGTCACTGGTGGCGCACGACCGCCTATCCGAGGGCAACGCGAAGCTGGGGGGGAGCGCCTCGGCGGTAGGGCTCGCGGGTCCCGGCGTGGGCGGGGTACTGGCGCAACTGTTCAGCCCCCCGCTGGCCCTCGTCGTCGACGCCGTGTCGTTCGTGTTCTCCGCGCTGTCCCTGCGCACGATCCGCATGGCGGAACCGGAACCGGCGCCGCACGCGCGGGACGAGGGGGTTTGGCGCGGCATCGGCCAGGGGCTGCGCGTACTCCTGGGCAACCGACTGACGCGCGCCACCGTCGCGGCGGGAGCAACGGTCGTCTTGTGCTCCTCGATCGGCTCCAGCATCTTCGTGCTCTACCTGACGCGCGACCTGCGCTTGTCGCCAGCGCTCGTGGGCCTCGTGTACCTGGCGGGCGGTCTGGGTTCCCTTCCAGGCGCCGTCGTGTGCGGCGCGGTGACGCGCCGCCTCGGCATCGGCCCGGCCATCGTCGTCGCCGCCTTCGTGCTGAGTATCAGTAAGCTCCTCATCCTCGCGGCGAGCGGGCCGGTGGTCGTGGCCCTCGCGATCCTGATGGTCTCGGAGGTGCTCGCGGGCTTCGCCGGGATTATCTGGGACATCAACCAAGTTAGCCTGCGTCAGGGGCTAACTCCGCATCACTTGATGGGGCGCATGAACGCGTCGTTCCGCTTCATCGTGTGGGGCACGATCCCGCTCGGCACGCTGCTCGGCGGTTTCCTCGGCGCGCGGATCGGCCTGCGCCCTGCGCTGGCGGTGTCGGTCATCAGCGGGCTGCTGGCGCCGCTGTGGGTGCTATTCTCGCCCGTCCGCTCGCTGCGCGAGCAGCCGGCACTAACCGACGATACGATCACCGCGTCGTAGCTTGCAGCCGCGCAAAGCACCCGTACCCCCAAGGACAACCCCATCGCTACCCCGCCCACTTCGGTCTCGTCGAGGCACCGACCCTTCTTTTCCAAGCAGTGGTTCCCGCGGCGCGCCGCGACCATGCCGCATGAAAATAGGTGCGTGCGCTATCGTGTAGGGAGGGTGGCCGGCTTGCAGTGGTGGTCGGAGTTTGCGTGGTGCTGCGAGCCCGTCAAGCAGTGTGACCTCGATCGCGTGGAGCACCCTGACCTGTGCCACGAGCACGTAGATGAGACTTTGTACGGGACGCGATCGGCTGGCCGGCCCTCCTACGCCATAGACGAGGAGTAAGGAGGAGAAGGATGGAGCGCTTGTACGAGACGTGCTGCGGGATCGACGTGCATAAGCGGACGGTCGTGAGACGCCCTATGCCGTTCGTGACAATGGTCTGCTATACTGCGCGCTGGACATATCTGCCCTTAAGGAGCACACCCATGAGTAGCCACCCGCTGCCGGCGACGGCACTCGCCTGGAGCGCCGGAGAGAATCCTCAGATCGTCACATCCCCGCTGTCCTAATCCTGGAGCGCAGTAGGACAGCGGGAGGTTGGCGCTGATTGCATGCCGCCTCCCCTAGTGGGTAGAGGGAGTGGTGGCATGTTCGCTTTTTCGGGACTCTGGCGCAATGGTGGCTTTCTCAAGCTGTGGGCGGGGCAGACGGTCTCCCTCTTCGGGTCGGAGATCACGCTCCTGGCGTTGCCTCTCACAGCCATCTTGACCCTGCACGCGGCTCCCGTCCAGCTCGGCTTCATCGTGGCGGCCGAGCGGACCGCTTTCATCCTGTTCAGCCTGTTCGCCGGAGTTTGGGTTGATCGTCTGCGGCGTCGCCCCATCATGATCGCCGCCGACCTGGGGCGGGCCGTCCTCCTCGGCACGATCCCACTCGCCGCGACACTCCATGCGCTGCGCATCGAGCAGCTCTATGTCGTGGCTTTCCTCAGCGGCATCCTGACCCTGTTCTTCGACGTGGCGTACACGGCCTACCTGCCGGTCCTCGTGCGCCGCGAGGACATTGGCGAGGGCAACGGCAAGTTGGAGGTGAGTCAGTCCGTGGCGCAGATCGCGGGGCCGGGGGTTGCGGGTGTCCTCGTCGCAACCATCACGGCTCCCTTCGCCATTGCCCTCGATGCGTTGTCGTTCCTGGGCTCCGTGGCACTCCTGACGTTCATCAATACGCCGGAGCCGCAGCTGGCGGTGGCGCCGGATCGCCCGAGCATCCGAGGTGAGATCGGGGAAGGACTACGGCTGGTGATGGGGCAGCCGCTCCTACGCACCATTGCTGGAACAACGGCGCTCATCCTCTTCTTCGCCAACATGTTCCAGGCGGTGTCTGTGCTCTACCTGACCCGAACCCTCGGCCTCGGGCCGGCCCTCGTGGGCGTGATCTTCGCGGTCGGCAGCATCGGCGGCCTGCTCGGCGCGCTGCTGACAGCACCGCTAACGCGCAGGATCGGGTACGGCCCCGCGATCATCGGCGGCGTGATGACGCTCTGCGTCGGCGCGCTCGCCTTTGCCGCCGCGCAAGGGCCACCCGCTGGCGTCGCTCCCTTGTTGGCGTTCGCGTGGTTCCTGGTGGCTGTGGGGAATGTGGTCAACAACATCAATCAGGTCAGCGTGCGGCAGGCTATGGTGCCGGATCGCCTGCAAGGGCGTGTAAGCGCGACCATGCGCTTCTTAGCTGGTGGGTTGGTCCCGCTGGTCGGTGCGCTGCTCGGGGGGGCATTGGGCAACGCCATCGGCCCCCGCCTCACGGTCGTCATCGCCTCGATCGGCATGCTGGTACCGGTGACGTGGGTGCTGCTGTCCCCACTACGCGCGGTGCGCGAGCAGCCACCGTGCTTGGAGGCGTAAGCCGCGCAGACGGGCCGAGCATCGCGGCCCGCGCTGTCCCACGGAAGGGCGTGGCCTTACCCTGGTGGGACCGGCCAACTAGCCGATATACCATAAGGCGGGGGCGGACACAGGCCGGTGCCGGTGTGATGGCTGATGGCGTCGTCGCCGCGCGCGTCACGTCCGCCCATCCCGCCAACGTGTCGCCGGCACCGTCCCCCTACTTGGAAAAAGAAGGGGACGACCCGCGTTGCCGTGACGACCCGTCCCGTCGTCAACACGGGCGGCGCGGGCGACGCGCTCTTCTCCGCGTTCGTGCATGTGTACGCGTACACCCGCGACCCTGACACGGCCCTACGCACGGCCATCGTTTTCGCGTCGCACAAGATCGGGGAGGCAGGCGCCACGCAGGGCTTCCTCGATGCCCGGCGCCTCGACGCGCTCTACCGGAGGACCCTCAATGACTGATGCGCGATCCATGGCCGCCGACGCACGGCCGTACCACGATGAGCTGGCTCGCCTGTTCCGCGCGAACCGCGCGGCGATAGGCATCACCGACCCAATCGACACACTGACGACGACCACGCTGGGCGTCGGTGAGAGCAACCTGAGCCTGCGCGTGGACGTAAACGGACGAGAGAGCTTCACGGCCAGGTTGGCCTACCGTCCCGACGCGGAGGCGCATCTCGCGCGGGAGTTCGAGCACCTCACACTGCTCCCGGCGGGGGTCGGTCCGACACCGCTCTACCTGGATACGTCGCGGAGAGAGATGCCCTACCCGTGTGCCATCCTGTCGTTCGTGCCCGGCGAGCCACGCGCGGACTGGTCGGTCGAGGATCTGCGGGCGCATGCCGCCACGTTGGCGCGCCTGCACCACCATCAGGTCCCGTACTGGGGCTCTATCGGGGAGGAGCACGAGCGGCCGTTCGATATGCGCCAGCGGTTCCACAAAAGTCTCGATTACTGGAAAGCAGCATACCCGTACCTCTTCGAGATCGACGTCGTGGCGCGGCTTGTCCCGCGGCTCGACGCGTACATCGACGCGCACAGCAACCTCTTCACCAGCCTGCCCGCTTTCTCCCTCGTCCACGGCGATCCGTGTGTGCCTAATATCCTCTTTGATCAGGGCGAGGTGCACTACATCGACTGGGAGTGGATGGTCTGGGGGGACCCAGCCCTGGATGTCGCACAGGTCGGATGGGACATCGCCAATCCTCCCTGGCAACTCGCCTTGACCGGGGACCGCCTCGACGCGTACCTCCATGCCTATCAGGCGCACCGGCCCGACCCGACAGTACGCGAACGGCGGGAGGTCTGGATGGCGTACATCAAGTTCTTCGATCACCTACACTACCGAACCAAAGCGCGGCCCCCTCACATCGAGGCGAGCAATGTGTCCCCGGATCACTATGCCGCGACGGTGGACCGCATCGTTGGTTCATTAGTCGTGCAATTTCTGCCGTAGCGATGTACTCCCGATCTCTCGCTATCTGGGGCGTTGTAGATTTTCGTCAGCGACAGGCCAACTTGCACGCTGCCTAGTCGTGGTTAGGCTCGCCGCGCCCTCCATCGCTACGGTGGCATCCGGTCGTCTCTTCGCGCCCCCCTGCGCTGCTTGAGCGCCTTGCATGGCTATAGGTCGTGATATGTTTCTAGAAGGCGGCGATATCGCTATATACGAGAGGTGGAGGGAATGAATGGCTGACGAAAGGGATGTTTCTAAGAATGTTGTTGCCTATGCTATTCCAGGCATGGACCAAGCGCGGGTCCGTCAAGATGTGGTCTACAAGGCTACTGATGCGACTGAGTTGACGATGGATGTGTATTATCCTCCTGATCTCGTGGTCGGCGACGCTCGTCCCGCCGTCCTATATCTGCATGGCGACGGGCCACCAGAGATGCTGCGTACGATCAAGGATGCGGGACAGTACGTCGGATGGGGCCAACTCGCTGCGGCGTCGGGATTGATTAGCGTGACCTCCAACCACCGCTCCACCGAACGCTGGACCAAACTGCCGGATGCCGCCTCCGACGTGGCCGATCTCATCGCCTACGTGCGCGCCCACGCGGCCGAATTACAGATCGACGCGAACCGCCTGTGCCTCTGGGCCTGCTCGACCGGCCCACCAGTCGGGCTCAGTGCCATCCTCCACGATCGACCGTCGTTCGTGCGCTGCATTGTGGCGTATTACGGGGTGATGGATCTTCAATCTCTGCGGGACACGATCGATCCCCTGATCCCCGATAGCGTGTTGCATACGTACTCACCCCTTGCCCATCTCGACCCAGGGAGCACCCTCCCGCCACTCCTCATCGCGCGCGCCGGCCTCGATCAAGACAGGCTTAACGCGACGATTGACCAGTTCGTCCTGGCGACACTCAGCAGGAACGCGCCAGTCGAGGTCTTCAATCACCCTGCTGGCCACCACGCGTTCGATGTGCGAGATGACGACGACCGCTCACGCGAGATCATTGCGCGCACGCTCGCCTTCATGACACACCATCTTTTAGACCCGGCCACATGACACACGAACGGGGCGGGACATATTTCTCCAACGGCTCCTCAATTACATTAATTACATTGAGCTAAGATCCTGACGGTTTGCTATATCGTCCCAGATAACTAGGACATATTGTAGTTCTATCTATGCGCCGTTTACCCTTGCAGGGCGTTCATACACTCGGCACAGGCGCCATATAACAGGTATTATTTGGTACCTCCGGCATCACAGGCCAGCACCTGGACTCGGGCATGTGCTAGCCTTGTTATCTGGCCCCCTGGAGGGCGATGACCTGGCAGTTATCTGGGACGATATAGCAAACCGTCAGGATCTTAGCGACAGGCCCATACAGGGACCGTTAGCCGGTGCCCTCGTTCGTCTTGTGACGCGACGGGATGGTATGAAGTGTCCGCGCGGGCGAAAGGACGAGCCAGACGAACCCGAGGAGCATGCCCGCGCCCGCCACGGCCA
>JAABUU010003162.1_pt1 | contig 21431 bp, 14 predicted proteins | sample 5559301 | NCBI WGS metagenome assembly JAABUU01 (sample SAMN10711884, study PRJNA513360) | rock metagenome | isolation source: Antarctica rocks | place: Antarctica: Victoria Land, Richard Nunatak white | reverse complement strand
ACGGGATGCACAAGTACAACAACCAGGACCATTCCATGATGACGGCGCTGCTGGCGGCGCGGAACATCCTGGGCCTGGGCCATTTCGACACCTGGAAGGTCAACACCGACGCCCAGTACCACGAGGAAGCCGGCGACGCCGCCGAGGACGCCCGCTCGGTCCCCCGCCGGGTCGGGGCCGCCTGATCCCAGGATTGGCTCCGGTCCCGGGCTTCTGTTAACCTGGATGCTGGAGGGGTCGGGCGCCCGCCCGGCCCGAACCAGGCACCCCGGGGGCTTCGGCGTTGCGCGAGATCGGAACCATCGATGGGGAGAAGGACGCGCAGGTCCTGGCCGACTACCTCCTGACGCTCGGAATCTCCACCAAGCTCGCCCCCCGGGCCGACGGCCAGGTGGTGGTCTGGGTCCACAAGGAGGACCGGGTCCCCGAGGCTCGCCGGGCCCTCGATCAGTTCGTTCTCGCCCCCGAAAGCCCGGATTTCCGGGCGGCGGCGCCCTCGGCCAAGGAGATCCGCAAGCAGGCCGAGAAGGCGGAGAAGCAATACCGCAAGCGGGCCCGCGACTTCCGCGAACGCTGGGAAGGGCACGTTTACCACCGGGCCCCGCTGACGGTCGCGCTGGCGGTGATCTGCGTCGGGGTGACCGCGCTGTCCCACGCCGGCTTCGAGGGGAGCGAGCGGATCTATGATTATCTGATGTTCTCGGTCCCGGGGATCGAGGACGGCCGGTTCGTCGAAGACACCGGCTTCGAGATGATCCGCCGGGGCGAGGTCTGGCGGCTGGTGACCCCGATCTTCCTCCACGGGGGGATTGCCCACCTGTTCCTCAACGTGCTGGCCCTGCTGTCCCTCGGCGAGCGGATCGAGTTCCGCAAGGGGACCTGGCGGCTGGCCGCCTTCGTGCTCGTCACGGCGATCGCCTCGAACGTCGGGCAATTTTATAAGTCGGGCGGCGGCTTCGGCGGGATCTCGGGCGTCGTCTTCGCGATGGCCGGCTACCTCTGGATCAAGGGGCAGGTCCACCCCGAGGACGGCCTGACGCTCGACCAGCGGAGCATGACCTACATGGTCGGCTGGTTCCTCCTGGGGATCGCCTTCGGCGAGTTCGGGCCGCCCGGCGCCCGGGGATTCCCCTACAACATGGCCAACGTCGCCCACGGGGTCGGCCTGGCCTCGGGCATGGCCTTCGGGCTCCTCCGGCTTTAGCGGGCCCGGCCCGATCACCCCTCGACGACGAAAGACCCCTCGCATGCCCTCGACCACCCGGAGCGTCCTGGCCGTGGTGGCCGGCTGCCTCGCCGCCTTCTTCCACATCGGCGCCATCGAGGCCCTCAGCCACATCGTGTATCCACTTCCGACCGGGCTGGACCCGTCCAGGCCCGAGACGATCGTGGCCTACCTGAAGGTGATCCCGGCCGGGGCCCTGCTGATGATCGGGCTGGCCTGGGCGGTCGGGACCTTCGCCGGGGCCTGGCTCGCCGCCCGACTGGCCCCGGACGCGAAGTGGTCGCACGGGATGCTCATCGGGGCGATGTTCCTCTTGTTTACCGCCGGAAACCTGGCGTCCTACCCGCACCCGGCCTGGTTCTGGGCCCTGAGCCTGGCGACAATCCTCCCGGCCGCCTACTTCGGGTCCGGGCTGGGGGCGCGGTCGATCGAGCCGGCCCCCTCCCCCGAGCACCCCCCGGCCGGGTAGACTCGCTCCGTCGCTGGGACGGGGAGTCGATCGGTCCGGGGAGGTTTCCAACCATGAAGCTCGGGTTCGTCTCGGCCATCCTGCCGGAACTCTCGCTGGACGAGGTGCTCGCCTTCGCCGCCGAGGCGGGCTATTCGAGCGTCGAGGTGATGTGCTGGCCCCCCGGCAAGGCTGAACGCCGCTACGCGGGCGTCACGCACCTGGACGTTTTGAACCTCTCCCCGGACGCCATCCGCCGCGTCCACGACATGACCGCCAAACATGGCGTGGCGATTTCCGGGCTCGGCTATTATCCCAACCCTCTCTCGGGCGACCGGGCCGAGTCGGACCTGGCGGTCGAGCACCTGGGCCGGCTGATCGACGCGGCGGCGGATCTTGGGGTGGGCGTGGTCAACTCGTTCGTCGGCCGCGACCCGGCATTGTCGGTCGAGGCGAACTGGCCGAGGTTCCTGGAAGTCTGGCGCCCGCTGGTCGCCCGAGCCGAGGCCCGGGGGGTCCGGATCGGGATCGAGAACTGCCCGATGCTCTTCACCGCCGACGAGTGGCCCGGCGGCAAGAACCTGGCGACCACCCCGGCGATCTGGCGGAGGATGTTCGAGGCGATCCCCAGCCCGAGCTTTGGCCTGAACTACGACCCGTCGCACTTTGTCTGGCAGCAGGTCGATTACCTCGCCCCCCTGGCCGAGTTCCGCGACCGACTGGTCCACATCCACGCCAAGGACGCCCGGGTCGACCGCCGGTCGCTGGACGACCACGGGGTCCTGGCCTACCCCAAGCTCTGGCACACCCCCAAGCTCCCCGGGATGGGCGAGGTCCGCTGGGGCGCGTTCTTCGGGACCCTGGCCGATGCCGGTTACGACGGCCACGTGGCCGTCGAGGTCGAGGATCGGGCCTTTGAAGGCTCATTGGAGAAGCGGAAAGAGTCGCTGATCGTCAGCCGACGGCACCTGATCCAGTATCTCGGGGGTTGAGGGCGGAGCCCTGGCCCCCGGGCCGTGATATCCTGGCGTGATCCGACGAACCAGCCCGCCAGAGAGACCCCGACGGATGCCCACGCCCACCGGCGAGCCCGGACCGCCCGGACCCGAGCTTTCGATCCTGGTTCCGGTCTACAACGAGGCGGGGAACGTCGTCGAGCTCCACGCCGAGCTCGACCGGGTCCTCCGCGGATACCCCCGGGGCTACGAGCTGATCTTCGTCGACGACGGCTCGACCGACGGGACAGCCGGGCTCCTGGCGAGGGTCCAGGACTCCGACCCCTCCCACGTCCGGGTCGCATACCTGAAGCGGAACTGCGGCCAGACCGCCGCGCTCTCGGCGGCGCTGGACCTGTCGCGGGGGTCGATCCTGATCCCGATGGACGGCGACCGCCAGAACGACCCGGCCGACATCCCCCGGCTCCTGGCCAAGCTCGACGAGGGGCATGACGTCGTCTCCGGATGGCGGAGGCGGCGGCAGGATACGCTGGTCACTCGCAAGGTCCCCTCGTGGATCGCCAACCGGCTGGTCGCCCGGATCTCGGGCGTGCCGCTCCACGACTTCGGCTGCACCATGAAGGCGTATCGCCGTCGAGTCCTGGAAGGGGTCCGGCTCTACGGCGAGATGCACCGGTTCATTCCGATCTTCGCCTCGTGGCAGGGGGCCAAGGTCGCCGAGCTGGAGGTCAACCACCGCCCCCGGACCGCCGGCCGGACCAAGTACGGGCTCGGCCGGACCTTCAACGTCGTGCTCGACCTGATCCTGATCCGCTTCTTCCAGCGCTACGCGCAGCGACCGATCCACCTGTTCGGCCGGATCGGCCTGGCCTCGATCCTGCTGAGTCTAGCTAGCTTCGCACTGATGCTCTATTTCAAATATCTGCACCACACGCTGACCGGCGACAAGGGCAAGACCTTCATCGAGACGCCCCTGCCGCTCCTGGCCGTGATGTTCTTCCTGGGCGGCGTGCAGTCGATCCTGATGGGCGTCCTGGCCGAGATGGTGATGCGGACCTACTACGAGTCGCAATCGAAGACGACTTACCTGCTGGGCGAGGTCCGCCGACCCGAGGCCCCGCCGGTGGACGGCGGGGCCGGGCCCTCGGCTGCCTAGACCGCCATCGCCGAGAGGCAGAGCCGCTCGATCGGGGCGATGTCCACCGGCTTGCAGAGCATCAGTTCGGGGCCGAGCCCGCGGACCTCGGCGAGCTGGGCGGGATCCTGGGAGCCCGAGCAGACGGCGACCAGGGTCCCGGGGTGGTGGAGCCGGACCTCGCGGAGGACCAACTCGCCACCGCCGTCGGGCAAGTTCAGGTCGAGGATGATGAATCGCGGTTCCTGATCGAGCGCCAGGAGCCCTTCGGCCACGGTCGAGGCCAGCCCGACCTGCCAGCCTCGGCGGGTGAAGAGGTTGCTCAACACATGCCGTGTATAGAGATCATCATCGATGACGAGGATTCGAGGCCGTTCCATGGGAGATCCTCCCGATCGGATCCGAGTGGCCGGACGCGAAGTCTCTTCCGACGCAAGCCGCGCGCCTTCGGCTTAAAATCCGCTCCCAAGCCGTCCGGATCCTGTCGGGTCGCGCGATCGTTGGGTTTGAGCCGGATCTCCGGGCCGGGAGCCGATTCAGCCCGGCGACTCGACCTCGGGGAGGCGGAGGACGAACCGGCTCCCCCGGCCGACCTGGCTCTGGGCATCGAGGGTCCCGCGCGAGGCCTGGGCGATCCGGCGGGCCACGGCCAGGCCCAGGCCAACCCCGGCGGGCCCGTCCCGGCGGGGTGAGGAGGCCCGGTAGAAGGGCTCGAAGACCCGGGCGAGGTCGGCCGGGGCGATCCCCCGGCCCCGGTCCTCGACGGCCAGGGCGACGACGCCCGGCTCGCGCCAGGCCCGGACCTCGGCGGGCGTGCCGGGGTGGCCGTGGTCCCGGGCGTTGTCGAGCAGGTTGTCGAGGACCTGGGCCAGGAGCGCCGGGTGGGCCCGGACGCGGTAGGGGCCGTCGACGGGCCCGGCCCAGTCGGGCTGGTCGGGAGCCCCCAGGGCAGCCCGGCGGTCGATCTGCTCGGCGACCCAGGGAATCAGGTCGAACTCGTCGAGGGTCGGCTCGCCGGCCTCGGCGTCGGCCCGGGCCAGGAACAGCAGGGCCTCGACGATCCGCCGGAGGTGCTCGGACCCGTCGCGGACGGTGGCCAGGACCCGGCGATACTCCTCGGGCGGCCGGTCGCGGCGGAGGGCGACGTCGACCTGGCCGATCACGGCGGTCAGCGGGGTCCGGAGCTGGTGCGAGGCGTCGCCGGCGAACCGCCTCTGCCGCTCCAGGGCCTCGTGGCGGCGGCCGAGCAGGCCGTTGAAGGCGTGGGCCAGGTCCTCCAGCTCGTCGCCGGTCGGGGCCACGGGGAGGCGGTGGGTGAGGTCGTCGGCCCCGAGGTCGCGGGCGGCGGCGGCCATCCGGGTCAGCGGCGCCAGGGCCCTCCGGCAGAGCCGCCGGCCGACCAGGGCGGCCAGGCCCCAGAGCCCCAGGGCCAGGCCGGTCAGGGTCAGGCCGAGGTTCCGGAGAGTCGCCTCGATCGGGTCGAGCCGGAGGGCCGCCGTCAGGACCAGCGCGGGGTGACGCGGGGGGCCCTCCGGGGACGGGCCGGGTCGGGCGGGCAGGAGGCGGCGGGTCACGACCCGCCAGGGATGGCCCCGGCGGTCGACCCGGCGTCGGCCCGGCGCGTCGATCGGGTCGGACCGGCCCAGGTTGGGCGAGCGGTCCAGCAAGCCCCCCCGGTCGTCGCGGACGGCCCAGCGGACTTCGTCGCGGCCCGGGTCCCGGCCGGCGATCACCCGGCGGTCGTCGGGCTCCCACTCCAGGCTGCCGGGCTCCTCCTCGGACAGGGCGGTGAGCGTGGCGAGGGTGGCCTCGATCCGGTCGTCGACCGAGCGGTCCAGGTGGACCAGGGCCGCGAGATAGAGCGTCGCGGAGAACCCGGCCAGGACCAGCCCCAGGGCCCCGAGGAACGCCGAGGAGAGCCGCGCGGCGAGCGTCATGGCGAGGCCGCCTCCGTCCCGCCGGGCGGGTCGCCGAAGAGGTAGCCCCGGCCCCGGAGGGTGTGGATCAGCCGGGGGCCCCTGGCCTCCAGCTTGCGCCTGAGTTCCATGACGTGGACCTCCAGCGTGTTCGAGGTCCCGTCGTAGCGCTCGTCCCAGACGTGCTCGTAGATCCGGGTCCGGGTGAGGACCTCGCCGGGGTGGCGGAGGAAGAAGACCAGGAGGGACTGCTCCTTGGCCGTCAGGTCCAGCGGCTTGCCGGCCCGCTCGGCCCGATGGGTGGCCAGGTCGACCCGGACGTCCCCCTCGGCCAGGGCGGTCCCGGACCCGCCCCGGGGGCGCCGGACCAGAGCCCGGACCCGGGCCAGCAGCTCCTCGAAGGCGAACGGCTTGCCGAGGTAGTCGTCGGCCCCGGCGTCGAGCCCCCGGACCCGGTCGCCCACCGCGTCGCGGGCGGTCAGGAACAGGACGGGGACGTCGCCCCCCGCCGCCCGGTGCTGGCGGAGGACCGTCAGGCCGCTCGGCCCGGGAATCGACCAGTCGAGCAGGACCAGGTCCCACTCGCTGGTCGCCAGCGCGTGCGCGGCCGATTCGCCGTCGGCGGAGTGCTCGACGGTGAAGCCTTCCTCGCGAAGGCCGCGGACCAGGAAGTCGGCGATCTGGGCCTCGTCCTCGACGACCAGGATCCTGATTCCCATGGCAGAGGGCGTCGGATGGCCGCCCCACTCCGGGGGCAGCCACCGACGCCTTTCCTCTCCGGAGCGGGGGAGTCGTTCGGTCCGGGATCAGCCCTTGGGCTTTTCCTTGCCCTTCTCTTCCTTCTCGTCGTCCTCTTCCTTCTCCTTCTTGGCCCCATCCTTGATGACTTCGCCGTCGGCGGACATCAGGACCTCGACCGGCTCCTTGTCGCCGACCTTGATGGAGACCTCGTAGGTGACCTTCTTATCTTCACCGGTGACCTTCTCGGCCTTGTCGATCTTCCCCTTGGGGAAGTTCTTCTTGGCCGCGGCCTGGACGGCCTTGGGGAGGTCTTCGGCGTCGATCTGCTCCTCGATCGTCTCGATGTCGCCTTCGTTATCGACGATGACGTCGATGTTCTTGCCTTTGACGGTCATCTCGACCTCGTAGACCGTCTCCTTCTCCTCGTTCTTCTCCTTGGAGACCCCGCGGAACTTGGCCCCGGGGTACTTGGCGTTGACGGTCTTTTTGACGGCCTTGGGCAGGTCGTCGAAGGTCATCTTGTCGTCGGCCGCGACCGCGAGGGCGACCGTCGAGAACGCGAACAGGGACAGGGCGACGGCGGAAGTGATCCACTTGGCGAGACGCATGGTCGACTCCATTGATGAGAGGCGAGGGGGAGTGTCCGTCCTGGCCCAAGGCCGAAGCAGCCCTTGAGGACGGTGGAAATTCTACGAACCCGTGCTAAGGCTCCGATGAGGGGCCGATAAGTTCGAGCTTATCCAGCCCGGGTGACGATCCGCGAGGCGGGAGCCGGGCCACTCGATGATGTTGATCCATCGAGCTTCCCGGCTCCTGAAGTCGGGGAGAAGTTAGTCCCTGTCGTCGTCCTTCTCGCCCTTCTTGCCCTTGGCTTTCTTGTCGTCGTCCTCGTCGTCGTCGTCCTTCTCGCCCTTCTTGCCCTTGGCCTTCCTGTCGTCGTCCTCGTCGTCAGCCCCGGACTTCAGGATCTTGCCATTTCCGGCCATCAACACTTCGAAGGGCTTCTTGCCTTTGCATTGGATCACGACTTCATACTTGAGTTCGCCCTCTTCCTCGACGACGGTCTCGGCCTTGACGACCTTGCCCTTGGGGAAAGCCTTGGCGGCGGCTTTCCGGACGGATTCGGGCAACTCGAAGACGCCGATCGCCCGCTCGATTGCCTCGACCTCGCCCTTCTCATCAAAGTTGACGTCGACCTTGGTCTTGACCGTCAACTCGACCTCGTAGATGGTCTCGCCCTCGTCGTTCTTCTCCTTGGAGACACCCCGGATCTCGGCGCCGGGGTAGCTGGCCTTCAGGGCCTTCTTGACGGCCTTGGGCAACTCGACCTTGCCCTTTTTCTCGTCGTCGTCCTCGGCGCGGGCGACCGTCGCGAATGCGAACAGGGAGAGGGCGGCGGCCGTCGTGATCCAACGCTGGATGCGCATCATCTGACTCCGAAGTTGCCGGGATGGAGAGACCACGGGGCCGGGGGCCCCGGGCGGGTTGAGGGGACGCGCGAGAGTTTAACGCCCGAGCGTGAAGTCGGGATGAGTCGAAGATAAGATCCGGCTTATCGAGGACCCGGCCCGGTCACCCGGCCGAGGCCGAACTGGTCGCCGGTCCGCTCGGGCCGGCCGCCCCGGAAGTCGACCTCGACCATCTTCTCGCTCATCACCGGCGCGCCCTTCTCGTCGGCCAGGGCGGCGACGACCTTCCGCGTCTTCACGTCGATCACCTCGCCGGTCGAGGGGTAGGCGTACTGGCCGTCGACGGTGAAGGTGATCCAGCCCGGCTCCTCGCGGACCGGGAGGCTCGCCACCTGCTTCGGCGGCATCGCGGTCGCGTCGAAGATGTGGATCTGTTTGTTGTGGCCGTCGACCACCCAGAGTTCCGACTCGTCCGGGGTCAGGCCGATCCCGTGGCTCGGGCAGCCGTGCCGCTTGACCGGGCCGGCTTTGTATCCCTGGACCTCGACCCGGTGGAGGACCTTGCCGGTCGCCAGGTCGCCCACCTCGAACCCGAGCAGGCCGTTGAGGTTGACGAAGCAGAGCGTCTGCCGCCCGTTGACCGTGAACGGCCGGACCGGCGCCGAGAACGGCCCAACGGTCCGCTCGGCCACGTGCTTCGAGGCGTCGGCCACCGTCAGCAGGGGCGACCTCAGCCCGGCCAGATAGACATGCGACCCGTCGCGGCCGAACACCGTGTTGTGCGAGCCCGACCTCGGCGTGATCCGGGCCAGGACCGACCCCTCCATCGCCTCGACCACGTTCCAGTGGTCCTTCTCGAACGAGGGGAGATAGATCGTCTTGCCGTCCGGGGCGATCGCCATCCGGTCGCAGCCGCCCTCATAAGGCCGCTCCCAGAGGATCTTCTCGGAATCCAGGTCGAGGCAGGTCAGGGTCTTCGTGGTCCCGACGTAGATCCGGCCCGTCGCCGCGCTGGCGCAGACCCCCTTCACGTTGTCCGGCTTGCCGTCCGGGTTCAGGCCCGCCGTCGGGATCCGCTTGAGCAGCTTGTGGCCGTCGTCGATGTCGAACACCAGGAGCCCATGCCCGCCGTACTCCAGGTAATCCCGGATCCCGGGCGATGCCACGTAGAGCCGACGCCCGTCGCCCCCCTCCGTCGGGGCCGAAAGGACCCCGAACCAGGCCAGGGCCACCAGGGCCCGACCGATTCTCCCCGAAAGACCATTCATGGCGATCTCCCCCCCTCGCGAATGCTCGGACCCCGCCCGAACCTATCCCAAGCGGCGGTCGATCACAACGAGGGACCCGCCGGCCGGCGGGAGATCGGGATTCCGAGTCGATCCGGGATCGAGAATGGGTGATGGCTGATGGTGAACGACGGGCAAGCAGGACTGCACCCAAATTCCTTCGTCTGCTTTTCCGGGACTTCCTTCACCCATCAACCATTTGCCAAGAACCATTGCCACGACTCAGAAAGATGACCGGATCGCCTCTCAGGTGGGTTCGACCCTCCGGACGGAGTAGACCGGGATCTCCTCGATCGACTGGGCCTCGGGGGCGACCTCGGGGGCGACCTCGGCGGGCAGGCCGGCCCGGGGGCGGCGGCGACGCTCGGCGAAGGTCTGGATCACGACGAAGAAGACGGGCACGAAGAACACGGCGAGGAAGGTGGCGGCGAGCATCCCCCCGAAGACCGCCGTTCCCAGCGCCCTCCGGCTGGCGGCCCCGGCGCCCTCGGCGTTGACCAGCGGGACGATCCCCAGGATGAAGGCGAAGGAGGTCATCAGGATCGGCCGGAACCGGAGCCGCGCCGAATGCACGGCCGCCTCGATGATCCCCTCCCCCTTGGCCCTCAACTCGCGGGCGAACTCGACGATCAGGATCGCGTTCTTGCTGGCCAGGGCGATGATCAGGACAATCCCGATCTGTGTGTAGATATTGTTGTCCATGCCGCGGAACGCCACGGCGGCCACCGTGCCCAGCAGCGCCAGGGGGACGACCAGGATCACGGCGACGGGCGTCAGCCAGCTCTCGTACTGGGCGGCCAGGACGAGGTAGACCAGCAGGACGGCCAGGCCGAAGACGTAGACCGCCTGGCCGCCGACCTTCTTCTCCTGGTACGACATCCCGGTCCAGTCGAAGCCCATCGAGCCGGGGAGCTTGGCCCCGGCCATCTGCTCCATCAGCTTGATGGCCTGGCCCGAGGACGTCCCGGCCGCGGCCTCGCCGGAGATCGACGAGGAGGGGTAGAGGTTGTACCGGGTGATGATCTGCGGCCCGAGCGCCTCGCGGATGCTGGCCAGGGTTCCCAGCGGGAGCATGACCCCGGCGCGGTTCCGGACCTCCAGGCGGCGGATGTCGTCGGGCTTGAGCCGGAACTTCTGGTCGGCCTGGAGCCGGACCTGGAAGGTCCGGCCGAAGAGGTTGAAGTCGTTGACGTAGGCCGAGCCCATCGACGACTGGAGGGTCCCGAAGATGGCGTCGAGCGGGACGTCGAGGCTCTTGGCCTTGACCCGGTCGATGTCGGCGTAAAGCTGGGGGACGCCGGCCCGGAAGGTCGAGTTCAGCGACTTCAGGCCCGACTGGGCGTTGCCGTCGCGGACCATCTCGTCGGTGACCGCCTGGAGCTCGGCCAGGCCGACGTTCTCCTTGTCCTGGAGCTGGATCTGGAAGCCGCTGGCCACGCCCAGACCCCGGATCGCCGGGGGCGGGAAGGCGAAGACGACCGCCTCCTCGATCCCGGCGAACTCGCCCCGGAGGTGGTTGATGATCGCGTCCTGCTGGGTTTCGGGGGTCTTCCGCTCCTCGTAGGGGGCCCACCGGACGTAGAAGGTCGCCGCGTTGGAGGCGACCGTCTGGTCCAGGACCGACTGGCCACCGATCATCACCCAGTGGGCCAGGCCCGGCGTCTTCTTGAAGATCTCCTCGACCTTGCGGACCACCTGGCGGGTCCGGGCCTGCGACGCGGCGTCGGGAAGCTGGAGCCCGACGATCGCGTACCCCTGGTCCTCCACCGGGAGGAACCCGGTCGGGAGCCGGGTGAACCAGTAGAGCGTCCCGACGGTCAGCGCCAGGAAGAGCAACATCATCGCCGCCGTGTGCCGGACCAGCCGGGAGACGACGCCGACGTAGGCCCGCTCGCAGCGGTCGTAGACCCAGTTAAAGCCCCGGTAGAAGGCGTTCTTCCGGGTCGGGGTCGGCCGGAGGTAGGTGGCGCACTGGGCGGGCTTGAGGGTCACCGCGTTGATGGCGCTGATGATCGCCGTCGCCGCGATCGTCAGGGCGAACTGGCGGTAGAGCTGGCCGGTGATCCCGGGGAGGAAGGCCGTGGGGACGAAGACGGCCATCAGGACCAGGGTGATCCCGATGATCGGCCCGATCACCTCGCCCATGGCGACGATCGTGGCCTCCTTGGCCGGGAGATTGTCGTGGTCGATGTGGTGCGCGGCGTTCTCGACGATCACGATCGCGTCGTCGACGACGATCCCGATGGCCAGGATCAGCCCGAAGAGGGTCAGCAGGTTGACCGAGAACCCCAGCGCGAACATGGCGGCGAAGGCCCCGATGATCGTCACCGGGACCGTGGTGGCCGGGACCAGGGTGGCCCGCCAGTCCTGGAGGAAGACCAGGATCACGATCAGGACCAGGACCCCGGCCTCGAAGAGGGTCTTGTAGACCTCGCGGATCGACTCGCGGACGAAGACGGTGGTGTCGTAGGGGGTGGAATATTCCATGGCCTCGGGGAACGTCGGCTTCAGCTTGTCCATCGCCAGGACGACCTTGTCGGCCACGTCCAGGGCGTTGGCCCCGGGAAGCTGGAAGACGGCCACTCCGGCGGCGGCCTTGCCCGAGACGTCGCACCACTGGTCGTAGACCTGCCCGCCGAGCTCGACCCGGGCCACGTCCTTGATCCGGGTCAGCCGGGCCCCGGTCCCGGCGTCGCTGCCGGGCGAAGTCTTGACGATGATCTCGCCGAACTCCGCGGTGTCCTTGAGCCGCCCCTGCGTGGTCACGGTGTACTGGAAGCTCTGATCCGTCGGCGCGGGGGGCGCCCCGACCTGACCGGCGGCGACCTGGATGTTCTGCTCCTGGATCGCGGCGAGGACGTCCAGGGTCGTCAGGTTCCGGGCCTTGAGCTTCTCCGGGTCGAGCCAGACCCGCATCCCGTAGTTGCTCGACCCGAAGATCTGGATGTCGCCCACGCCGTAGATCCGGCTCAGCTCATCCTTGACCTTGAGGGTCGCGTAGTTGCTCAAAAAGAGGCTGTCGTAGCGGTCGTCCTTGGATGTCAGAGCGACCACGAGGATGATCGCCGTCGACTTCTTCTTGGTCGTGATCCCCTGCCGCTGGACCTCCTGCGGGAGCTTGGGCTGCGCGATTGCCACCCGGTTCTGGACCAGGACCTGCGCCATGTCGAGGTTGGTCCCGACGTCGAAGGTCACCGTCAGGTTGTACGACCCGTCGGCGGCGCAGGTCGAGGACATGTAGAGCATCCCCTCGACGCCGTTGACCTCCTGCTCGATCGGCGAGGCGACGGTGTCGGAGAGGACCTTGGCGTCGGCCCCGGGGTAGGTGGTCGTCACCTGGACCGTCGGCGGGGTGATCTGGGGGTACTGCTCGATCGGCAGGACGAAGACCGTGACGGCCCCGATCAGCATCGTGACGATCGCCAGGACGTTGGCGAAGATCGGCCGCTCGATGAAGAAACGAGAGATCATGATGGGTCTCGAAGGGCCTTCGACCCCGGGTCCGATCCCGGGCTCCGGGTCGCGGCGGGCGGCGGACGATCCGTCGCCGCCCCCGCCGTCCTCTCAAACACTCACCTTCTCGCCATCCGCGGACTCGGGCCCGCCTCTCAAGGGGTCGCGGCGGCGGGCTCCGGGGCCCGGGCGACGGCCTCCGGCCTGGGGTCCTGGCGGATCACCTTGACCTTCGAGCCGGGCCGGGCCTTCTGGAGCCCGTTGACGACGACCAGGTCGCCCGACTTGAGGTTGTCCTCGATCACCCGGAGGTCGCCGACCTGCGAGCCGACCTTGACCCGGCGCTCCTCGACCACGTCCTTCTCGCCGACGATCAGGAGGAACCGCCCGGTCTGGTTGGTCCCCAGCGCCAGCTCGGGGACCAGGAGCGCATCGGGCCTCTCGTCCAGGGCCACCCGGATCCGGACGAACAGCCCGGGGACGATCACCCGGTCGGGGTTCGGGAAGATCCCCCGGGCCAGGATCGTCCCGCTGGCCGGGTCGACCGAGGGGTCGGAGTAGTTGAGCTTGCCGTGGTGCGGGAACCCCGTCTCGTTGGCCAGGCCGAGGTCCAGGCTGATCTCGTCCCCCTTCTCGAAGTTCCGCCGCCTCCCCTCGCGGGCCATCTGGCGGAACCGGAGCATGTCGTTCTCGCTGACGTTGACGTAGGACTCGATCGGGTCATCCCGGAGGACCGTCGCCAGGACCGTCGCCTGGCCATCGCCGACGAGGTTGCCCGGGTCGTACATCGTCCGCGAGATCCGGCCCTCGAACGGGGCGGCGATCCGGCAGTAGCCCAGGTTGATCTCGGCGTTCCGGAGGTCGGATTGGGCCGCCTCGACGTTCGCCTTGGCCGAGAGGATGTTGGTCTGGTAGTCGGCCGTGTCCTGCTCGAGCTTGGCCTGGTCGGCCTCGACCTGGGCCTCGGCCTTGCGGCGAGCCGCCTCGGCCTGGTCCAGCGACTCGGGGGTCCCGGCGTTGCCGGCCACCAGCCGGCGGGTCCGCTTCTCGTCGAGCCGGGCCAGGAGCAGGACGGCCTGGTCCAGCGCCAGTTGCGCCGCGGCGACCTCCTTGGCCTTGGACTGCTCGGCCTTCTTCAACGTCGCCTCGGCCTCGGCCAGTCGGGCCTGGGCCACGTCGCGGGCCACCTGGAAGGGCTCCTCGTCGATGACCAGCAGGAGCTGCCCCTTCTTGACGACGTTCCCCTCCTCGAAGAGCCGCTCTTTGAGGAATCCCTTGACCCGGGCGCGGAGCTCGACGGTCTCGACCGCCTTGGCCGTCCCGGTATATTCGAGGTAGTTGGTGACCGACCGGCGGACCGGCACGCTCACCGTCACCTCGGGCGGGGGCGGCGCCACATACTTGTTCTCGGCCCCACACCCAGCAAGCCCGGCGATGAGCCAGCAGGCCAAAGAGGCCGCCTCCACCGGAGTTTTCCCTCGGAGAATCGGCAAGAGATCCACCCTCCCATGCCCCGGATGAGGACGACTCCGGGCCCGGTCGATCGGCCAGTCAGCACCCCCGCCAGCCGGATCCGGCATCATTATAACAAGGGGCCAAGTGTGCGAGCCGGATTTCGCGCCCGGATCCGATCCTGCCCGGCCAGGAGAATTGCAACGTCCCTCCAACAAGATTCAACGTGCTGCGAAACTTCAGCCTTGGGAACCCCATGAGACTTGATCACCGATGTCCGCTCCGATCGCCTCGTTACTTGGCGCCTTCGGCCAGATCGATGATCCCCGCAAGGCCCGGAAGTCCGTTATCCGTATCCCTATGTTGCTGGCCCTGGCGTTCCTCGGTCCCGCACCTGGAGGAGAACTTCCTGCGCGTGCTCCAGGACCGCGCGGCGGGCGACCCGATGCGGCAGGAGGTCCAGGGGAACGACTTGATTGATGAGCAGATCGCCGGCCACCTGGCCGGGGCGGGCACGCCGGTCAGCATGTCCGTGGTCAAGCAACTGCTGGACAACCACGGCTACGTCACCCGCAAGGCCCGGAAGTCCAAGGCGAGGGGCGGGTGTACCCGACCGCAACAGGCAGTTCGAGGACATCGCCCGGCTCAATCGGGAATACCTGGACTCGGTTGACCCGATCCTGAGCATGGACACCAAGAAGAAGCAGTTGATCGGCAACTTCTACCGGGCCGGGCACCTCAAGACGCAGTGGGTCATCGATCGGGGTGTACGAAGTGAGGCGGAACGACGGCCATGTGAACCTGGGCACCAGCCACGACACCGGCGAGTTCGCCCGCGAGAGCATCGAGCGGTGATAGGAGGGTCAAGGCCGGGAATCCTATCCACGGGCGAGTTCGATCCTTCCGCTGTGCGGTGGCGGCGGCGGTGGGAGCAACGGCGTCAATCAACACTTGTTCAAAAAAGACATGAAACGGCTGGTCGAACGTCTCGGGGTTGAGATCCGGGTAGCGCACGACCCACCGTACTGCTCGAAGTACAACCTGATCGAACATCGGCTGTTTCCGCACCTGAGCCGAATGTGCCGGGCGGTGATCTTCGAGAGCGTGGAGTTGATGGAGAAGGCGGAGACGAGCATAAGGCTGAGGATTGACATCCTGGACAAGTTGTACCAGAAGGGTCGGAAGTCTGCTGAAGCATTCAATAAGGCATCAACATCATGACCGACAAGATCCTTCCGAAGTGGAATGACAAAGCGGTCCCGAGCGAGTCGATTCTCCAACGCGGCTAATCGCCGCCTGAAACCCACGCAAGCGGACGCTTCTTCGACTTCCTCGAAGATCCAAAATCAGAACTCGACGAAGTCGCCCCGAACTCCAAAAAATCGACTCGCCGGCGCACGAAAAAGCCCGCCACCCCCGGGAGAGGGGGTGGCGGGCTGATGGGAGGATCCGGCGATGACCGACTTTCGCGCTCACGCACTATCATGGGCCTGGCGGGCTTAACGGCCGTGTTCGGGATGGGAACGGGTGGGGCCCCGCCAGTATCGTCGCCGGAAATCGGCCGGGGGGAGGTCAGGCCCCCCGGCCGCGGTGGATCCGGTGTGGTCCGCGCACGCGGCTGGCAAGTGCTGGGTGGGGCAGTGGCGGAGTGGATCCCGGACGCGACCCCCGCGGATCGCGGGGTCGTCGTCGGATGAACTTCGATGGGCTCGCCCGGTCCTTCGCGGCCGCCGTCGGATCGACGGCGGCGGCGGATCGGGGTGGTCAAGCCGCTCGGCTGTTAGGACCGGTCGGCTGCGGCGGTCGCCCGCCGTGCACTCCCGGCCTATCGACCTGGTCGTCTTCCAGGAGCCTTCAGACCCTGCGGGTCATGGAAACCTCGTCTTGAAGAGGGCTTCGCGCTTAGATGCCTTCAGCGCTTATCCTTTCCCGACCTAGCTACCCGGCGATGCCCCGAGCGGGACAGCCGGCACACCAGAGGTCGGTCCTCCCCAATCCTCTCGTACTAGGGGAGACCCTTCGCAAGTTTCCTACGCCCACGGCAGATAGGGACCGACCTGTCTCACGACGGTCTGAACCCAGCTCGCGTACCGCTTTCATTGGCGAACAGCCAAACCCTTGGGACCTTCTCCAGCCCCAGGATGCGATGAGCCGACATCGAGGTGCCAAACCTCCCCGCCGCTGTGGACGCTCGGGGGAGATCAGCCTGTTATCCCCGGAGTACCTTTTATCTGTTGAGCGACGGCCTTCCCATCCAGCACCGCCGGATCACTAAAGCCGACTTTCGTCCCTGCTCGAGCGATCGCTCTCGCAGTCAGGCACCCTTGTACTTTTGCGCTCGCGTTGCCCGATTGCCGACCGGGCCGAGGGTACCATGGCGCTCCTCCGTTACGCTTTGGGAGGAGACCGCCCCAGTCAAACTGCCCGATGAACACGGTCCCGATCCGGGCCTCGGATCGGTGAGGGCGGGCGCCATTTCAGGGTGGTATTTCACCGGTGGCTCGCCGGCGGCTGGCGCCGCCGGGTCGCTGCCTCCCACCTATGCTACACAGAAATGCCGACCGACCAGTGTCAACCTGCAGTAAAGGTTCACGGGGTCTTTCCGTCTGACCGCGGGTACGTGGCATCTTCACCACGGCTACAATTTCACCGGGTCCCTCGTGGAGACAGCGCTCCAGTCGTTACGCCATTCATGCAGGTCGGAACTTACCCGACAAGGAACTTCGCTACCTTAGGACCGTCATAGTTACGGCCGCCGTTTATCGGGGCTTCGGTCGCCAGCTACCCTTGCGGTCACCGGCTCCCTTAACCTACCGACACCGAGCAGGCGTCAGACTCTATACGTCCTCTTGCGAGTTGGCAGAGTCCTGTGTTTTTGATAAACAGTCGCTAGAGCCGATTCACTGCGGCTCACCGGTCGCCCGGTGAGCACCCCTTATACCGAAGGTACGGGGTCATTTTGCCGAGTTCCTTCACGAGGGTTCTCCCGAACGCCTTCGGATACTCGCCTAGCACACCTGTGTCGGATTGCGGTACGGGCCGAGGTGTCGTCGGCAGGGGGCTTTTCGTGGCCGGTTGAAGAGGGGCTTCCGGATCGAATGCCGTCGCCCTTGCGGGACGGGGGCGTCTATCACCCCGACCCCTCACTTACCGGCGTCCTCCCTGCGTCAACCTTCACCTCGGGTGACGGAATATTAACCGTCTGCCCATCGGCTACGCCCTTGGGCCTCGCCTTAGGACCCGACTGACCCTGGGCGGATTGACCTTCCCCAGGAAACCTTGTGCTTTCGGCGGATGGGCTTCCCACCCATCTTGTCGTTACTCATTCCGGCATACGCACTCGCCCACGCTCCACCGGTCGTCTCCGTCCGGCTTCACTGCAGAGGGCGACGCTCTCCTACTACTCGAGTAAACTCGAATCCGCGACTGCGGCGCGACGCTTGAGTCCCCGTCATTTTCGGCGCGGGATGGCTCGACCGGTAAGCTGTTACGCACTTTTGAAATGGTGGCTGCTTCTAAGCCAACATCCCGGCTGTCACCGCGATCCCACTTCCTTTGCCACTGAGCGTCGTCTTGGGGGCCTTGGTCGGCGGTCTGGGTTGTTCCCCTCTCGAGCGCGAAGCTTATCCCCCGCGCTCTGACTCCCGGGGTCCGGCGTGCGGTATTCGGAGTTGGGTTTCGGCGGGTAGGCGGGAAGCCCCCCGGCCGAATTCCGTCGCTCTACCCCCGCACGCTAACGCCCGAGGCTGGCCCTAAAGCCATTTCGGAGAGAACGAGCTATCTCCAGGTTTGATAAGACTTTCACTCCTCCCCACGGGTCCTCCCCCAGTTTTTCAACACTGGTGGGTTCGGTCCTCCACGGCCGGTTAGGGCCGCTTCAACCTGCCCATGGGTAGTTCACCTGGTTTCGCGTCTACTGCGTCCGACCTAAGTCGCCCTGTTCAGACTCGGTTTCCCTGCGGCTCCCCCCCTGAAGGGGTTAACCATGCCGGGCACAGTAACTCGCCGGATCATTATGCAAAAGGCACGCGGTCAGGCCGGCAAATTGCCAGACGCCCTCCCACCGCTCGTAGGCACGGGGTTTCAGGTTCAGTCTCCTCCCCTGGTCGGGGTTCTTCCCACCGTTCGGTCGCCCTACTGGGTTCGCTATCGGTCGTCATCGAGTACTTAGCCTTGCGGGAGGGTCCCCGCCGATTCAGGCCGGGTTTCACGTGCCCGACCCTACTCGGGTACCGACTAGAGGGCCTCGCATCGTCGCCTACGGGACTCTCACCCGCTCCGGTGCCGCTTTCCAGCGGGCTTCGGCTGACGCTCGACCATCTCATCACGTCGGCCCCACGACCCCGGGTGGTGTCCCACCCGGTTTAGGCTCGTCCCCGTTCGCTCGCCGCTACTGAGGGAGTCTCGGTTGATTTCTTTTCCTGCGGGTACTGAGATGTTTCAGTTCCCCGCGTATCCAGTGGGTATTCCGGGATCGACGCTCGTTGGGCAGCTCCCCCGGACCTATCGCGGCCTTCCACGCCCACCATCTGATGACGCCTAGGCATCCCCCCCGTGCCCTTAGGAGCTTGACCACGCCGATCCGGCCCCGCCTCGCGTCGTGCTCCCCGAAGAAAAGACGACACTCCGACGCGGCCGCGATTCCGGTGCGGCCCATGATCCCATCCATCGGGGCCACGCGCGTCTCGCGACGCTCGAAGCCCCTGAGTAACGACCCCACGGAACCCGTTGCAGGCTCCGCGTGATCCAAAAAGGGTCCACGTTCGTGGATGAACTATGCCACTACCACACTGCGCACTTGCTTGTTGCGTGTGTGAACCAACAACCAGATTTTTAAAGAGCATCCCCCGGCCGGAGCCGAGGGAACTGGCCACCGGCCAGGGGGCGGGGCAGCACCAGATGGCCTGCCACGCCCCGCGGTCGGGGGCAATGCGCGGAAAATGGCGGGAGGCGGGACGACCCCACCCCCGACATTCGTAGGTCGATCGTCTGAGGTCGCAAGCGAACCGATGAGCCTCCGCGGGGAGCCGGCGTGACGCGGCCGGCTGGTTGCGGGCGGGGCCGATGTCACCTCGGATCCGGCACCCTCGGGCCACGAGTGGCCAGCGGGCGTGTACTCCGGGTCCGGGCGAATTTCCAAGGTATCCTTAGAAAGGAGGTGATCCAACCGCAGGTTCCCCTACGGTTACCTTGTTACGACTTAGTCCCCATCACGGGTTTCACCTTCGGCGCCTGCCTTGCGGCTCCGGCGACTTCGGATGCCCCCCGCTTTGGTGGCTTGACGGGCGGTGTGTACAAGGCTCAGGAACACATTCACCGCGGCATGCTGATCCGCGATTACTAGCGATTCCAGCTTCATGCAGGCGGGTTGCAGCCTGCAATCCGAACTGAGGAGCGGTTTGTGCGATTGGCTCGGCCTCGCGGCATCGCTTCGCTCTGTCCGCCCCATTGTAGTACGTGTGCAGCCCCAGGCATAAGGGCCATGAGGACTTGACGTCATCCCCGCCTTCCTCCGGCTTAACGCCGGCGGTCTGTCTAGAGTTCCCGGCTTGACCCGCTGGCAACTAGACACAGGGGTTGCGCTCGTTAGGGGACTTAACCCAACACCTCACGGCACGAGCTGACGACAGCCATGCAGCACCTGTGCACGTTGTACCTTGCGGCCTCACCGACGTTTCCGCCGGCTAATCCGTGCATGTCAAGCCTGGGATAAGGTTCTGCGCGTAGCCTCGAATTAAGCCACATACTCCACCGCTTGTGTGAGCCCCCGTCAATTCCTTTGAGTTTCAGCCTTGCGACCATACTCCCCAGGCGGAACACTTCACGGTTTCCCTACGACAGGGAGCCCATCGGCGAGCCCCCTATCCAGTGTTCATCGTTTACGGCCAGGACTACCGGGGTATCTAATCCCGTTCGCTCCCCTGGCTTTCGCGTCTCAGCGTCAGAAAGGGTCCAGGGACTCGCTTTCGCCACGGGCGTTCCTTCCGATCTCAACGCATTTCACCGCTCCACCGGAAGTTCCAGTCCCCCCTACCCCCCTCCAGGCCGCCCGTATCGGTGCCCGTTCCCCGGTTGAGCCGGGGGATTTCAGCAGCCGACGCGGCGGCCCGCCTACACGCGCTTTAAGCCCAGTGATTCCGAATAACGTTCGCACGGTTCGTCTTACCGCGGCTGCTGGCACGAACTTAGCCCGTGCTTCCTCCAGGGATCGGTCAAGCTTACGCCTTCCTCCCCCTCGACAGGAGTTTACAACCCGAAGGCCTTCGTCCTCCACGCGGCGTCGCTCGGTCAGGCTTGCGCCCATTGCCGAAGATTCTCGACTGCAGCCTCCCGTAGGAGTCTGGGCAGTGTCTCAGTCCCAGTGTGCCGGGCCACGCTCGCACGCCCGGTAGGCATCGCAGGCTTGGTGGGCCGTCACCCCGCCAACTACCTAATACCACGAAGGCCCGTCCCACGGCGATAAATCTTTGGCGGCGTCCCGATGCCGGAACGCCGCGTCGCTGGGAATTACCCGAAGTTTCCCTCGGCTATGCCCACCCGCGGGGTTGGTTACCTTCGCCTTACTCACCCTTGCGCCACTGGCCTTGCGGCCCGTTCGACTTGCATGCCTAATCCACGCCGCCAACGTTCATTCTGAGCCAGGATCAAACCCTTCGAGATTGGGGGAGGCACCGAAATGCCCCCCAACCCTCAAGTTTGAGGATTCTAGCGTACTAACTGGTCGCCGCGAGGCCGTGCTCGGGGGATCGCTCCCCACCCCACGCCCCGCGACAGCATGAACCGCCCGACCCGGCTCGTCGCTGATAAGGCGAGTCTGCCGGGGACGACCGCGCTCACGCCGGCTCCCCTCAAAGGCTCATCTTTCGCTTGCGTTTAAGCAGACGATCGACCAAATTGTCAAAGAACGCGGCGGACCCGGAGGTTCGACGCTTTCGGCCGGAGCAGCCCACCCTCAAGAGGGGGATAGCTCCGGCCGCATGGTCCCATTCGATGCAGATTTGACGAACGACCCGGGTGGGCCGTTGTTCCCTCCGTGATCTCAGGAAGCCTTGTCGCTGGCGACTCGTCCGGTGCGTCTCGCGTCGGCGTCATCACCAGCGACAATGGTCATGTTACCGGAAAAATTCTTGGGGTCAATGACCCGCTCGTTTTTTTGTTACGAGTCTCGAAACCTCCTCACCCAGCAATATCCGCCTGTAAAACGGCATCATATGATTAATTTTTTAGATGAAATACCATTTATGTCTTGATGCTATTTTCAGAGTTATCGGCTTGGCGGCCTTGAACTCATGTCAATTTTTGGCCTGGATTTAGCCATTTTCTCCTGCGTCATCAAGCTTGCCGGTCCTTGCCCTCGGTTCATCGCTCCGATAAACTACCGGGCTCGACCCTTCCTCTTTGGACCACCGA
>JAABUU010003159.1_pt1 | contig 21463 bp, 24 predicted proteins | sample 5559301 | NCBI WGS metagenome assembly JAABUU01 (sample SAMN10711884, study PRJNA513360) | rock metagenome | isolation source: Antarctica rocks | place: Antarctica: Victoria Land, Richard Nunatak white | reverse complement strand
AGCCATTCTCAACTAATTCCTTGCGCCATTGATGGATCGACGTATCGGAAACGCCTAGCTCACGGGCTCCTTGAGTAATTGGCTTCCCGCTGGTCTGCGCAAGCTGCACTGCTTCTCGTTTGAATTCAGCTGTATACGTCTTCTGGGATTTCTGCATGCTCTCTCTCCTCGCTCTTGAATAGTATATCCTAAGATTTCACTCCTCTACAAAAGTGGGGGAAGCTCATGGCGGGCAGTTCTATTCAACGGTCGCTGTCCAACTCTATGACATGCTGGGTATCCGTAAGGAGCGCATTGATCCGGGCCAGCCCTGGGAAAATTACGCAGAGACCTTGTTTTCGATCCAGCGCAGGCTCGGAGACCATGCGTTCTCCAACGCACGCACCTGGCCGGAGATCCACCAGGCCCATCAGACCTGGTGGCAGAACTACAATGTGGAGCACCATTACGCTCATCGGGAGCGCCAGGACGGGCGACACAGCCCGGAAGCGGTGTTACGTGGAATGTTGGAGCGCACCATCCCCGAAGAGGTGCTGTCGCGGGCTTTGTACGCGACTCAGTTCACCCGCCAGATTGATAAATCTGGGTACGTCAAGTTCAAGCACTGGAAATTCTTTGGAGAGAATGGGCTACCCGCCGGAGAAGAAGTCTCGGTGTGGGTGTATGAGAATACGCTGAAAGTAGAGTACCAGGCGACCACGCTGTCCCTGTACTCAATCCGCTTGGACGCGGGGCAGCAACAGATCACCGAGGTCAAAAACGTGCGTCGCATCGAGACCCATTTTCGCAGCCCACAGCTGGATCTTTGGCGCTTATCTGATACCGAGTGGCTTTTAGCTTTGAGGCGACCAGAACCCATCGCGCGCAAGAAACCAGGCAAGATCGTTCCTCTGGCGCAGCAACTCGTCTTGCCTGAGTTTGGCGCGACGGGCTAGAACCACCCTCCGAGCATCACGTATCGCTCCTCACGGCAGTTCGTTTGCACCAGAAGGCTGCATACGATTGGAGAATTGCATGGGAAGCACTGCGAATGCACAACACAGAGCAGGAAGAGCCATGACCCAGTTGATGCCCACAGCAGGAATGAGCAAGCCCATGGCTGTCGGAACAAGCATCGAGGTCACGTTGGTGCTAATGATCAGGAGACTGCTGACCGAGTCAATGGCGTGCTGAAAACGGCGGGAGGTCAGAGCCATGATGCTCGGTTCAAGTGGTCCCTGACAACAGCCGACCAGCACGCTTGCGGCGTAGGCGACCAGTACTTGGCCGGAAAAGATGGCGACGATGATGCCGCACAACACGCTCCCACAAAGAGCGGTAGAGAGCAAAAATGCCTCGCGCATCCAGCCACGCTTGAGCACCTGCGCGCCACCGAACCGGCCAACCATCAAGCCAAGAAAGAATGCCGTCGCGACAGGGGCAGCTTGTGCCAGATGGTAAATGACCTACCATGTGAGTCAGTTTTGCCCTCAAACGTGGGAAATTGCCCCCAATGGTGAGCAGAACCCCCATTGACTGCCTGAAAACCAGCTTCTGGAGCGGATCGCTTCACCCTGTTTTTGTCAATTTGGGTGGTCGGAAGCCGAGGGCCTTTCGTGCGCGAACCATCATTTGCGAGCCGCTGGCTTCTCTTGTTCACGGGAGAGAAGCCCCACATCTGAGTATCAGCCGCAGCATGGTGGGATTTACTCGTGTGGTAATGTCGCTTGCCGCATGTGCCGAGAGAGAAACAGAAATCCGGTTATCAGAAGCAGGCCACTCCACACGATGCCCACGGTAGGCAACACGCCCAGATGCTCCAGGCTCAGCCCGAGTGCGGAGGAGCTGATGGTGAGGACGCTGAACAAGATCACGCGATAGACGCCACTGACGCGGCCTTGCAGGGCATCTGGTACGACAGCGAAGCGATAACTGTCCATGAAGATAGCACGGATCGAGTCGGAGAGAGCGATGCCCGCGAAGACGGCTCCCAACAGCAGTGGCGTCGTGATGAAGCCATAGAGAGGCCAGAGCAACACGAACACGACCAGGGCACAGCGAAGCGTGAGGCCCATGCGCATGCGCCGCTGCAAAGGCGGGCAGAGCGCCGTGCCAAGCAGGTTCCCGACGCCGCCAGCCGCGACAATCAGGCCGTAGAGCACGGCCGGGATATGCTGCTGTTGCACAATGGCCAGGACGAGAAGCTCGCTGGCTGTTATGGTTAAGTTGATATAGCTGGAAATCAGGAAGATCGAGCGTATGACCTTCTGCGACCACAGCCAGGTGAGTCCCTCGCGCACTTCTAAGAGCAGGTGGTGACGCTCCGTCCTCCGTTCGTCTTGCATGGGCGAGCGTATGGAGAGCAATGAGCTGAGCAAGATCAGAGAGGAAAGCGCGTCTGTGACGAACGGGAGCAGCCGTGTGATGCTAAAGAGCAGGCTGCCCAGCGCGGGTCCGAGCAGTGAGCAGGAGCCAACGATCAACTCGTTCTGTGCTACTGCTGTGGTGAGCTGGTTCTTTGGCACGACCCATGCCAGTGCTGCCAATTCGGCCAGCTCGTAGAAAAGCGAAATGGCTCCCAGGCCAAAGGCTATGGCGTAGAGGAGAAGCAGCCGCAGTGGTCCGCTGGTCAGCAACAGCGCCAGGGGAATGCTCGCCACGCACACCATCAAGCAGAAGGTACAGAGAAGCATCACGCGTTTGCGCGGCCAGCGATCCACCAGCGCCCCGGCGGGTAGGCTCAGGAGGACGTAGGGAAGCTGTCCCAGGCTATACGCCAGCCCGGCAGCAGCGATCGAACGCGTCAGTCCCACAATGAGCAGCGGAAACGCGAACTGCGTGCAACTCGTGCCGAGCGAGGAGACGGCCTGGCCGAGCCAAAGCAAAAGATAGTCACGATTGCGCCAAAGGGAAACGGGCTGTTGTGGAATGATTTCTGTGTTCATGCATTCTAGTCGCTTTCTCTATGGTAAATAGGCTCAATCTTCTGGCGGGTGAAGGTGGTGTTGGCCATGAAACATCCTTTCGTTTGACTTATTTCTGCAAGAAAGGAAGGAAAAGGAGCCCGGCAACACAGGAGGGGTCCAATCAATACGGGGCTGAGATACATCTCAGGATGAAGGCAACGCACATGCTCGCACCAACGCGATCAGCGCTGCGCGTGAGGAGGGCGCTATTCACAAACAGCCACGTAAGCCGAAAGTGCCGGGCTTACGCGGTCAAAAGCGGTTTCACACCGCCTGAGGGGAACAGATATCTTTTACTCATCAGCCAGATGATAGCATGGAGACCGCATCGGTGTCAATGGATACTGCTCACCCCACCCATCCACTCTTCAAATCCATGCGCAAGGGGATGGGAAGACTCGTCTGGCGAGGTGCGCGTGCTGACAACGCCACAGCTCATGGGTATTCTGGCAACGCGGATTGGGGGCAAGCTCAGGATTGTCTGCCTTCTACTCGTCCACGCCAAGAGCTATTTTCTTCCTGCCTGGCGTCTGTCGCTGGCCCAACGACCCTGAGGGTTTTCTTCAAGAGCTTGCGGCGAGTAGCTCGCTCCACAGATGTTGAGAGAGTCAGGGTCGTGGCGAAGGTGCGGTAGCTCTCAATCAGTTCTTCGAGTTCGGCCATATACCGACTGAGGTTCCTGACATCGCTGCGCAGGTAGTCGAAGCTCTCGCCGACCTCTGAAAGCAGACAGTTCAGGCGATCTTTCATCAGCCACGCTCCTTTACGAGAGAAGCGTGCGGCCCGCGTACGCAATGTACACGCTGTCCACCGGATACCAGCGTCCACCCCAGCCGCGTATCATAGCCAGGAGTTGGCCCTTGCGCCGCCTGACCGCGACGACGACCCCGATGGCGCGGGACACTCTCGCTCGCGAAGTCGAATGCCTGATCTCGAATGGCTGTCTTAATCTGACGAAGGTTTGCTGACTGCATGGATACCTCCTTCCGTTGGCACCTGCTCGCCGCATGCCATCATGGCAGAAGCGGCGTCGGGAGGCGTGAGAACATACAATGGTTGATACAGAGTTGGAGGATGGAAGAAGGTCGCCAGATCGACCAGGAGGTCTGTGGCGAGTTCGAGCGCGCAGGTGACATGGTACACGGTCTGCTTTGCATCGTCGCTCATGACAAGCGGATACGCAGCCAGAGGCTTCTTGCAGTAGTGACACCGCTCCTCCAGGCTCGATCTGCCTGCCAGACAAAGATGGGCGTCGTTTACGATGAGCATCTGGTTTTCCTCCTACACCTGAAACAGTATCAGCGCACGCGGTCCTCGCCGGGTCGCATGCCTGTCACAGATCAAGTGTAGGAAATGGCCTGGCAGTTGACAAGAGGGTTAGCCAATATTCACTGCCCATCTTTGCCCATTATGTTGGCTCTTCCGCGCTTTTGATGAAGAACATCTGTTCTCCCTCCTAAAATGTGCCTTTTGGCAGCATTGCTTGCCATCCTATTCAGACATTGGTATTCTTCTTTCATATCTGAAGAAGAGATGGAAGGATACCAACACGTGATGGCAACGCCGACATTGCTCCCCGATCCCACGTGCCTGCATTTGAATCTCCTTGATGCCTCTGAGACTGCCATTACCGCTGTGGTCACGACGACTGCTAAAGAGGCCGTATGCCCCCTCTGCCATCACTGTTCCGCACGGATACACTCGCGGTATGTCAGAGCTGTCGCCGATCTTCCCTGGATGAGCTGTGCTGTACGCCTAGAGTTGCATGTGCGCCGCTTCTTCTGTACGAACCAGGAGTGTGCGCGGCAGATCTTCACCGAGCGTCTCCCCAACGTGGTTGCTCCCTACGCCCGACGCACTGTGCGGCTCACCGATGTGTTCACGCTCATTGGCTTTGCGCTTGGCGGAGAAGCAGGCAAGCGTCTGGTGGCAGGCATGGGCCTCGCGACCAGCCCTGATACCCTACTACGGCTCATTCACGCACAGCCAGAAGAACAGGTACCTACCCCACGCGTGCTTGGTGTGGATGACTTCTCGTTTTGTCGGCGCAAAACCTACGGAACGATCTTGATCGACTTAGAGCAGAGAATCCCCATTGATATCCTTCCAGATCGGGAGGCGACGACCCTGGAAACATGGCTCAAAGAGCATGCGGGCGTGGAGATCATCAGTCGGGATCGCGGCGGTCCCTATGCGGAAGGAGCCAAACGTGGAGCACCAGACGCGCAACAGGTTGCTGACCGTTGGCATCTCCTCGCGAACCTTTCTGAAACCTTGAAGACCTTCTTTGCTCGGAAACAAGCCCAACTCAAAGCCCTGGTGCAGAAACCGCTAGAGACATTTTCGGTGGAAGAGGAGCAGCAGCTTCCCGCTTGGTACCACGGCCAGACCAAACGCAAAATCGAGATATATGATGCTCACCATCAAGAACGCATTAATCACTATCACAAGGTCCACGAACTGCGTGCGCAAGGAGCCGAACTCACGCTGATTGCTCATCAAGTGGGCATCTCTCGCACCACGGTGAACAAGTATCTCAACATGAAGTGTCCTCCCGCACGCAAGACGGGAAAACGGAGCGGATCAGTGATTGATCCCTATAAAGAATATATTGTGAAACGTTGGAACGATGGGGTGCGTAATGCACAACACGTCTATCGCGAACTCAAAGAAATGGGCTATCCTGGCTCAGACCAACCCGTTCAACGCTATTTTGTTCAGTTTCGTCAAGAGAAGGATTTTCGGAAGTTCAAGCAAGTTGATCCGACTCTTGAAACGCCTGTCAAAGCACCACCCAAGCGTCCTCCAACAGCTTCACAAGTGGCTCATTGGATCACTTTTAAGGAAGACCAGCGATTGGAATGGCAACAGAAGCATCTCACTCACCTCTGTGAAGCCGATCAGGAGATCCAAAAGGCCAATGAACTGATCCAGGAATTTACGAGCATGTTGCGAGAGCGGAAGGGGGAAGGCTTTGATGCATGGCTGGAAAAGATTGAACAGCAAGGCATTCCCGAACTCTGCGGCTTTGCACAGTCACTCAAAAAAGATTACCAGGCAGTAAAAGCCGGACTGACCCTCTCCTGGTCGCAGGGACCAGTTGAGGGTCATGTTCACCGGCTGAAGCTCTTGAAGCGTCAGGCATATGGTCGAGCAAGCTTCCCGATGCTGCGGAAGCGGGTACTGCGATGCAGCTAAAAAAGCCTCTCAAGGGAGACACAACCCCGAATCATCAAAAGTGCGGAAGAGCCATTATGTTACGAGGTGGTCTCATGGGGATGAACCTGGGGCTTACCAAAATGGAGCAATCCTGCCCGTACACCTATCGTCAGCTTTCCTGGTCGGTGGATTGGCATATTCGTGAGGAAACACTTTTGGCTTCGCTCGCCTGCCTAGATAACTTCGTCCTCTCGGCTCCTCTCTCACATCATTGGGGAGATGGTACAACCTCCTCTTCGGATGGGATGCGCATGGCAGTTGGAGTCAAAGCCACCAATGCTGAATACAACGCCAAACATTTTGGCGTAGGGCGGGGGACGAACATCTACGTGCATGCAGCAGACATCTGGATGCCCTTTGGCAAGCCGCAGGTTATTGGGACAAATGAGGAGGCACTCTACGTCATCGATGCACTGTGCAACCATGAAAGTGATTTGCATATTCGCGAGCATTACACCGATACAGCTGGCAGCACTGAGCATGTCTTTGCTCTGGCCTCGCTGCTGGGCTTTCGCTTTGCTCCGCGTATCAGCGACGCCCTCTCCAAGAAGCTGTATGTGCCTAGTGAAGTGAACGTGTCTGGAGCATTGAGTACGCTGGTATGTGAGCAAGTCAATACGAAACTCATTGGGGAGCAATGGGATGAAATGCGGCGCGTCGCATCCTCTATCCGTCATGGCACAGTATCAGCTTCTTTGCTGATGCGTAAACTGGCGGCCTACCCACGCCAAAACCAGGTTGCGAAGGCACTGACCGAGTTTGGCAAACTGGAACGAACGGCGTTCTTGTTAGAGTATTTTCGCGATGAGTCGCTGCGCCGGCGCATTCTCATCGGACTCAATAAAGGGGAAGCACTGCATGCACTGGCACGCCAACTCTTCTTTGGACGCCTGGGAGAATTACGGGATCGTGCTCTGGAAGATCAAATGCATCGAGCTAGTTGCTTGCATTTACTCATGGCTGCCATCGCCGCTTGGAATACGATTTACTTGACCGAAGCGTTCGCGACCTTACGTAGGCAAGGCCAAGAGATTGCCGAGTCCACCGTCGCGCATATTGCACCACTGGGTTGGGAGCACGTCAACCTGATTGGCAAGTATCAGTTCGCGCCGCAACCAGGGCGCTCGTTAGAGAATCTTCGCCCTCTACGCACATCAGAACGAGGAGTAGGAAAGGAAGCTTCCTAGTATGCAGCCAGCTAAAGCGATCGTTCCACCCCTCTGTGGTTATGACTCCCATAGAGGGGTGGAACGTGATAACGACCGTTATTTTCCATGCGTTTTGGAACGTCTTATTCGAGAAAGCATCACCTTTTCTTTGATGTACATGGTAGGAGAGAAAGCCACTTTTCTCTCCTCGTCAACTCTATCTCTAGAAAAACATGAATTTCTTTGCCCCCTCCTGGATCAGTTTTATCCACGCTGAGGCCAGAAGCTTGCGCAGTGCGCTTTCTGAGAGCTTCACTTGGATTCAATTCGACCCAGTGGATTGGGCCTCTCCATTAAAGCCGTGCGTGCTGTCGGCCAACTGGAATCTTCAGGATCGAGCGCACTGCGAAGGTAAGCCCACGTGAGCCGCTGGATCAGGGCGACTCGTTCGGGGTTCTCGTCCGTCGTTTCCGTGACGTTGTACCCGGAGATTCCGCCAAGCGAGTGTTCTGCTCCGAACAGAGTAAGGAGGCTCTTGCTGCCTGGACTCAAGAAGTACGGGTCAGTAAACCAGTCCGGCCCCCGAACGGACAGGAGGGACTGATCTCGATCCCCCGCGATCACGAGGACTGGCGTGGTCATGTCTGCGAAGCTCGGGGTCATAAATGGGAAGTGCTCGGCTGCGAACGGAGTTAAGTCAGCTCCGCCCTGGCCAGGCGTGGCAAGCAGCACACCCGCTTTGATCCGCGAGTCGGACAGGTCCTCTCCCGTTCCGCCCTCGGGGTCGAGGACTCGCGCGCCCAGCAGCATGCTCGCCGTCTGACCGCCCCAGGAGTGTCCGACTTCGGCAATGCGACTTCGATCAAGGCGTCCACTGAGGCCGGGAACGGAAGCTTCAAGGAGATCAAGCTGGTCGAGGATGCGCTTCATGTCCTCGACTCGGAAACGCCAGATCAGTGGTGTACGGGGATCGTCAGGAGGAAGGTTCAGCGTTCTCGAGTCGAGATGGGTGGGTTGCATGACCACGAAGCCGTGAGCAGCCCAGAAGTCAACCAACGGTCCGTAGCTGTCCAACGACAAGCCAAAGCCGTGCGAGAACACAATAATTGGCAATTCGCGCCCGGTCGTGGGGGCTGACACTCGCACCTGCAAATCCTCGCCACGGCTTGGAGCTGATAGCACTACCGGCTTCACCGAGATGACTGGAGTGAGCGCACTCATGGTCACGTCCGTAACCGCCATATCTGATTTGTTCATAAATTGTATTCCTTCATGGTATAATAGCAACGGAGCAATGCTCCAGTACTATTATACGGAACAAAGTTCCGTTTGTCAAGCTAGTGTTTGAGAGAATGAAGCGATGACCACTATCTCCGAGACCTAGGCCAACTTGTTGATAAGCTCGTTGGTGACCCATCGTGCGACGTTTTCGGGATATGGGGCGTGCAATCCTAGGACAATGTGCTGGAAGCCGGCGTCGATGGCTTCAGTGATCGAGTTCCGGGTGTTACTAGGGTGGTCGTAGGAGACCGATAGGTGGATGGATCGGGTAATCGAGGCGGGGTCGCGACCGATCTGGGCGCAGAAACGGTCCAGGAGAGCACCTCGACTGACGGCGTCATCGATGTCGCCGCCGGGGATGTTCCACAGGTCGGCATACTCGGCGACCACGCGCAACGTCGCGGTAGAGCGTCCGCCGATCAGTATCGGCGGATGAGGTCGCTGGATGGGTTTGGGGTTGCAGAACGCTCCGGTGAGGTGGAGATAGGAGCCGTCGAAGTCGAACGGTTCGTCCTCGGTCCACAACCGCCGGATGACCATGCATGCTTCGGCGAGGCTCCCGACCGCGTAGGCGGAGTCATGGAAGGGCAGGCCGTGTGCCGCGTACTCACGCCGGGCCACAGGGTGGCTTGGTCGTGAGCCTACGCCGATGCCAAAGTCGAGCCGTCCACCGGAGACGACGTCCACGGTCGCAGCGATCTTGGCAAGCATCGCGGGCGGGCGGAAGCGGTTGCTGGTCACGAGCAGTCCGAGGCGCAGTCGTTCGGTTTGTGCGGCGAGGGCTGAGAGCAGTGTCCAGCCTTCGAAGGTCGGTCCGTTCGGATCGCCGAAGATCGGCATGAGGTGATCGAACAGCCACGCATGCTCGATCTCTGGGATCGTGTCCGCCTCTCGCCAGACCCGCAGAACGTCGCGATAGCTGACCTGCGATGGAGCTGTCGCGATCCCGAAACGCGGCCCGGTCGTGGGCGCACTCATAGTCGCGTCCGTAATCGCCATATCTGATTCGTTCATAGATTGTATTCCTTCATGGTATAATAGCAACGGAGCAATGCTCCAGTACTATTATACGGAACAAAGTTCCGTTTGTCAAGCTAGTGTTTGAGAGAATGAAGCGATGACTACCAATGAAGCGATGACCACCAGTGACGAGGGAGCGGGGCAACCAACCCGGCAGAAGCGGGCTGACGCGCAGCGCAACGAGCAGGCGTTGCTCGCTGCTGCCGCCTCCGTGTTCGTCACATCTGGTGTCGATGCGCCAGTGCGTGACATTGCGGCTGCGGCTGGCGTCGGGATAGGGACGATTTATCGCCACTTCCCGACGCGAGCGGATCTCGTTGTTGCCGTGTACCGCCATCAGGTCGAGGCTTGCGCCGAGGCTGGTCCGGTTCTGCTGGCGAATAGTGGCTCGCCGCACGTTGCACTCGGTCAGTGGGTCAACCTCTTCGTTGATTTCCTGGTCACGAAGCATGGACTCGCCGCGGCCCTGCAACCCGACAGCGTCGGCTTCGACGCGCTGCATGCCTACTTCCTAGACCGCCTCGTGCCCGTTTGCGCTCAGTTGCTCGCCGCCGCCGCTCAAGCCGGCGAGATCAGCGTCGATATTGATGCCCTCGAACTGATGTATGGTATCGGCAACCTCTGCATTGGCGCCGACAACGACCCGCGCTACAATGCCCGCCGCATGGTCGAGCTCCTCATCGCGGGACTCCTCCAATCGCGCTCGACCTGATACTGCTGATCCAGAGAAGGAGCACCTGCAGTCCCTCGATAAGGTCAACTTGGGGTCCGGGTATTAACCGTACGAAAAACCACGCTCAGAGCTTGTATAGGTGAAAACGGACGTTTTCACACATCCACTTTGGAATGTGATACTATGAGTATGTACATACCACTATGTATACTCTTTACGTCTCTTTTTAGGTTAAGAAGAAACAGAGCACGATGAGCAGAACAATTGCCTATCTTCGGGCTTCAACCGAGAAACAGGATTTGAACAATCAAAAATTAGAGATACTCGAGTTCGCTCGCAAGAAGGAGGTGAAGATCGACGAGTTCGTCGAAATCACGATGTCTTCCCGCAAGACCAGTAAACAGCGGCGCATTTATGAAGTGATGCAAACTCTGAGCGAATCAGACACCCTGGTCGTGACAGAACTCTCCCGTTTGGGGCGGAGCACGGCTGATGTGATTGCGCTGATCAACGAATTGGTTGAGCGCAATATTCGCGTCATTATCCTGAAACAGAACCTTGATCTCAATACCCACGATATGAATTCGAAAATTGTCATTACCCTCTTTTCCCTGTTTGCCGAATTGGAGCGAGATTTGATCAGCGTGCGTACCCGAGAGGCACTAGCAGGAAAAAAGCGGCAGGGAATGAAACTGGGGAAACCGAAAGGCGTCATTCAGAAAAGCAAGTTTGATATCGACCGTGAACGCATCAAGGAGTTGCTGGCTTTGGGCCTCTCTATTCGCAAGATTGCCAACCTGCTCGGCTATAGCAACCACCTTGCTCTCAACACCTATATCAACAAACGGAAGCTTCGTGAAGAACGCTAGTTCTTGGCCCGTTGGAGACATGCTCTTTTCTCACGTTGCGTCCTACAGCGTCTGGTAAAAAGCTTGAGCCATTGTGTCGTCCGAAGCTACCTCATCCAGTTGGAGATGTCGGGGAACATCGGTGAAACAAAAGGAACAAAGACGGCCCATGCAAAAAGCCGGGTGGCGGAGTTTCAAACTCCGCCACCCGGCTTTGCCGTTCGTCGCTGGGTCTATGAGACCTTCGCAATAGGCGTAGCAATATACCATTCATGCCAAATGGGTCTTTCACACCGGCCATACGATCCCCATGGGAACGCACTGTTGGCTGCATAAGCACAGATGCCCTGGCCTCGATGGCGCGCTGATAGACCGCATCGACATCCTCCACGTAGACATGGAGCATGGCGGTCATCGGTTCTTCGAGGGTGGGACCACCGCCGATCATGAGCATGGAATCACCGAGTGTGAGTTCTACATGCAAGCCGCCTGCGTCCCCACGCCCACGGGAGCGCTCTTTGGCTCCAAACACGCCTTTGACAAATTCAACCAGCGCTTCTACCTCTCGAAGTGTCAGGTATGGCGTAATGGTGTGATAGCCTTCCGGTGGGGTTTTCATTGCTATGATACTCTCCTTCTCTCGCAAACCTTCAGAGATACCCTTCACTTTAACCAGAAGCTCAGTGGAGCATTCTGGCTTGTTTCCATCTCCGTCGGTCTATGATACGTCAACAGGCAGTGATCTGTCTTGTAAAAATATGACCTCAGTCGAGAAGCGGAACATGATTGCGAAACTCGCCTCGTTGTGCAAGATAGGTGCGCGGTGTCAGTCCGCAAAAATCCTGAAAATCATGGATAAAATGCGCCTGATCATAGTATCCACAGCTCAAAGCAATATCTGCCCAAACGATCTGCTCCCCCTTTTCGGCCAGACCCAGCACCTCTTGAAAACGTTTGACACGAGAGAATTGCTTGGGCGTCAGCCCAACCGCTTCATGAAAGATCTGGATAAAACGCCGCGAACTGAGGCCCGTCTGCTCAACGACCTCGGAAATGGTCTGTGTGGTATGAAGTTCAGCGAGCGCGAAGGTAAGTGTGGGTCGCCAGAGCAGAGGTCGTCTTGCTCGTGTCAGGAGCCACTGCTCAAGGATGGAGAAACGTGCCTGCGGGGTATCAACTGCCAGTAAGCGATCTCGCAACTCGAGAGCTAGTGATCCCCACAGCGTTTCCAAAGAAACGTGCCTGTTCTGCAGTTCAGCAGCAGGGAAAGGGAGAAACGGGGCAGCGCCCCCCGGCTTAAAAGCCACACCGATCATTGAGGACAGACAACTCGTCTCAATGGCGAAGAAGGTTGAATACGGTCCGCTGATCACGCCCGTGCGAAAGCTGTGGAGCTTGTTTGTATCCTGTCGGTCATAGACGCTTACCACATCCTCACGCAAGTTGATGATCAGCTCAACCGAGCCGCTTGGCAAGCGACGTTCTCTCGCGTGCAGGAGCGGAGTAGTGCTTCCATACAACCAGAGGCTCTCTACAAAATCGGCCAGCGGCATTGGCGGCACATAGGTGTAATAGACGCTCAAAAGCGATTTCTCCTCATTTGACCCATCGATCCCTCCCAGCCGGCTTCTCTGCTGCGGGGAGATACCTGCAATGCCGAAACCAGCCTTGCGCATCTTGGGTCGTTATGTGCAGTGGTCTGCTTGTCTCTGGACACCCGAAGGTAGCCAAAACGCATAGGCCTTGTTCCTTCTCTCTGTTTTGATGAGTCTAGTGTACAGGAACTCATATGAAAGTGCAAGCGATATGGAAGGTGATTTCCCTATGAGTAAACAGACAAAAAAGGGCCTGTTTTTGGGGCTGTATGGAAGAGTACAGAAAACCTTCGTTTTCCACACATCTTCTTGTCAGGACAAGTGACCGCACAGCACCGTCACAATGACTCGCCTGGGCCGGATGTGGGATTTGTGGTGCAATGGATACTGTCGCCGAATGTCTTTTCTCTTCGTGGATTGAGCCTAGAAACGAGCGTAAAATGTGAGTGGATTGAGCACACCGTCTGCATTCGGCGACAGTATCTGCAATGGAACAGAAAAGTGGTTGAGGGGAAAGCGGCACAAAGAGCAGGAGACGTATATGCTACTGCTCTTTGCTAGGTCAATTTCATGTTCGCAACGGCTGATGTTAACCAGGGGTAGAGCTACGTAAGTTGTCGTGCGCCGATGAGCATTCGTTTTCCTTGCTGGAGGAGTCCAGCTTCACTGGAGCAAAGGTGAATAAAGCACTTCCTTACCTGGAAGCGAAAGCTGAAGGGAACAGGAGCATGGAGTGAAAGCACAGTGAGGGAAGCACCCTCTCTCAAGAAGCTGTGCGAGCTAGGCCGTCTATGGTTAGCCCTGGATTGGGCAAACGCCAGGCGACTCGGTGTAGTACGTCGCCCAGAGGAAGATGGTGCTATTCCCTCTGTCTGGGGTAATGACGAAAGTGGCAGCTTCGGCATTACTGCTCTCCCCAGAGGGACTTGGAGTGACCAAGCAAACCGCCGAACGACGAACCTACGGACGGACCAGGGAAACGGGTGAACTTCGGGATCGCCTACAAGCGGAGACGCTCATGGCGACGGAGCGGTCGTAGTACTCAAATGCTTGGGGTAATACCCAGGACACGGGGAAGGGCCGCAGAGTTATGTGCAAGGTAAGTACCTGTGGTGTACCGGAGGGTGCAATTAGCCATAGGGAAGATGAAGCACAGACTTGGAAAGCCGTGTGCATTGAAAGGTGCAAGCACGGTGTGCGCCGTGAGGCGCGTTGTGATATTCCTGCTGCAAGCAGGGGAAACTGGGGAAAGGTTTCTGGGTTACTGGCATACCTGAAAGGGAAACCTCGAGGGGACTAAGCATGCCAGGCAAGCGGTGCATGCCCGAAGGCGTTGTAGGGCAGGGTATCCGTAGGACCCGCTTCCTATGCGTAAAGCTGGATTGCCTGAACTCCAATCTCGACGGGGTGAATGTGCGCACCCATCGGAAGAACGCTTGAAAACGATGTCACCTTCTGCTTTGGCATGAACTGTGGGCCGAGGCAATCCCTTGAGGGTGAACGGGGACCAACGAGGTCCATCAAGAGATGAGTGGAGACGCTACGGGAAGCTCGGACGTATCATGGCGACGTACCGCGGGATCACCTAAACCGTGCGAACGGCAAGGTGACAGAGCCATCATAGTGAGTCGTGGGGGTCACGTCCCTCCAGGGAGGACGAGAAGGTCGTCCACAGGGCAAAGGATGGCAGGAGAAACAGAGCTGATTGATAGTGGGTTGCAAGGCCGCACATTGCGTAAGTCCTCGCTTATTCCCACTTCTAAGACCTGTTTCTCTGGAAAGCGATGTGCTCGGAAACGGGCCTGCATCGTTTGGGAAGGGGGTAACGGAAAAGGTCTGGCAGCAGAACCTCGCCGGTACCCTACTTCATTTGGGGAGGGACGGTTGGAAACGTGCCGCAAGGTAACGCGCTGGCCGTCTACTCTACATCAGGGGCAGAGGAGCGGGTAGGAACACTCCTAAAAGTTCCTAGAACAAGAGAGGTACGTGTTTCCTGAATCGAGGACTTTTTCATTGCGCGTGAGTTGACGCTCTTGTTCAGGCTGTTGCCGTAGGGGTCGTAGGAATAGCTGTTCTTGACGCTGCCACTGCTATCGACCACTTTGAGCACGGAGCCGAGATCATCCTTCAGGTAGTAGTATGTGCCTCTCGTTATGCACTTATTGTTTTTGCTGAGAGGAGGAGTAGGTGATACAGTACATAAGAATATGTTTGTGTCCTCTCTTTTGTAGCGTGTCGTATCGCACTTCCCCACACATACGACGATACAAAGAGAAAGAAAACCGTTAAGAGGGCGTATCTGGTTTTAGTTTTGCTGGCTCTACCGCATAAAATACAGTATATCCACAAGTGATACAAACAAGTGATTTCAACAAAGAACCCGACCGAGCAAGTGTACCCGGTTTATACACTGACATATAGTTAGTAGTCTGAGCTACTACACGTTCGCCACCGCATTCAGGACAAGGTGTTGGAAGAGAGGACGATATTTGTTTGCTCATCTATTTACTCTGCCTTTCTTATGTACTATAAACTATAGTAAACTAAACGGGATGTTCTTTTTAATGCTACAAGCCTATCTCTAACACTTTTTCAAAGAAAGAGCTTTGGTGAGCAAAAGTTTCTCTAACTCACGCATAAGCAAATTTATTTATTGGGACAAGAGAAAATAATCAAGTTTCACCCTTTTTGCCCAATTGGTAAGAATACAAAGCAAAAATAAAAAGAGGAACTGATACTACACTTACTATCACTCCATTTATACCTATTAGAAATAGCGTAATTCCTCCAATTAATGCGATGATACCAAGAACAAAGAAGATCACTGCACGGTTGATGTTGTTCATATGTTTGTCCTTTTTTGAACATCCACCAGTAAATTAAGGTAACAAAATTACTTCTAGTAATCTTGTTACCTAATCCCTTTAAGAACCTCTTTTCGGGATTAGGTAACAAAACTCTATCAACAACACTACTACTTAGCGAGTAATGAGAAATCAAGAGATTAAAAATCCCTTCCTACTTCTCACAATTTACATAAAATTTGTGTTATAATCGTTTCCCTTGCTAGTAAAGGGGTTGATTACAACACGCAGTTGTTGCTGCGTCTGTAAGCTGTGCAAGTCCAAAAGCACCTCCTGCTGCTCCAGTTGCTACCGTTGCGTATGCAATTCCTAACGCTAAACCTGCCAAACCACCAGTAGCTACTACAGCAATAATTGTTACAGCAGCAAGAAGTACGCCACCGATAACAACATTTGCTTGATCTCCTCCACAAGTAAACCTACCACTCGGATCCACCTGCATGTTCGGCTCGTTGCCTGCATAGACATATGGATTACCCGATCCAATCTTGCCAATACTGCCACCGACTGGGTCCTTCTGTGTCCAGCGGCCCAACTGCGGGTCGTAGTACCGCGTGCCGAACTTGTACAGGCCCGTGGTGGTGTCGAAGTAGCCACCCGCGAACTGCCAGGGGTTGCTTACCGTCTCGCTCTTGTTCAGACTGTTGCCGAATGCGTCGTAGTAGTAGCTGTTCTTCACGGTACCACTGCTGTCAACCACTTTGAGCACGGAGCCGAGATCATCCATCAGGTAGTAGTACGTGCCTGCTGTCGTCCTTTCATTGACTAACTGCCCCTGGTTAGTACGAGTGTAATACGTCGGCGACGAGCTTCCCGCTCCATCCACGCTCAAGCCGAGCGCACTGTAGACCTCGTTGATGCGGTTGAGCCTCACACGGTCGGTCTGGTCGGCTCCACTGTAGATGTAGCTATCGGTGGAACTGCCGAAACTGATGCCCGTCGTCTGGTTCCGGTTGTTGATGCTGAAGGTGCGTCCGGCACCCGTGAGCTGGTTGCCGTTGCCGTCGTAGCTGTAGGTCGTGGTCGTGCCATTCACGAGGCTGCTCACCAACTCATCGGCACTGTTGTAGCTGTAGGTCGTGGTCACGCCATGACTGGTGGCCGAGGTGCGATTGCCTGCCCCATCGTAGCTGTAACTACTACTGGTGCTGCCTGAGCCTGCCGCCCCCGTCAAGCGGTTCAAGGCATCATAACTGTACGTGAAGTTGTAGGTCTGCGATGTGTTGTCGCTGTAGCTCGTGCCCGTCTTGAGACTCTTGGTGTAGCTGTACGTGAGCGAGAGCAGCGTGGTCGAGCCTTTGACCGCCTTGATGGAGGTCGTGTGCCCGGCGTGATCGTAGCCATAGCTCACCGTGATACCCGTTGAGGAGGGCAAGGTCATACTGATGCGACGATTGGCGTTGTCATAGCCATAGCTGGTTTGCGCTCCACTCGGCTCCGTCAGCGAGGTGAGCAGGTTGACCGAGTTGTAGCCGTAGCTCACGGTGCCACCAACATCGCTGTAACTGGTCAAGTTGTCCAGCTTGTCGTAGCCATACGAGAGCACCGAGCCATTGGGCAACTTCTTGCTGCTCATACGGTTGAGGGCATCGTAGGCGTAGTCCGTTTCACCCGTGTTGTCGGTGAGGGTCAACACGTTGCCATCATCGTCGTAGGTGTAGCGCGTGTTTGAGCCATCGGTGTAGGTGATTTGGGTCATACGGTCCAGGGCGTTGTACTGGAAGCTGGTGCTGTTGCCGTTGCCATCGACCACCTTGCTCACACGACTGAGGGCATCGGGGGTCAGGGTTTCCGAGCCGAGCGGGCTGGGTGGCGTGATGCTGGTCAGGTTGCCCTTGCTGTCGTAGCCATAGCTGGTGGCGTGTCCATTGGCGTCGGTGACTTTGGAGATCGTGCCATTGCTATTGTAGCTGTACGTCCCGTTATTCTGGGTGGCAAGTGGATCAGTGGTCTGCTTCACATTGCCCACCGCGTCGTAGGCATAACTGAGTGTGTTGCCCTGTGTATCCGTCGCGCTATCGGGATAGTACGGGAACGACGAGTTGGTGTAGGTCGCCGTACTGCTGTTGCCATTGCCATCGGTGACGGTGCTCAGGTTGTTCTTCGTGTCAAAACCGAAGAGGTTGGTATTACTTAACGCATCGGTGGTCGAGGTCACGTTGTAGTTGGTGGCATCAAAGGCGGTTTGACTCGCATGACCCAGGGCATTGGTCGTCTTGGTGACTTTGAAGCCACTGTCATAGGTGTAGGTGCTGGCGTGTCCATTGGCATCGGTGACAACGGTGTTGCCACTGTTGTAGGTGAACTTCGTCACGCCACTCATGGGGTCAGTGATCGAGGTCACACGATGACTGCTGTCGTAAGCGATGGTCGTGTTGTTGTTGCGAGCGTCCATGATGGTCGTGATGTCGGTTCCCGTATAGGTATAGCCCGTCATCTTGCCCAAGAGATCGGTGGAACTGGTCAGGGTGCCGTTTTTGTAGCCATAGGTGGTACTGCGTCCCGTCGAGTCGGTGAGGCCAGAGATGAGGTTGGACGTGTTGTGTCCCACCGTGACGACACGGGCCTGCGTATCGGTGATGGAGGTGGTCAAATTCCCACTCTCGCTCACGGAGATGCGGTTGCCGTTCTTATCGGTGATGGAGGACAGGCTGCCATTGGTGCCAAAGAGCCACTGCTGTCCGTTGCTGTGATAGGTGAGGGTGTAGGTGGTGTTGTGATTATCTTTCAGCGTGGCATTGATGCCAGGAGGACTGGTGAAGGTGCCATCGCCATTATGGGCGAAATAGGTATCGTAGTTGCTGCTGCCATACAGGATGACGTAGCTTGCCACATGGCTCTCGTCGAGGTACACCTGCCGCCCTACGCTCAGGTTCCAGTTGCTGCCCATCTCTTGATAGGCATTGCCGTTGGGCTGGCTATTGTAGTAGGCGTCGATATCGAGGTCTTCACCTGTGCCTCGAATCTGCATCTCGACACTATGCAGCACGAGGTTGCCCGTCGCGACATTGACCATGAGTTCTTTCTTGCCACAGGCACACACATTCAACGGATGCTTGACATAGGTGGAGAAGGGCAACACACCCAGTCCAGTATCATACGGGTTGGTAGGCGTGGCAACATGGGGCAGCACGAAAGTGGATGGGAGCGACGAGCCAGTCGTTGCAGACCCACTCGCTACTCCGCTCTGTGGCGTGGACGAAGAGGTGGATACAGCGGAAGGCAACTGGCGAGTCGCGGCACGAGCAATACCGCTCTCGGCACCCAGGACAAAGCCGCCGAGCAGCAGCGCAACGAGCAGCAAACGCACGAAACGTGGAAAGGAGAAGGTCAGCCGGAAATGAGGCCGATGCAGAAGCGACGCCGAGAGCGTGCGCGAAGGATGAGAGAACATCAAGCCCCTCCATTTCTGAGAGGTCATTCTTGTTGCATCTCCCAAATGGAGGGGCTTGATGTCTCACGCCCACGGACGAGCAAAGCACTGTCCGTTTGCCCACATTCATAAGCGGATGCACCAGAAATACAACAGCTATGAGAACGACATACACAACACAAAGAAGAATGCGTTCAACGGATGGAAGCCTTTCATGACCGTTTTGGGTTCACAAAGAGAGACCGCAGTGCTATAATAAGCCTGCGATACGAGTCGCCAATGATGCTCTGCCTAAGGGCTTCAATCTTGTCAGAGCATCATCCTGCTACGACGAAACGCGCCACACAAATGATGCAGCATGGGAGAACCTCTTTCGGGTGGTCTTGAGACATGATGAGAGACGGATCAATAAATACAACACTCCTTCCTGGACACAAGAAATCATCATCCTCTATGAGAAGAGAATCCTTCCTTGGTGAAAAAGAGAAAGCGAGAAAAGAAGCAGAAGCTCTCTATACTCCATAGATGAACTCCACTCAAGAAGTAACGTACAGATGACTTGTACATCCTTTAAAGGGATACACAAGAGAAGAGAAAAAGTCAAGGTTTTTGAGAAAAAGAGAGAATCTTGTATAGAAAAGACATTTATAGTTACATTGAAATAACAAAGTAAGACAAAAGTATAAAAATAAATTATACAGACAACGATACTATGCAGTATACGCCCTTTGGCTCTGCGTGAAGGAAAGAGTCCTATAACCGCAAAGGAGATAAGTGCGGCACAGTTTTTGGAAGGGGAGTCTTTACTGCAAGGTGTAGGGGGACGATCAACGATCTCCTAGCACCAGGAGACCATAGAATGGAAGGAGGAAGCTAAGACTTCCTTTTGATGCAGAGAGGAAAAAACGTATGAAGGACCATTACATATCATTATTAAAATGGTATGAAACGATATGAAATTATACTATTATTCTTAGTAAAGAGCATTGTATAGAGATTGCTCACAACTGTCCTGCTCCGCCTTGTCCTTTCATCTCTTGCATGTTCAAAAAGCCAACACGTCCTCTGGCACGGAGACACTTCGTGTCGGACCTGATTCGTCTCTTCTCCGCTCACGCTGTGATTTGACAGATAGAGTATCCAACTAATAGAACCATAACCTGTCCTATGCACCGCTTGAGAAGCCACTTTAGAGCAAACACACAGTATATGAATAGCTGAGCCTTTGACGCATATGTGCAACTCCAGTCCAATTTAGGAACCATAACGTGTCCTTTGATCCATGTTTTCTAGGTGACCGGATGAAGAGCACAAAACGAACTTCTTTTTTGGACTCACGTTCTCATACTAATTTGCAATCATATGTAACAAAATGATAGGCTAGCTCTAAGAATTGTGAGAAGGAAGAGAAGGAGCATGTATGAGCAGCATCACACGAGCAGCCGATCATTTCACCGTCGAACAGGTCAAAGAAAAACTGCACGAGGCGAAAGATAGGGTGCATTTCCGACGCTGGCTGATCGTCTACAATGCGCTGATCGCTCCTCGCAAAGCCTCTGATATTGCCGATCTGCTTGCTGTCTCGACGAGCTTGGTTCATAAGGTGATCTTTCTGTATACTCGAGAGGGAGCCAAGGCCTTGGACGTGCCAGGACCTGGTGGACGATATCATGAATATCTCAGCACACAAGAGGAACAAGCCTTTCTTGCCCCCTTTTTTGCCCGTGCAGAAGCCGGTGAATTGGCAACCACCAAGGACATTCATCAGGCGTTTGAAGAACGTGTCGGAAAGCCAGTTCATGCGCACGACGGTGTATCGCCTGCTTGAGAGACACGGATGGCGCAAACTCATGCCTCGACCACCTCACCCCAAGGCGGATCCGCAGGCACAGGAAACCTTTAAAAAAACTATCCGACGTCGATCGCGCAACTTCTTCATCAGCGAAAGCCAGACGACCAGCGTCCAGTCGTTCTGATGGTCCAGGATGAGGCTCGGTTCGGACGCATCTGTGAGCCAAGGCGTTGTTGGGCTCCCGCGGGTATCCGACCTCATACCCCTAAACAAGCCATTCGCCAGGCTGTGTACGCCTTTGCGGCCATTGCTCCCCAACTCGGAAAGCTGGTAGCTCTCGTCCTGCCTTCAGCTGATACCGACATGATGAACCTCTTTCTCCAACAGGTGGCCCAAGAGGTTGCTGACTCCTTCATCCTCATGCAGGTTGATCAGGCAGGATGGCATCGCTCTCGCGAGTTGCAGATCCCTGAAAATATCCGCTTGATCTTTCAACCTCCCTACAGTCCTGAACTCAATCCTGTCGAACATCTCTGGGATGAGCTTCGGGAGAAATTTTTTCTCAATCGCGTCTTCTCTTCATGAGATGCCCTTCAGGAGCAGCTTTGTGTCGGACTCAATGTGCTGACGTCTGATCCTGACCTCATCCGTTCTATGTCCTTGTTTCCTCACTTGTGTATTTCAGATAAGAACGCAGTTTAGTAT
>JAABUU010003157.1_pt1 | contig 21465 bp, 26 predicted proteins | sample 5559301 | NCBI WGS metagenome assembly JAABUU01 (sample SAMN10711884, study PRJNA513360) | rock metagenome | isolation source: Antarctica rocks | place: Antarctica: Victoria Land, Richard Nunatak white | reverse complement strand
AGAAAGTCCGTCAATCTCAGGTGAGCCAACGTGCATCGTAATGCTCCGTGCGCCGGCGGTAGGCTCCGTGCAGGCTGTGGGACACGGGATGACTAACCCTTAAAGGTGGCTGGCAATAGTTTCCGCCCAATTTGCAAGGTGGCTGGTTAGGCATTTATAGGGGAATTATCTACAGCCTTAAGTACTGGCTGCTTATTTGGCCTTGAAAACCTAGTACCAAGTGTGCATTTAGGCTGACAGATAGGGTCTGATTTCAAATCTTTAAAACATTGCTTACTAAAAGGGGCTGTTATGTATGACTATTACACACACCCAAACCCTATGCTTCATGACAAACTCTGACAAATCACAGAGAAAACCCTATGGTCATTGGTCAGTTAAGCAAATATGTATATTTACCTGTCTGACCACTGAACCTGTGCTAGATTCCAGGGTTTATATCGGGCTATGGGACGAATTGGTAGCAAGGGCCGACTGCCAGCTCACAGGCGGTCACATGCTTTCACGTAAAACCGTGCGACCTCAAGATTGGTACATCCAGCCATTCACAAACAGGCAAGTACTGCATAACATACTGCAAGCTGCGAAATTGGATTGCAGCGCCTCAGAATTTATGCAGCGAGGGTCACATTCAGTTACATACTCGTCTGGTTTGGACAGAGCGGCTCGTTTAGCTGCTCGCGCAGGTTTGACGCTATGTTGGAGGTCATGCGGGCATGCTGCTGGAGCAGCATGGTTTGCCTGTCATATCACGCGCCCTACCAAATTAGCGTTGGTTGTCGCTGCTATTGTGAGTGTTGACTTGAGAGTACTCAAGATGAACCTCCTGCTTCGAAACGTGCACAAGTCTCCTTCTCTTATTGCCTTCAGCGACTACCGCGAGTCGGAGGCTCACAACGATTTGCAGACCAGTGTCTCAAACAGTGGCGAGCTGCTAGAGTATGAAACACTTGAGTTACGGGTACACCCGCCAAACATCGACATTGATAACGAGTATGACCCAAGTTGCACACTGATCACTGTTGACAGCGCCAACCGGCCGGGCACGCTTGTGGAGGTACTACTCAATCCAGCTCAGTCATTGATAGCTTTACTTCTGAGATCCGTTTATGTGAGCATCTATCTGTGTTTTGCCAGGTTGTCCAACATTTTACTGAATTAGGCCTCAATGTTCGTCGGGCACGCATCTCTTCTGACGGAGGCTGGTTTGTTGATGGTGCGTGCTCGTGCTGTACGCTGGCTCCGCTGTCTCTGTTGCAGTCGGCTGGTATCAAACGGCACAGTGGTGTTGTGCAGTCTTTGAAGTTACAGACTTTGACGGCAGTCAAGTGACAAGTAATCGCAAGCTCGCAAGCATCAAGCAGGTCAGCATTACAATGGAATGGTTGGCTCTATGTGCAGCCGAAATTATAAGCTGTGTTTTCATCAAGTCTTGTTTGTTGCAGATGCTAAACATACACCTGCGCGGACAGGAAGTGCCAGCTTGTAATGCAGGTATTTGCATGTGCCTTGTTTTGCTTGCACTCTGTTTAAAAGCTCAGCTCTGGCTGCTTGAAGGAGTCTGCGCCTGCATAGTCCTCTTCTATGTTTGCAGATGAAACAGATGACCAGCACCGCATAGTGACCACAGTGTTTGAACTGGCTGGTGAAGATCAGTCTGGCCTATTGGCAGATGTGACGCATCTGCTGACAACTAACGGGTGTGACGTGCGATCAGCAGCGGTGAGTGTGCCAGCATGTAAACAGTGGTGCTAAAAACTCTGTGCTTTCAGGTATCACAATCTTGTGTTTATTGCATGCATTGAAGTATTGATCATTCACAGCAGATGGGATATGCGTGCTCGCAGGTTTGGACTTTCAAGAACAGAGTAGCTTTTGTTCTGAGTGTGACTGACAAGGGGCAGCCAGTGCGCGACGGCATCAAACTGCAGAGGCTCAAGCAGCTGCTTCGCACTATGATGGACAAGCATGGCAATGGCGTCGTCAACATCAAGACGGTACAATTCTTCATTTCTTCCAGCCTCAATCAAATGCTCCTTGCAGCTTTGTGTGGGGCACCTATCTTGACCACTACTGGCATGCTCTTGTTCAACAGTTGTGCAAACGCAGGAGCTGTGTAGATGGACATGCTCTTGAACAAGAGCACAACATACATCCCTTCTTCCACATGTCAAAAGCACCCTGCCGATCAACACTTGATCTCATGCTGACCCGTGCTTTGATGGATCTTGATCTTGTCCTTCAGGTGCAAGGTGAAGTACACCATGACCGGCGGCTGCATGTGCTGATGCTACGGGAGGAGGAGATGCAATGGGAGCAGGGCCACAGCAAGCCTCGCTACCACATGCGCTGGAACTCCTCCCTGGGGGAAGCCGCCGCCTCCCCCACCGACTCCGCTGGCTCCATGCATGCTGAATACATGAACCTGCCTGATGCTGACAGCGACCAGTTGTCTCACTTCAGGTGGCTGCAATACGCTTTGCTGCTGCTCCATTGCACATGCTCATACCCTCTCCTGCTCAGGGTTGGCTCCCAGATCTGCTCCCTATGCAGTCAGGGTTTATTCTTGTCATGCGCAGTACCTCATCTTTGCCTGTGTCTTATAGCTGCACCTCTATTGACGTTGTTTTGGCATGTCTCCGGTCTATTCTTGTCATGTGCAGTACCTCATCTTTGCCTTTGTCTTATAGCTGCACCTGTGGTCATGTTGTTTTGGCATGTCTCCTGCTGCCTCAGGTAGCTGTGTCACATGCATGGTCACAAAGAGATGAATGTTCTGTGTGAAACGTATCAAGTATAAGCGGGGCCTACTGGAACTTGCTCTGTCCTCATGCTCAAGAGCATGCTGGCTGCAGGTCTCCTAAGCACAGCCGCCCAGATGTGAGCATCACCCACAGCAGCATGAATGGGTACTGGCTGGTGACCATCAAGTGCAAGGACCGCACCAAGCTGCTTTTTGACACCGTCTGCACACTAGCAGAGATGGACTATGACGTCTTCCATGCCACCATTGACAGCATCAAAGGGGCTGCCATGCAAGAGTACTATATCAGGCCTCGCTTGGGCAAGCCTGGTAAGGCAATCCAAGCTGCCCATCCAGTCAGTATGTGTTTCATTTCGCCAGCTGTGATGATGCTTTCCTAAGCTTTTGCAGCAACAAAGCTGATGCAAGTCTGATTTTGCTCAACAATGCGCCTGCCGCCACACTTCTCAAGACCATTGGCTCAGAAATGAGTCATACCTGGTTTGTGTTTGATATTGGTTGAACAAAGTCAGACCGACTAACGCTAATGCTGTTATTGCTTTTGTGTGCGTTACACTGCAATTCATTTGATTTGATGGCTTGCAGAGCTGGATGAGCTGAAAGCAGCCAAATTGGCAGCCATGATGGAGTCCTCCATTCAGCGCAGGTTCCCTCGCGGCCTCAAAGTGCACGTGCACTCTGTGGACAGGTTTGGCTGCCTAGCAGCGCTCACAGATGTTCTGAAGCAAGGCGGCCTGGCAGTCACGCGGGCCAAGGTGAAGACCTTTGCTGTGAATCAGAGCAGCGGGCACACCTTCTATGTCATGGATGCAACAGGCGCCCCGCCTGACAAAGACAAAGTTGAACAGGCATGCAAGCAGATTGGTGGACACCTGGTTGAGGTTGGCGAAGAGGCACGTTCAGCATCCTCTGGACAGCACAGGTTTAGTTTCAGCTTCCTGAACAGGCAATGGCATAAGGGCTGGAATGGGGACAGCAGCAGCCCTAGCAGCAGTCGTGGCTCAGTGTGAGGGCTTTCTTTTCACTGCATCTGCTGTGAAGGCTGTGCAGGAAGCAGCCACTGCGCCATGACAAGCCAAAGAGTCCAGTGAGACCTTGGCAGAATGTACAGGGAGTGCTGCTCAGTGTTGAAGGCAGACTGCATGAGACTATACAGCAGCCAGTACACACTCTTTTCAAGGGAGATGTGTTGATGAAGCCAGGGGCTTTGTCATGACCCAATTTGATTTGCAGAGCAAGCTGTTTTATTTGACAGGTTGATGTTTTTGGCAGATGGAATTTAGTGTATAATTGTGATTGATGAGAAGATCAAAGTGTAGAAGCCTTGCAAGCAAATCTCACGCAGCAGTTGTTGGATGCCAGTAGCATACTTTGTACTCTGTGTGTGGCATTATCAAACTGTCCACACTGAGCGGTTCACAGGCTAATATGTTGCCCTTTTCTGGCTAGTACGGTTTGTACCATCATGCAAAAAGTGGCAGCAAGCATATGCTTGCTTCACCTGATTTTCATCACTATGGATTTGAATTAGGTATGTGCTTTACCCAGGATGTGTGTGACTTCATCTGCATGATTCCAAGGTCGTATGCAATATATTCATAAATGCACCAGCGTATGGTTTATTACAGAGAGTATTGTACAGTTTTATTTTCAAGTCCTGCATGTATAGATCCCCTTGTTTTCACCTTTATTTCCATGATCTGATGCTTATGGGATGTTTTGCTTTGCCTCTTCACACCTTGTTAAGGCTGAACTTAAATGCACAGAACTTCGTTCTGTTTCTTTGCTGCGTTCTTGCATCTGCCTAGAGGTAATTTCAGGCTTTCATTCAGCTCGTGTGACTTGGAAGTAACAGTTGATCAGGCACTCACTATTACGTGCTGCAGACTGTCTGCTATGACAGTCAAAAACACAATGTGAAATGAGCAGTACGCATGTTCTCTTGCTTACTTGCTTGCAAGGAGTGGTGGTGTAAAAGCATCGTCAGCCAAGTGTTTTCAGAGTGAATATATAATGCCTGACGCATCCCCAAAGGCGCATTTGATCGTTTGTCATCAAGTGTATGGCCGTCATTGACAAATGTCTTAAGAGGTTGGAAAACCAAGCCTAGCTGTAGTGTCAGCCTGACTCATACATGCTACAATGCGGATTTTGGCCTAATTGACACGGCAATAGTTTGCGTAGTACCTGATTTCCACGTAACATTGTGATTGTACATCTGAGGAACTTTCAAAAGCCTGGAGACAACAATCTGTTTTACAGATGGAGAACTTAATTAGCACGCATATTACATTGGGTATATCCAAATAGCAAGGCACTTATATGTGACCCTATCCTGTTCTCCTTGTTTGGGGGACTACACGTGATTTACCCAAGAAATCTGTATGGAAGATGAGCCAATTGACGCTGCAACTTTATCCTACTGCAGAGTTTCCAAAAGCGTCTTCTGCACCCTAGAGCTACAGAGCCCAGAGCACAGACTGTTCCTCTTCTGCATGCAAATCCTACAGACTCAGAGCGTTTGCAAGTCAGTTGATATCAATCTGCACCTTCTATGGAAAAGGGGTTACGGCTTACAACAATCTGGTGAAGCACCTCATATTATGCTTTCAAAACTGCTGCATGCCATGCCTCACATTGTCTGCTTATGCACCAATTTGGCATGACACTGAGATGCCTGCTGTGCTCAAAAAAACCCTTCTTGAGCTTTGGTTGCGGACATTGCTATAACAGCTATTGGCAACGCATGATCTCTGCAAAACAACACTAGGTGGATCAGGTGTAGGACTTCAGTTGACAACGACCATAGATCTGACCAGCAACCTGATGAGCAGTCTGATGCAGTCAAGTTTCTGGTAGTCATATCCATTACATATGAAGCCAGACCTCATCATCATTATGTTTGAACTCACATATAAACCCTGCTGCATACACACATGCACCCTTGAAAGCTGCCTAGCGGTAGTTGTGCAAGCCACAACTGACGGTATGGAGTCTGCAAGCCAAAAGCTAAGTTGCACAGCATTGTGGTGCATCAGCTGATATCATGCAATGCCTGATTAAAATGGCTGTGCCATCACGCTGCACAAGCATGCTGTGGCGGTGAAGGCAGGATCCTTGGCGTTTGTGTGCTACGCCTGTGTTGAAACAGAACAGCCTTGCAGTGCTTCCTCTATGGTCTCAATATGAGCCAGTAACATCTCCCAGAACTGAATCCTGGACGCCTGATGCCCACCATTGGCAAATTGTGCACTTGTTTCAAAGGCATTTTCAGGCTTCAGCGGGTCATGGATTTGTTGCAAAAGGTCAATTCCGTCAGGCAACGCTTTCAGTGTCATATCCAGCGCTGCTGACAGTCTACCAAGAGCCGGCCAGTACTGCCCTTCTTTGCTTGGTTGACAGGAAGTCAGTGGCTTGATGCTTTTCAAGGTCTTGCAGCAAATGCTGGACAGCTGGTTAAGAGCCTGCTCAGCTTCAGCGTCCTCAAGGCAGGTTGCCAGCTCTTCGCTGTATGTGGCAGCAGTGTGACAATGATAACATCCTCTACCTGTCCAAACTCAAGGCAGCCTGCGACTCAACACAGATCAATACGCAATTTGCACATAGAATGTCAAGTTCGCATGCAAGAAAAGTCTACCAGTTTGTGCAGGCTGGTGATCTCCTGTTTTTTTGGTTTTTGGTTTTTGTGGTGAGCCTGCAACTTCACAGCGTCTTCAACGAAAGAGCTCACGAGCGAGATATCAACTTGCAGAGACGCTTGACGGACTCTACGCACGAGGCTTGCCTGTCTCAAATTCTGCCCTGCCGCGGACACGTCCAGCACCTGCCCCTGTAAAAGACGTCAATCGGCTTTGGTGGTTGCAAGCGAAATAATATCTGTAACGCGCGCCTCACCAGCAACGGACAGTCGTTCTTGCATATGATCCTTCCTCCTTCGCTCAGGTCTGGGGCGTTGTGCTGCGGTTATACGTTGGTGCTCCGAAGCCAATATGCAATAGTCTTCCTCACTGCTCTTTTCAATCCCGAAACGTTTATTTTAAATTCAAAAACGTCCATCACGGCTCTCACATACATGGTCCCGAGGATGCACCGATCTGCAGAGCCTGGTAAAATGCCTTAATCATAGAGAGTGTGATACAATATGCAGTCATGAAAGGCTGTCTTAGGCTGTGCGTTGCGTGGATATGCATTGAAGTGCACGTCAGAGGCTACATTTACAGTCATGTGCAGTAGAGTTTACTTTGAAAGCTGCTGAGAAATATTCGTAGCATCTGCTGCTGACTGTCGGGTCAAAACTGACAGTCCTGACTTTGAGCGCAAGCACAACCCAGGCATGTAGAGCTGAGGTTGAATGTTTCTGAGTTTAGATTTCCACTGTAGAATGGACATTTCTGAATTGAATTAGACGTTTTGGGATTAAAAAGAGATTAGTGCATACACCTACTTCAGAGTGAGCTTCCTAAAAAATTGCTTCTTGCATCCGCCATCATTCCCATTCATTGTAAGCATTCTGACACTCAGCTGCCAACATAGAGCTGGGGGTAATGTCAACGCTTATATTGCCTTGGCAGAATGCTTGTCACCCATAAAAGAGTACGTCATTTGGGTGGCTGCTGAAGCATCCTTTCGTATGTGCTGGTTGACAACTGCCCAAATCAGTGCTGGGGTGATTGGAGATAGAGAGGGCTGCAGCAAAAGGCAGGTAGATGCAGGTCACATCATTGCAATTGCAGGGCAACATCATCAACCAGCTGGACAGCAGAAAAGACCAAGGTGCCCAACATCCTGCCAAAAACGAATATTCAACACATGATGGGATGCCGACGACACAGAGCATCTGTTACAAACAATGCGGAACTGCTGAAATCAACAGGACCTCCAGCAACATGCAGAGCATTCTTCAGTTGGTTTTCTCCACTTCAATGTTGACGATTTTGATATCTTCAAACGGTTTGTCATTGCGGTCTGTCTTAGCTTTCTCGATTGTTATTACCACATCATTGCCCTTGGTCACCTACAAGCAAAGGAACACCTATATTGTTCCCATACATGTGTTGAACAACAGGTACCTACAGCGCATGATGTGCAACATACCTTATACATCAAGGACCTGTCAAGGGCAGCACAACAGCAGCAAAAGGGTCAAGGAAGGCTCTGACCTGTGACATACATGGCAGGAACAGATTGACAACTTTAAAGGGTGGCAGCAGACATACCCTGCCAAAGACTGTATGCTTGTTGTCCAGCCAGGGAGTGGGCACTGTGGTGATGAAGAACTGGCTGCCATTGGTGTTGGGACCGGCGTTGGCCATACTGAGAGTGAAAGGACGGTCATGCCTCAAGCTGCGGTCAAACTCATCCTGGAACTCTGTTCCCCAGATGGAGGTGCCCCCTGTGCCATCCCCTGCATGCAACCGAGCTTGGTCAGTATTGCTTAGCAGCCATGCAGCTTGATGAGCATGCCCACAGTGCAGGCTCAGTTGCCAGGCAACAGCTCATATGCAGACTTTCATGCTCTCTAGCCACACATGTTGATGATTTCCATTGCAACCCGGACAGATGATATCAGAGCTCGCATGCCACATGCCAAGACGCTTCGGATGCGCAGCACAAATGCATCAGCAATGTGATGATCCTCCAACAACATGATGTATGGGGGCGGCGGCCATGGTGAATCAAGGCTCACCCAGAGGGTCTCCTGTCTGCAGCATGAAGCCCTTGATGACTCTGTGAAATATGACACCATCGTAGTAGCCATTACGGGAGTGTGTGGTCCAGTTCTCCACGGTCTTCGCACATTGCTCCGGGAAAAGCTTGACATGTATGTCCCCTCTTGTGCTGTGAATGACAGCTGTCCTGGGTAGGGCTCCCCCCTGCCCCTCTGACACCCCCGCCCCTCCAGCAGCTAGCATGTCCTCTGTTGTTGGCTTCTCATTGAACACATCTCTGCAGACACAACACGCTCACAAAGCTCAACCAATTTGCGAACCAACACTGCAATTGTCTAGGGGGTGGCATGCTTCCCCGTGACACTTTGTGTGTTTGCCTTGGCTGCATCAGGTGCCTTGTTTGCACACCTGCAATAAGTGTTGCAATGCTTTCTGCTAGACCTAGTAATACGGCCACAAGAGGGTGCACAAAAGGATGAGTGGGGCTGGAAACAGCAAAAGATGCAAAGCTGCACCTGCTGGTGCTAGCTTGGTCTGAATCGTCAGGCTCTTGTGTGGTAAAGAGGTACAGGCGCTGCTTGTTGAAGGCAGTGCACAGCAGCGTGGGCTGTCTGGTCACAGCTCTGCTGCTCTCTGTGGTTGCCAGCTGGCGCTGGGTCTTGATGCCTTGCTTGGGAATGCCCTGATAAAGAGCCACTCTCAAGAAGCGCTCCGTGTTCTCCACCTTGCCCAAGATGCGAGACACCCGGTTTGTCACCAGATTCACCACCTGCAGCCACCATGCAGCTCAGTCTTGACATCGTGACATGGAGCATGTAAGGACAAACCATGTTGAACTTTGTTTCACCGTGTTGCACACACCATGAGGTAGCATCACTTATGCACCAACATGATCAAGAATGATGCTGTAGACAATGTTCAACCAATATCATGCAATCACTACTCAACAAGAAGATGAGCTTGGACGCTACAATGCCAGGTCACAGGATGACTAGTCACACAGGGGTGCTCTCCAGACAAGCAGGACTTGGTTGCTGCAAAGCTCAGGCCATTGGTACTGCAAAGTTCAGCAAACACCTTGATGCCCAGCAGAGTGGCATAGATGATGAAGTTGCCGCTCTCATCGAAGATGGCATTTGGCTGCGGTGCTTCAGGGTCTGCTATCAGGTCCTTCTCGCCAGCCATGCGACGCCCAAAGTCAATGGGCTCCAGGTTGTACAGCTCAGACTCGCCTCTTTGCAGTTCATTGGCTGCTGCTACAGACTCATCATAGGTTCTCCGTAGCTTGCCAGTCTGGAATCTGAAGACTCTCACTCGTCTGCAGTACGCAAGGGCATTGGCCAGGCCAGCATGGTATACATTTTAGTTTAGGGTACAGCAAGGGCCATTTGCCACCTTCAGGACGATCCTCTGCAAGAGATTGATTGACTTGGTCCAGTTCAACAAGACACATTGCACGACCCGCTGCACAACTTGCGCACCATTTGTAACTTGTCATAGACACGAGTACAGCATTCAAGGCCAAGCACTGCATGTTGACTAAAGTGACCGCAACCCACATACACACAATTTGCTTGTATGCAAGAAGTGCCATGATATGCGCACCTGGTCATGATGGCAGCTGCGTTACCTGTCAGTAGAGAAGATTGCAAATTGACTGCCATCCTTGCTGATCTCCAATGACTTGCTGGTGGCCTTGGCCTTGGCCAGCGCAAACAGGTCTGTGTCCAGCTTCATTCTAAAGGCAACTTGATCCTGAGGGAAGGCGTAGTCAGAGCCTGACCAATACTCTATCATGCCTGCATGAAGGTACAGCAGCTGCAGTCCAGTGTAATACATGCCTGCCACAGGCAACACGGCTGCTGCTGGCATCTTAAACTTTTGCACTGCAAGTGTTGGTCTATGACAAGGTATGGTGTACATAGGTGCCTCATGCATCAGCTATCGACAGGTCACAGCAAACAGCAACTGGTGAACATGCATGCCTGAGCATACCGCGATTCACGAGAACGCTTTATCACGATTGCACTCTGCAAGATATCCAATATAGTTGAGAAGCAGCAGTGCAATGGCCAAATGTACCTTTGGCGTCAACAGAGATAACAGTGTCGTGGCGTGAGTTGAAGCGCATGGCCAGGACTGGCACCCTGTGTGGCTGGATGCTGGCCATTGGCTCATTGCTGCCGCCTCGAGCATCATAGATGTGTATGTTAGGTGTGTCCTGATCTGCAATGGCTAGTTTGGCCTGTGCCTGGCCCTTCTGCACCACACCAAGTGCGCTGAACATGCATGCGCATCAGCTGCAGGGTAAGCTGGTGTGAAACAGACCACAGCGTAGATCAGCAAACAACCAAGACATCTTGCAGCACAGAACAAGGATTGAGGAAGGGATGTGTTCTAGTATCAAGCTGAGGAGACTGCAGCACAAATGCAGACAGGTCTGACAACACAAAGGCAAAAAGGTCATTTTGATTGGAGGCGAATGGAACTGCTGTGGAATACTGGGTGGTGGCAGGTTGTGCAAGGTAAGGAAGTCAACCTTGAAGGTGAAAGCAGCGCAGGATGGCACAAAAGGTAGCCGCAGCATTGCAATCATGTCAAAAGTGATGACATCAAACACCTGCAGTGCGACATGCTTTTGATGTGCAAGTGAGTCACATGTAAGCTTACATAACAGGTGAGACTGACGTTGATGAAAGCAAACTCCTGGCACGCAAACATCATGCCTGACCTTGACAGTTTTATCTCGAGATATACTGGCCAGCATAGAATTATCATGGCTCAATGTTAGCCCTGCATATCCCAGCAGCTTACAACTCAGATGCAGCCTTTGCATGCTTGACCATTGTGGCTACAGCTATGTACTGCATGCACTTGAAGAGCAGACCTTGTGTGGTCAATATGCAAGTGTGACCTACCATCCAGTGACCCCACATGCGCCCTGTAGTGCTTTGCAAACTCAATGCCAGTAGGAGTTTTCTTCCAGAACTTGAGATGCCCGTCTATGCTTCCAGTGATCAGAAAATCTTGGTCCTGGGCTACAGCTACTTGCGTAACTGTGTCCCTGTGCATAAAGCTCTTCTCATACATTTGCGCATTTGGCAAAGCAGCTAGGTATGCTTGCTCATGCTCGAGTACCTGCACACCGGCGTGCAGTCAAGTAGATGCTCCCTACAAAGAGCTTGATTCTCTCAGCAGGAAACCATACCTTGCGCTTCTTTAGCTGTGGGGGCAGCACAGGTCCAACCAGGTCACCATCCTCCTCTTCTGCCTCGACCGAACCTGCTGCGATGGGTGGCGGTAGCTCCACACCCACGTCCTCCTCAGTGCTATCGTCTCTGCTTCGCTTGAGAGAATCATCTGTCATGCGTACCAAGCGCTGCAATAGCTGAGAAACGATCACTCCGAACGACCGAGGATACGGAAGAGCTCACGCGATGAATTCACGGCACAGGTGATGCTTCTCTGCACGCAACGATGAATGTCTGGTTTCTGCGCCGATATCCTGAAACTTCCTCGACAACGAGTCAGACCAGCCCATGGGAGGCAGATCACACGCTCTCTGAATACTCAGCTGTACACACGCTCAGACAGACAGCTGGAGAAGCCTACGAAATCGGAGGTCCATGCTGATGGCGTTGAGATGACCCGATTAATTATGCAGGATGTGAATTGCAAAGCAGGTACAGCTACAGGACTCAGTCATAGGTAACATTAATTGCTGTTTGCTTGGCAGTTTCAGGTTGCCAACGTGCTGTCCAGTATCGAAGTGCGCATTCTTACTGTTCGTCCAGCATCATGCCAAGTATATTTTGCACCGCAGCATCAGATTTTGGTCCCACCCAGAATACTTTGTCACAATCTTGGCATTGCCAGAAACGATTGACATGTTTGAAGACCTTGGCATCCACTACGTGCTGTATCTCTGCCTGCTCAACCCGTCTGATGGCAGCAGAATTGCATTGTGAACAGCGTGACAGCAGCTTCTTCTTATCCACCCTGCACAGACGCGTATGACTTTCAACGCACTCAATGCATTGTGAAGCTGCAAATGGTAGCAAGAACATAGGCAAGGCCTCACCTGATCCCAAAGCGCTTCTGGATATCCTGAAACTGCTGTTTTGCATCATCAGAAGCTAGAAGATACACAGCGCTCAAGCCACGTTGTTCTGCCAGCTTGTGGTCCCGAGTCAAAAACACTCGCCCTTGTTTGCTGGCCTGGTCACTCAATTGCGCCACCTGGCTACGCTGTACATCTGCATCTAGGAGCTCTGTGTCAACTCCTACACACCTGCCAGCAAGTGCAGTTTGGTCTGTAACTTCTTGTGGCTTGTGGTAACAGCAAACCTTACACAGAGTCAGCTCAATTGTTGTATATCTACACCACCCAACCGTACCGATGGCAAAAGTGAGTGATGCTTAGGATGCACCAACTGGGATCTGCGTGACTGTGGTGTCTCCTGCATGCAGTCATGCCTTGCAGATTGGCTGCGACATGCGAACTAACCTGAGCCATCTACAAAGTCGGCCACACATAGAGTCCAGAAGAAATGTGCAAGCAGCTGCGCCTGTCCTTCCCATGTGCTGTATCTGACCTGCATGATGACTGCAGCTGCCTGTAAGCAAAATTGCCATTGTACACTTAGCCATCATGGCGCTGAGCCAAAATGCAAACACCTGTTGTGTTGAGGCAAGAGCTGAAGGCCCAGCTTGTGGCTTGTCAGCCGAGACATCAATGCAACAAAGAACAGGTTGTGACACGTGTGGGCAGCCAGAAAAGGATGACGTATACACTGTCTTTGGCTACAAGGGCATGGCACACTGTTTTCCTGCAAATGATGCAGGGAGTACCTGCAGAGGACGCACTATCCTGTACCAATTCCACAGACCGACCCATGCTGAGGAGCAGCAGCTGATCAAATGTGATGGCCAAGTAAGCGTTTGGTAGACCTGCCCCACAATACAGCAGAGCTGCAGCCGCATCTGCCTGGGCCTGAGGACACTGACACTCATCTTGCAGACCACTGACAGTCATGCCCTTCGGGCTCTGACCAGGAACTGATTGATGCTGCAGACCAGCTGGGGACTGGAATTGCAACTCCAATGCTGATTTCTCTCGCAAATATGGCTGTTTCTGCGTTTGTCTGGGCTGTGCTAGAACACATTGCAGTGATTCTGCTGGCTCACGCTGTTCTTCATGGATGCTGCTGCACGTACTTGCAGCAGGAGAGGCAGACACATCCATTTGAGGCTGCTGCAAACCTTCATCAACCAGCACGGTAGCTTGACAGGCATGACCGCAAGGTGGAAGCATTCCTGCAGTTGCACGCATGGCCATTGTGAGACATGTTGCTTCTTGGTACTTGGTGAATATGATTGTGTTGGACATGTACTGTGCACCACGAGCTGCGCCATGAGACTGCATGTAGAATGTTCAAAGCACAACACAATGAAGACTGAACAGACAAAGCTAGAAACAATCTATGAGCAACGTCTCGAAGAGCCAACCAACAACAAAATGGAAATCAGGATGCTACCTGGAAGGTAGCCAAAGATAGATTGACAATGTTCGGGTGCGGCTGCCTTCAGCGCACGGCGACTGCAACCAATGTGGTCAGCAACCTGCAAGCCCAGCTTGCTTTGTGAACACCTTGATCAAGATGCAGCCAGAAGTGAAGGCAGGCAACAGCAACTGCAGCAGCAAGCAACAACAAATTGATCCTGCCAGCTTGTGCATCACACAGTAAGATCAGGGTGTGGCCTCTTTAGGCATCTATGGAAGACAGCTGTCCAAAGCAGATGTTTCAGGTCACAGGGCATGAAGCCACATGACATCAAAGTACAGCAACAGTTATAGAACATTTGCTGCAGTCACACCAAGAGCCATGCAGCAAGCAAGCAAGGTCAAAATGTGGAGGCAAGACAGCGTGTGGTAAAACACAGCAAGCTGGCCACCTTGCAGGCACAAAGCCTAGGCGGCAGCGCCGCCGGGACAGGAGTAGGTAGTGGGCATGACTTTGAAGAGTGAATGGCATTGCCTTGCGTGTGTCCACGCGCAGGTTGCCTCTCAGCACCAGCACTACTGGCGTACATCGCTGTGATGCTGTTGGCATCTCTGCCACAAATGCCAAGCTGTTGGCAATCTGCCTCTGGGACACTCCTAAAGCTGATGCTGCACTTGCTGCTGTGGCCAAGGACCCTGCGACAAGCGTTGTTGGTCACAGGGAATGTCACAAAGTTTCTTATATCAGATCAGTACCAGTGCAAGACTTGCGTGGTTGCAAACAGCATGCTCCCTGCACATGGATTCAAAGAGACGTGCAGAATCCCTCAGGCCTCTTGGATCATTGAGAGAACTTTTGGACACAGATTGTGTCAAGACGTGGCCACATGCAAGGAGCCAGCAGCAAGCAGAAGTCTCAGCATGACATTGCATAGGTCACGCATGTGCAGCAAAAGCGTGTGGCGTACAAGGTCAACCTGCCCTTGATGAAAATGACTTGACAACGCCCTCCAGACCATGTCTGTGCAAGCATTGCTGCAAAGGCGACCCTGCTGACAGCGCAAATGCTTGTCCTTCAGGTTCATTTGCCACCAATGGTGCCTGTGGCTGCACTGATCTTTGTGCCTGTACTTGAGCAGATGTACTAACAGGACCATCAAGGCCACTGTTCTGTAAGGACTTGAGCTGATCAGCTGGGCGTATCTTGCCATCAGCAGTTTCTGCTGAATCATCCTGGTCAGGTCTACTGGAGTGCTCAGCTGAAATGCAAGCATCTTGCTGCGGGACATGTTGCTTGTGCTGATGAATAGATGCAGATGGCTGCTTGGCAGGATTGCTTGCAATGCTGCCTGTTGGCTGATCAGTAAAGCTGTACAAAAATGGCTCAAGCTGTTGCTGGGTGAGGCCTTGGCTGGGTTTTGCAATTGCATCATATAGCTCTAGCAGTACAAATGCGTCCAGAGCCGCATACTCGGTCTGTTTGCTGCTGAGCGGTCTCCTTTCCCAGTCCGACATCTGCAGTGCACAAATAGTGTGGTCTTGTACTCCAAATGATTAAGCAAAGTGATGAAGGATTTGCAGATATGTGATCAGGTCCAGCTTGGTAGCTTCTTGACAGCTTGCTAACTGTATGCTGCTTTGCGCTCCCTACACGCCCAGCAGCAGTGAACACATGCATGCAGCCTCATGCAGCAGCCAATTGCTGAGAGCTGCAGAACTCAGCAGGGCTTGCCTGCATTGCCTTGTTGAGAGGTTTGCCTAGCAGAGAATGTGCCATGTTGGACAGACCCACAGGTGCACCCCTGCGTCTACCCTGGACCTCCTGCAGGGTCAAGTTGCACTTTGCCACACCAAGCCCTGTCATGCTTACATCAACACTGCTGTTATACCAGAACGTCTGCACAGAGGGGTGGTCTATAATGATGGCAACACCAGTTCACATGAGCAAGCGCGGAGCTAAATGGCTGTTGCAACATGTGCTTTTTTCACATCAATGAAACGACCCAAAGCAGAAATGCATTCATTTCCAACACTGCGTAATTTATGCTGGCTGTGCTCACTCTTGCTTTGTGCTGCATATGCTCAGCAGAATGCTGCTGCAACACTCCACCAACCAGGCTTACCTGGCTGTTGTAGGTCTGCATGTACAATGACCAGGGGCCAGTCAGATCCAACAATGCTTCCGCCTGCTGGAAAGCCTGCATGCCTGGATACGACCTGTGCAGCTTGCTCACATCATCTGATAGCCGGCATCCCAGCTTGACAACACTACTGCTTTGCAGTAGAGAAGTCAGGCAGGTGTCCAAGGCCTGACTTTCCTGCAGTCTGAGCATGTCAAACAGCAGGACCTGAGAGTGCGTTGCCACCTGCATGAAGCAGAACGGGAGCCTTTGTCAAGAGACCAGCTGTGCTTATCCCTGATGTTGTTAGACTGTACATGGTCTACACAGCACAGTGCATCATTACATCAGCTGATGGCGATGCTGGCTTGCAAAACGTTGTGTATTGCTCATGCTGTTTGTCATGGTGTCCGCAGCATGCAGCAGCATTGTTAAATGGGTTTGTACGATTTGATCAGCGACAATGCATGTAGGCAATAAAACTTCGTTGATGATTGTGAAAAGACAGGCCTGAAGGTCTGCAGCAGCATATAGGCTGTCAAGGCAAAGATTCAAGCACACCTGAAGAATGCTTGCTGGGTTTTGTTCCCCACTGGTATTGGGCTTCCATTCTACATCCAACCCAACCATGGGCACAGCCTGTAAGATGTCTCTGGCCCTGCAGGCCATGTTGATCAGGTAATTAATGAGCTAGCTGACTTGCACATGCATTGTACTTGTATATTCTGTTCTGCAACAGCAGAACTGATGCCACCTTTCATAACTGTGCGCAAAGCAATTACATAAGGCATGTGAAAGCAGGCCATATTGAGGATTATCAATTGAGGGTTATCAATTGAGGGTTATCAATTGAGGGTTATCAATTGTCAATTGAGGGTCAATACACAGGCTACCTTGAAACCATGGCTTCGTCATCAATAAACAAAACTGAGCTTGCAGGTAGCCTCAGAGGCAGGTATGGCTCTGCTGCAGCCGCTCTCTGTGCATCAGCTTCAGCAGAGTCAATGTCCAACACGTCCTTGCTCAAGCCAAACTGCTCTCTGACTTCGTCAGCTTGCGCAAGCTGCCCTGCTAATGCCATGGCTCTGACAACCTGCTCCTGCAACATCGCTCATTTGCTTGAAATGCTGCTCAACTGCCGTAGGGTGACATAGCTGTCTGCCAGCCTCATAAATTGTATGCGGACCACAGAGTTGCATGTCAGCAGGTCTGTAACAGCAGCTGAGCAAAGTCACGTATGTATATGTAGGCAGGAGGTACTGTGACACTATGTTACCTAAAAATGTATAGAGGTGATACAATGCCATGCAGGCTCATTATGCAGCCAGCTTCCTGCTCAAGCCAGGCCATCAGTATATAGTCAAGATGCAGCCCAGCCACAAGCATGACATGGAAGAATTAGCCTTGATGGTGTTCCTCACAAGCGACAAACATAGCACACCTGGCAAGTCTTATCCTGGCCGGCATATGTAGCCGCCACTGCCCACTGCTCCTTTTCTATCAGTCTTGCCAAGGTACGCTGCTTGTACATCTCATCAATGTCTGGAAAGGTCTGCAGCGCGTGCAAGTCTTGACACTTGTCAGGGGTCAGAGCGTTCACATTATCACTGGGGTATCTTCCATCTGTGCATGTTAATGCTCTTGCGCAAGAGGTTGTGAAGTGAGCCACCTTGGGAAGTCAGAGTACTGGTCATGACAATGGTCAAAGGGGCCAGCTAAGACCAATCAACCCAAAGCGAGCTAGAGCAGTCAATGCAGATTGGCATGTCCATTCAATGATATGGCAGTTGTGAAGCATGCACAAAGCAGGGGTTTATGGTAAGAAGTGGTAACAAGTGGACAGCTGAGGACTGTTGCTGACCTGCTGTAGCTTGAGATGCCGCACAAGCTTCACAGCTTCCTTCAGACGGTCCACATTGACACAGTGATTGATCAGGCCAATCTGGAACGAGTGACGCAAGGTGTCTGCCCATCTTTGAGCTAAACCTAGCTGCCCATCTTCCACAAGCCCTTTCAGGGCCTGGCTGATGTCTGTACCTTCTTGTAACTCCTGAGAAGGTTATTGAAGCCATGTCAGTTTCAATCTGAAGGTTTGAGCAAGATTCTGACACAAATCAACCGTAGCACTGGCCATTGCTGCAGTTGCCTGCTCACAGAGGTACAGATCTGAACACATGTGGTATCGGAGTTTGGAGGCAAGCTGCTTACAGGAAAATGGAGTAGCAGCCCGACCGCGGGTGTATACAGGGACTTCTCATTCAAAAGGACTTGCATAAATTCTTTGCATTGCTGCTGGTCCTCAATATCCTCCCATCGAACTGAGAAGGCCTGTGCAACCTGTCAGAAAACATTTATTGCTCTGAGCATGATCCTGTCAGTGACAACCACTGCAAATATTTGAGGCCAATGCCAAAGATGGGGGCCCAGACTTTTTGCCTTTGGGCAGACGTGCTACGCTGGAGCAACTGAACACTAAATTTGCACTAAATTTGCCTTCATGGCAAAGCCAAGCGTCTGCCAACCTATTGTTGCCTTGACATTGATGACTCACTTTCACAGCAAGTCGTGCATGTTCCACACAGCAACATTGGGTGAATAGGCGGGGTGCTGTGGACGGTGGTGTCAAAGCACCCTTTTCCATAGGTGCTGCTTCCAGCAACAGGTGAGCAACTGCTGCATCTCCTCCAGGCAAATCTGCTTGTGTCAATGCTGACAGGAGTGCGTCACACACAAATTGTCTAGCTATGTCTGGTCTGACCTGAGGCAGCAAAAGCAGTATGGTAGGTAGGCAAGCCAATGAATGTCAAACTTTCTGCTGATGACTGTGAGGTCGTGCGCATATGGCCTACCTGCTGGAAACATTCTGTCCGCAGACCCTTTTGTAGAACGCCAAACTGCTTATTGCCTGACTGTAGATACTCAGCAAGTAAAGACAAAAAGGATGTGGTGTTGTCACTTTTTACGAACTCCTGCACACGTCGCCAATCGATTGACTGTGACATGGCAGCCTGAAGTCTCACGCTGAAGTGCCTGATGCAACGGTTTTGGCATGAGGTCTCTGCTCAATGCTGTGAGTCGCTGTTGACTTTCGTGACTTCGAGTCAAACTCTCCTAGAAACCCTAGTTGCACCCCCGGCTGTCGAAATTTAGTACCAGCAACTGATCAGGATCTCCGAAATCTGTTCTGAATAGACGGGTACAGTCCAGACTTCGCGCGCCAAACATACCGACTGACTTACGGCCACAATGTCAGCTCTCATGCACACAGCCCCTCTGACGTCGTTGCGAGACTTCGCAGCACCTTTGCAGGAGCAGCCTTCCCGAATCTGCAGAAGACGTTTGCACAGGCGGCCTGTCTCTGCCCAAAGTGTCGCACCTGTCTGCCACGCATATGCCAAGTCATCACGAAGAGATGTGAGGGCGTCTGCACGAGCTGTGGCTGAGAATCCGGTTGCACCTGAAGTGAAGTCTGGTCAAAAGGTCAGTCACTTATAATAGATGTAAATGCTTTTGTGTGCGCATTTGTCACATGGGTATGGACATTCAGGGCTGTGCGCGCTGTCATTGCGGCTATTAATAAAGTGCTTGCATGCTGTGCAGACAAATTGGTATGCAGTTGTGGCAAGCGCAGAATTTATGCTGCACGATGTTCAAAACGAGGCCTTTGCAGAGCAGCTGAGGGAACGGCGCAGGTTGCTGCTGGAAAGGGACACAGAGGTCAATTTCTTTCTGGTATCTGAGCCAGCTTGGCTGGATGAGAAATTCCCAGACAAGGCAAAGCAAGTCAGAAGGCCTTGTGTCGCGCTCATCTCAACAGACCAGCAGTGGATAACGTGAGTCAGCGTGTCTTCACCTGTTGCCTTGAAGCTCATGATTAAATGCAGTTGCCAGCAACCTCGACAGCTGCAACTCTTGTAGTGCTGTTTTGACAAGATGCGCCGCATTGCCTTGATGCACGTCACAAGCAGCGCCACATCTGTGCATCCTGCCTGTAAGCAGAGCAAGCACAAGCAACTGCATCAAGATCTAATGGAATAGCAGTTTGCAAGACTGGAATAAATTTTGACCTCCCAACATATGCATCAAACTGAACTGTTGATGCTGACAGGAGTATTGATTGTTGATTCATGTCAATTCTGCCATCTAAACAGTACATCATGGCGAGTAACAGCAAAGATCACTTTGTTTTGTATACTCAGGTTCATGAAACTTAGGCTGGACAGAGTATTGAAGCTAGAGCTGGGTGAGGCTACACCTGAGGAAGCCTTGAAGTCCTTGGCGCCTGTGCCAGATTTCAAGCCTCTGAACCAGACTGTCAAGAACTACACTGCACCTTACCCCCCGTACAAACCTGGCTGGTGGCAGCAGTTTGAGCACAAAGAGTGAAAAAGATTGAATTCATGACAGCCTGTGACACTTTTGGTTTGTGATGTGTTGATTCCAGATTGCTGAACATGAATCAATGCCCTCTTGACTCTGCTGGGTTTATGCTGGGCAGATCTCGTGGTCAAGCATGCGTGTTTGTGTAGATAGTGACCTGTTAAACGGTGCACTGCGTCTTGATTACTGTGTTTCCTAGATACATCGGATCTCAGATATACACTCCCCAGGCAAACTGATTTGCAGAGCCTGGTCAAATGCTTGGATCAGAGAAATATTGAGTCAGATACAGTATGCAGTCATGCAAGGTTGTGTTAGGCTGCGTGTCTACTGTGTTTGGCCTGCCAAGCAGCTGGTGAAGACTCTTCTGCTCTTGAAGGGTGTCCTTGATCAAGTCATAACAGTGTAGAGGCTTGGGTTTGGCTATGTCACTTTGAATTCATGATGTGACCATTGCTTACAGCTACTGAGCAATGCCAAAATCAGGCTGTGAGGCAGACTTAGGTCATGCACACCTGTTGGTCAGTTGACAAGGGCTGACAGCTACTTTGGTAATTCAATCAATCAATCAATATACTTAATGTCCTGGGGGGCAACTGGGACCCAATAGTCAAATTGTTCAGTTCAGCGAATTCATACACACAAAGTTTGCTTCCTACATGCAAAGCATTTCCTAAGGAAGCCACCACATGCATTTGGTTCACACAAAGACATAAAGTCTGCAATAGTACAACAGTGCTGCTAGAGGTCCAAATGCTGTGATCTGATATGGCTGTACGCTGGCAATCAAAAACAAAGTGCTGCTCTTCCTCCACACAATCCAACGACTTGCACACTAGACACAGCCTGTCTGTCCTATCTAGGTGAACACCGTCTGCCCAGCGGCCTGTGTCTACCCGCAGACCATGGCATCCAGTTTCAAACCTACTAATTAGCCTTCTATTTGACGCACACTTGACAACAGACAGATACTCTGCAGATTTGTACTCAGGCTGCATTGTCCTATATAACATCAAGCTGCTGTGCTGA
>JAABUU010003155.1_pt1 | contig 21475 bp, 18 predicted proteins | sample 5559301 | NCBI WGS metagenome assembly JAABUU01 (sample SAMN10711884, study PRJNA513360) | rock metagenome | isolation source: Antarctica rocks | place: Antarctica: Victoria Land, Richard Nunatak white | reverse complement strand
ACTATTATCAGCTGGTTTGTCTGCTCAAGGACTTGTATGAAAGAGTGCAACCTCATACATGTTGTTGAAACTCTATGGTCAAATTGTTTAATTCTGTGTAGAGTTCATTTCTTCACCAATCATGCTGACTCTTTCAAAGCCAATATTAAGTCTGTTGTTCTCCTGTGAGTACCCATTTTGCACATCTTCGCGCTCAAGGAACAAGACGCGAGGACTCTCAGATGCCTTCACCTTGTTCTTGTATGAAGTCTCATACATGTGTGGTGCCGACCAAAGAAAGTCTTATATGGCATTCTCCTGCTCTTGAATAGCAGTTCTCTAGACTTCTCAGGCTTCGAAGAAGGAATGGTGATTTGTAATGAGTTCAACACGATCTCGCTCACCACATATTAAGTTAGGGTTTGCTTTTTGAAGACATGCATAAGGGATTGACCCAAGTGCCTGGAGTAGTCCAAGCGAAGAATCGCCTCTGCAGTGCTAACACCACAGATATCCCCTTTACCCCTTCAAAATCGCAAGCTGACAGGTCAAGTTTATCAACCCTGAGGTGCCAAATCATCCGGAGATTAATTTACATCTTCTTCTGCCATCTGATCAATGGTACTCGAAATTCTTGGGCCACAATGTTATTATTTGTGTGTTATAAACTGGGAAGGATAATGTGTTTTTCGCTATGAAACGTCAAAGCTGTGCTTAGCCTACCTATTGATGCGTCAAAGCTCTCATCTGTTCCTAGGCGTCATCTCTTGATCCCAGATTCACTGTGGCAATGGTGCAACCTTCGCTGCACCTATTCTGTCGTCGGTTATGGTTGCGGGAGCAGTGGTGTAGAACTTGACGACGAGATCTGTCTTGAAACACGGAAGCAGGCATCTCAGCCACTCAAGTTTCAACCCTTGAGGCTGAGTTGCATATAGTTCTGAGGTCTCTCTATGGCCGAAGCTCATTTCCAATTGGCTGGGTTACGCTGTGCATATGTTCTCTCTACATCAAGTTCTTCCGCACGATTCCTATGTATTGAAGGTGCTTCTTCCGCGAGTGTTTTGCCCGTGAAGGCAGTATTTGAACACCCCTCATGATGTTATAGCAACACTAATGACTTTGTCTGAGACACAGCCTTATGTACGTCATGTCTGCCTTCTCATTTGCGCGGCGCAAGGCACAGCTTGACGATGAAAGAGATTGAAAACTACTCAATGAACCCGTTGCTGTTGACCCGTCCTTACACAGCCCAGTAAACAGCAGTATATCCATATATTCTTCTCGTTTGTCTCTTCGCTTTCCTTCCTCTCAGTTCATCAGTCATTCGAGACTATCAGTCTATCAATACATCCATTATGCGCTACATCAGAGTTTACCATTTTGCCCTTGCAACGATTGCTGCCACGCCCGCAATCGTCTATGCTGCCCCGTCCGGCTTCGAGGGTGGAGCTCCTTTCATTCTGAAGAGCAACCCTCAACAGAATAACGCGGCGGATTTCGAGAATAAATACGGTAAGTCATTCCTTGGGAGAAGATAGAATTCAAAACTCTTGGCCGGTAGGGATTTGCTGATTATGGTGACATCAGTCTCTTGTAAGTTTTTGCCGTTTGGCATGCTACTATTCGTAACCTCCGACTCTTCGGTGTCAACGACACACGCAGCCACCCGCTGACTGGCTAGATCACCATGTTGATTGCGGCGATTCCTACATGAGCCTAGGAGACAAGTCGAAAGCAAGCGTGTTCCACATTGTGAACGACACTGCTGTTCTTCGCGACACAGATCCGCCCGTGTCCATCTCTCTATATCCCGCTGGGACCGACGTCAAGATCCACGCCGATGGAAGCTCTGTTGCTACTGCCCCCAATGGTACTGTGCTTCAGCCCAACGGGCCTGGTGACTTTCGAACACCTATATTGAGCACAGACGTTGGAACTCCCCAGTAGGCATTCACCCTCTCGCCCTGTTCCATAGAAACCACAGATCATGTGAACGGCGCGATCAACGGGCTGACCTCTGCAGCGCCGATCCGACCAAGAATTACGGCTTATTATTTAACAAGATTCGTTTTTGTGGTTGGGGAGGTGAGCAGCAGTCCAGCTTCTGACTTGATCAAGACAGCGAACCTAGCTCCCAAGAGGGTAGTATGCTGACGTTGGAATACCTTAGCTTGCAAACACCCCGTCGATGGAGATACCGACCGCATTGATATCTATTGGCAGAGGTGTGTGGGCCGTAATACAGGCCCACCCGGTTGTTCGACCATGTTTTTGATGACGGAACCTGCACCTCAATGCTCTTAGCCTAAGACTCCGAGCAAAGAATGGTCGAAGCCATGCTCGTGTGCATCTCAAGCTCGCCATGACTTGGGCGAAGGTATTTATTTGTATGTAGCAATTATTATACTAGATTCGTAGAGAACAAGTACGAAGTACATGTGGAATTGAATATCGCTGTTGCCCCATTCCGTCAATGTGCGCCATGAGTGTTGAGACCTGCCTTAAGGTAATTGGTTCAAAAGTGCTGCCTCACCAATGAGTAAGCGGATACATACGCGCCGATCGCTGCACGGCTGAGGAAACAGATTAATGGACGTTTCTCTGCAGACACTCGATATCGCCGAACAGCTCGTCTCTCCCAGCTCCGTTCTATTTACACAAAAGCCCAAACCACAGTCCCGGAGGCGTGCCAGCTTGCAGGAAATGGACAAACGCCACCCGAGCTCGTTCCAGCAGCTGGAAAAGGCAAGAGACGCCAAACCCAACACGACGTGAGAAGTCATGCTAACGTTCTCAGCTCGGCGAAGGCACTTACGCCACAGTAATGGTCCCTCATTTCCTCCGCGAAACGTACGACTGACCCGCCAGGTCTTCAAAGGGCGGAATCGGCAGACGGGCGAACTCGTCGCGCTGAAGGAGATACACCTCGACTCGGAAGAAGGCACGCCGTCCACGGCGATCCGCGAGATCTCGTTGATGAAAGAGCTCAAGCACGAGAACATCGTTTCCCTTCACGATGTCATCCACACGGAGAACAAGCTCATGCTGGTGTTCGAGTACATGGACAAGGATTTGAAAAAGTACATGGACTCCCGTGGGGATCGCGGGCAGTTGGACTACGTCACGATCAAGTCCTTTATGCATCAATTGCTACAAGGCATCGCTTTCTGCCACGAGAACCGCGTGCTCCATCGGGATCTCAAGCCTCAGAACTTGCTGATCAACACCAAAGGTCAGCTGAAGCTGGCGGACTTCGGTCTGGCGCGAGCGTTCGGCATTCCGGTCAACACCTTCTCGAACGAAGTGGTTACGTTGTGGTATCGGGCTCCGGATGTGTTACTGGGCAGCAGGACGTACAACACCAGCATCGACATCTGGTCCGCCGGTTGCATCATGGCGGAGATGTACACCGGACGTCCTCTCTTCCCTGGCACGACCAACGAAGACCAGCTGCAGAAGATCTTCCGGTTGATGGGTACTCCGTCGGAGAGGTCTTGGCCTGGCATCTCGCAGTTTCCCGATTACAAGAACAACTTCCACATCTACGCGACGCAAGACCTGCGCCTCATCCTGCCGCAGGTCGACCAGCTGGGGCTCGACCTCCTGAGCCGGATGTTGCAGTTAAGGCCGGAGATGCGGATCAGCGCCAAAGACGCGCTACAGCATCCGTGGTTCCGGGACCTGGGACGGTTGAGAAGTCAGGTGGCGCAACAGCAGCAACAAATCGGTGGCGGTTACGGTGCACAGGGCGTTGCGGCGCAGGGTGGATACTGAGCTGTCTCTAAACCGTCATGACAAATTGCCGCGGGTGCTTCTGAAAGCATGGGGTCCGGCGTTGTCATTCCCATAGCATGGATTTACAGTGTGGAGAGAGTTGGTGCCAGGGGCGTTAGTAACTGGGGAAAAGGGGTGGCATCAAAGTATCCACATGTATCTAACTGGCGTGCGGGTTGCCATGTGCTGTCTCCTAAGGTCGAAGTAGGTAGCTCCTCATTTTACTAGGACCGTCAGCAATTAATATGCAACCAGCCAATACAATCTGCCATATATAGTGACAAAGTTCGGCCGGAACTTCCCCAGCCTGGGGTCCGTCGTTTCCTTCGAAAGTGGTACTACAATCCCGAGGAAAGGGGAAATCCCGAATCTTATCCGCGCGATTATAGCTTCTGCACAGTAGGTACCTCCCCACAGGAACAAGCCGTCGTTCTTGTCGGCATACGGCTCCGAGTCCCGAGGCAGTTGCTAGGTCCGTCCTAGCACGGTAGATGCCTTGGGGATCGACCGCATGGGTGGAAGGGTTTGTGCCAACGCTACAACAATAATGTCAAGTCATCTTTGCACTGGTGCGAGGCCGGCCTTGGGCCCGGTGAAAGTCTTTCAACAATCCCAGAAGGTCCGTGCTTGTTGAGGGACATTGGCTGGATACTGGAGGACCTTTCGACCTTGACGGTTGGACAGGATGAAGGCACAGGACAGGCATAGGAAACGAGCAGAAGGCGACCTTGTGCATGAGTGGTTGCACATGCTGAGGGCAAACAAACAGCAGAGGCAGAGATGACGAGTCGGAGTTGCTGCAAACTTGGAGAGGTACAACCACAGAAGTACAAATACTTCTATCTATACCTAGGTATTTAGAAGAGCTTAACATGAGGTAACGTTAGCATCTGGAACGAACAACCTGGAAATGAAATTGCTCTTCCCGGTAAGGTCAAAGTATTTGTAACGTACGGAGTACAGCAGAGATCAAGTCGGGTCAAACCCAACCCAACCGAACCGAACCGAACCGAAGGCCCGAGGGGTTCGTCCCTAAGGTACTCCGTACTTTACCTTACCGTACCTGATATTATTGGCATGACGTGCAGCGAATCCCGAGGTCCTTGGTTACAGGTGCTTTGGCTTACCTTACCTAAGCTACCCACTGTACCTTAGGTACCTTACTTTAGGTACCAGGTACAATAAATTATACCGTAGCTTGGGGAATCTGGAGCTTGGACTTGAAGCTTGGCTCAAAGCTTTGACCGCAAGCCAGGGCCTTAGTTCTGTGCTAGTTACTAGTAGGCAGTTCGGCTTCGTTGCTACAAACTATTTCTCCGACCTGAACAAGGGCTTTCAAAGCTAAAGTCAGAGCCAGTCCGGAGCCAGCTGCCACTAACATCTGAAGCATAGGTGCCTTAGGTTGAACGACCCGAGTACCGGCGTTATCAATTTCCTACTGTACCTACCTTACTTCCTCGATCCAACTCTCAGTCTCTCATACCCATACTCGATATTCGTACGGTACTTGTGTTCTTGAAGGAGCCGATGTTGTTGCGGTGTGCCACTCGACAAGCCGCCGTTCCTCATTCTCGTCCAGCTACAAATTACGTCACTTTTCTGCAGCCGGATTTGCATTCGAGCCGATGATTGCTCTTCTTGCTGACACGCTGCCTGTGGGGGATGGAAAGTGGAGAAAGGAAGTCAGAACAGCGATCATCGGACGCAGAACTGAGGGAATAAGGGAATTCTCTTCTTTGCGTTAAACTCAACGCTCGCCGACCGATGGTATCGAAAGCTACCGCTCCAAGAAACACCTGTTCGGGTCCAATCTCTAGCGTCATAGTACAGCGCTCGCGATAACAAACAAAGGTTACTAAGGTAAGGTACTGTACGGAGTACCTTACCTTATGGGAAGGGCTTGGGCGCCGATACCTACCTTATCATTATCGCCTCAGGCCGACCGACTGCCTTCTCGTGCGCCTTCTCCGTAGCTCACAAGCGATAACTGAGTTATCTCTCCAGGGTTGGAACGGTGGAAGCATATTGCGCGGACCGTGCTCTAGACCTTGCTGCACCTTCTTCCATCCAAGACGATGCCACCAGTCACTCCTTCTCGTTCTCGAGACCTTTTCGAGACCCCTGTTTCTCATGCAGTACAGACGTTTTCGTCGAAATTCTTTAAATTTCCACATATCTTCAATGCGCGACTTGTCTTAAGTAACGTTATCCGCATCGTCCTGCTCCTCTCGCTTTGCCCTATTTCTACTTCTCCCTAGTCCCTCTCTAGGTGTTTACGATATTCATCCTAGAAGTCGAACGCATATGAATACTTTCTCGCCGTCAAATACAACGTCTCCCTCCTCTGCCACGCCTTCAAGCATTGGAAGCGCGCTTTGAGCAATGATGGCCTTGACGCAAGATCAATTCCAGGCGATTGAGATCACCGAACGTCTGACTTCGACATTATCATTAGTCGGAACGTCCTATATCATCGTTACCTTCCTTACGTCTCCCGCCTTCCGGAAACCCATCAATCGATTGGTGTTTTACGCGGCCTGGGGGAATATTATCTGCAATGTCGCAACTCTCATGTCGAGATCCGGCATACACGCCGGTGAAGGCTCTGCATTGTGTCAGCTCCAAGGCTTTTTGATCCAAGTGTAAGCTTGGGCTCTTACCGGCCGTGGCCTGCCTTGCCAAACTGACGGGTGTTTAGATTTATGCCCGCAGATGCACTCTGGACCCTGGCTATGGCGTGCAATGTATACCTCACCTTCTTTTACAAATTCAACGCGGATCAGTTGCGAGCGCTGGAATGGAAATATTTCTTGCTCTGTTACGGCTTGCCGTTGATTCCGGCCATTGTGTACCTCCCAATTGCAACCCAGTCGAGGGGCAAGATCTACGGACCGGCCACGGTAAGCACTCATCGTCTGGTAAAGGCCATGGTTGACTGATCGTTTTCGGCAGCTGTGGTGTTGGATATCCATCAAGTGGGACTTCCTCCGAGTAGCGATGTTCTACGGGCCGGTCTGGTACGGCACTACGATACTGCTCGCTCGCCATGTTCGACCAAACTGACTTCGCTGTAGGCTCGTCATACTCATTACCCTTGCAATCTACGCACGGGCCGGTAAAGAGATTTTCAAGAAGCGGCAAGAGCTTCGGAACGTCAGTCAGAAACGATCGTACACTGTCATCGAGAACCCGTTCACCAGCTGCAAGACCACCGAGGTCCACATCAGCAGCGAACCGGCGAGAGCGTTACGAAACGACTCTCAGACGTCTCTTTGCGACGATCACGGCAAACCGGTGCGGGGCTACAACCCTTATACTGTTTCCGTCGGTACCGGCTCCGCGGCTTCGCAAGCCCCTCATGCTCGAATGGCAAGCCTAGCGCGAACACCCCGTCGAAATCACGAAGCGAATTCCGCCGCGTGGGGTTACACCAAATGCGCCATGCTGTTTTTCATCTCGCTGGTCATCACCTGGGTAAGCCCCGCACCATGGGAGTATGCGGTCCAGTACCCATGTCTAATGAACGCGCTTTTGCGGAGTAGGTCCCCTCGACCATCAACCGTGTCTACAGCCTCGTTTACCCCGAAGCGGTCAGTTTCCCCCTCAGCTACGCTTCCGGCCTTGTCCTGCCTTTGCAAGGATTCTGGAACGCGCTCGTTTACACCCTGACGTCGCTATCCGCGAGTCGAGCCCTCTACCAATCACTTCGCTATCGCCGACGGCTCGGCCGACGCAGTTCGTCATCGAGTACAACCAAGGGCATCCTCCCCAGCGGAGGACCAAATCCGTTTCCTTATGTTTTACGCACCTTGTCGAAGCGCTGAGGCGCTGTCTGATTTTCACTCCTATACTTGGATCGATCGACGGGAGAGAGGTATCACGGACGCGCGCACCTAACGTGCGGGCGCCTACGTAACCCTTCTTTTTGGAATCAGGCGCAGTGGGAAGTACGTTATGTCAGGATTTGGATTTAATTCGAACTGCTTAAAAACTTATACCCTAGAAATTATTTATCTTTCACCGCTACGTCGTCTATATGAGTCTCCCGGCGTCTGGCGTTTGGAAGACAGTCCCAGCAAAAAGCTAGCGGTTCAGGCTACCTCTTATCTTCTACCCATCTGTTACAGCATGTATAATCAACCCTGTATCTACTTCGATGGAACCTAGTCACGACAGATCGTCTTCAATGCCATCGATGCCTTTTGCACACCAGAAGAGGGTGATGAGTTCGACTCAGGCTCACTATATAATGATCTTTTCTCCAAGATGGACAACCTATCTCTTCGTTGGAAAGAGATAAGACCGGACGGCGCAAGGTACCTTGTATGTGTGATGTCTGCGTTGAAGATGTCGGAGCTACCTATCCTCGGTCCACTGGCTTGGAGCACGTTGTCTACCTCTTTTCAGAGAAAATCTATCGGTACTATGTCGTGAGTAAGATTTGGGGTAGGTATTAGGGACAGATTCGAAGTGGTGTGTAATCAAAACTATAGAAACCTAGGTACGAAGGACCATCCACCTCCTATGACGCCACGAACAGACCAGTACAAAGGTCGCTGCCCTCAGCCTCCCACATTCACATAGCTCTACGAACCTCAGCCAAACACGCATAATGCAACCTCTGTATTCGAGTCGTGTCTGGTATGAGCTACGCATGTATGTACGTATGTTGAAACAGTCCATCCATACAGGCCCTTTCTCCCCGACAGCATAGCCATGCTCTATCGCTGACGACCCCATTTCGATCGCAGCATGCCCGAATGCGAGAGGATCGTGGGACAGAGTACCAGATCGTAATTCCAAACTCCAACACCAGCCCACCGGAACCATCAATGCGTCCCTTCATCCAGGCATAGCATGTGTACCGGCCAAAATCAATAAGAACGACCGCTCAAGCGAAACCCGCACGTTGCATATCACACTCTATCGGCAGCAAAATCCACCACCTCGCAATCATCCTCGAAGAACTCGCCCTCGTCCACGACACCTTTCCCTCTCCTCCGCCGGGTCGTGACAACCACTTGCTCGAGCTCGTGTTCGCCTCGTTTCAAGAAGGTCATCACGTTCTCCATCTGCGCCAGCCCGTTTTCGTCCCCGTCCCCGTTCACGTCGTCGAGAATGGCGGAGCCGAGGTCAAGCTTGGTGGCCGGGATGGGTTCGCCAAAAGCCCACGGTGCCTGGTCGGTCGTTGACGAAGGCTGACGGTTGTCGTAGACGAAGAGCTTGACTCTGGGGTCGGTGTGGAAGGGTTGGTAGGGGGGGTTGGTTTCGATTTCGGCGAACGAGAGCGGGTGGGCGGTAGGTTTGCTCGTCTTTCGCGCGACAGTGGGGGTTGTCTGTAGAGACCAGTATCCATTGCGTACGAGTGGAGGGTGGAGACCATCGACTTCCGCCCGAAGGTATGCTTTGACAGTCGCGTTGTCGGGAACGGCTGGTAAGGCAAGTTCGACCAGCCGCCGACTCATGACGGAAAGATAGCTCGGAGCGCCGTTTGTGTTGCTCCTACTTTGACCGACGCCGTAGATTCTCAAAAGTCCGCCTCCGACGACAGCGAGACATTCTTGATCATTTCCGTTCATCCAGCAGACACTGCCTGCCGTACGATCGAGTAATGAACCCGGAAGGTGTAGTCTGTTTTCTCCGACATGACGCAACGTCTTGACAGTTCCTGAGGCAGCACCGACTGACTTGCTGATCCCGGCTGCTACCGCTTTGCCACCTTTGGCACCTACTGCAGACGTCACACCAAGCCCGCCGATAGCGGAAAATGGGATATTGAAGCTCGGAGGACGCTTTCTCACAGCAGCAAGCAAAGGCTGGGTCTTACCGTTCACCATATTGATCGCCGAAGTGAAAACGTTTGTCAAAGGCTTATCGTCAATGGCCACTTCGTTATCTGTGTCACCTGATGTCATTGAACCAGGAGCGGTGACATGGCGCGCGGAACGACGTAGAGGAGGCCAAACGAATGCACTCGGGGACAGTTCAAAGACGTGAGCGGTACCATTCTCGGTTACCAGGGCCAACCTGTCTCCTCGAGGAGCTGACCAGACGACATCAATGATGCTAGCGACAGTCATTCGGGCGAATCTCGCGACCTGACGGACAAGTGGGCCCTGTGGCTCTGGCGCAAGCGCAACTCTAGGCTGGTTGATGCGTTCTTGCACTGCTGCGGTATCACCCTTACCGTGTGTGATGCGCATCAAATCCCAGACGTATTGAACATCTCCTTTCCTACTCGCCGTGAACAACATGAGGCCGTTCGGCGCAAACGAAACGTAGCTGCAGCCGTCTGGTGTTTGAAAGGTCGCGATCGGAGCTGGACTTGCAACGGATCTAGTTTCCTGGGCTCTGAGAAGCTGTTCAAGGTCGAAAATGGATACCACGGTACGGTCGTTGGCGGCTTGTGATCCAGGTTCTTCGTGTGCATGGGTCGGCGGAAAGTATTGCTGGGCTTGGTGAGATATCGGGCGCAAAATGTCGGTATTATTCCTCAACACGTCCGTTGCTGCATTGGTATCTTGGGTCTTGCCCCGATAATTCTTCCAAGCTCGCGCACCCTGATCGCCAACCCAGCGTGCACCTTTGATGACTTCTTGAGTGACTTCACGGGCTACCTTATTTAAAAAGCTTTCTGGTTCTGGGGAGTCGACGCTGCAAGTCAGCTGGGGCTGGGACGGTGCGGTATGCGTATCGAGGCCAGCAGGTGTCTTGTTCGATTCCGACGTTAGCACCTTGGCCGCAATAGAATAACATGAGGACGTGCTTGGCGGTACAATAGCAAGCCACCGAGGACTTAGAGACAGGAGCGGTAATCCTGAAGTTGTGGCTTTCCACTCTGAGTCTCCATATGGCTGCTCTGAAGTATTAGAGTTGGGTGAGCCGGCAATACTCTGCCGGTTGCTCGTTTTCACACCGGTCCACGTCTTTCCGATGCATTTGAAAGCTTCCAGCCGGTGACCCGCACATTCATCTTGTATACTGAAGATGAAAACTTCCCCACTGGTAGCAGAAGTCACTGTGAGAAATCTGCCGTTCACGTCAATCTTCAGGTTGTCGGACAAGGGCGGAGGAGAAAACAGCGGGCTTGAATTGGATGTTAGAAGGGCCGAAGCCTGGCACGTAAGCAGTGTAGTGATATACTCTTGTGTTTGCAAGGAGTACACCTCAACGGTCGTTTGATAATATGTGGTCTCTCTCGGCTCGGGCCCATCTGTGCGCATTGATGGCCTTACTGTATAGTCTGTCGCCTGTAGACCTAGGTCTTGTGGTGTGGGAGTTTCCTGAGAGGTTGTTGCCGGCCTCTCTTCTGCAATTGTAGCTTGTGGGATAAGCGGTCCGTGAATCACAACGACGACTAGGGGCCACTTTGCCTTTAGCGGCTCATGTTGGGTTGCCCAAGGTATTATTTTGGCATCGTGCACACCTCCACGAAGGCCGTTTAGACTTCCCACGGATTCCAGTTTCTCCTTTCCAACCTTGAATATATCCACAGCTCCCTGGCTACCCACCAGTAACACTGTTTCCGCGACTCTGGATCCTTCATTGTTATATATCGCGAGTCTATCGAAGCCACGATAATATGGCGCATCCTTCGCTCTGCCTCCGGCTGGCCCGGCCTTTGTCAGACCAAGATCGACATTCGGAGCACTGTGGAAGTGTGGCTGTGCTTGATGCGGTAATGGAGGCTGCTTTAGACCGTACATTGAAGCTCTCCTATTCATATCCGCTAGCCCGTTGAGCGGATCTCCAAAGCTCTGATAGCCGTTCACTTGGCTCTGCAGTCGCTCGTCTGCATTAGGCGGTGAAGTAGAAGGTGTAGCAACGTTTACCCTTATGGGTCCTCCTTTTCCTCTATCACCGTACACGGATTGAAGATATGGTGGCGAGCCACTTAAGCTGGGTGCGATGCTTGGTGCGCTCGGAGGGCTGCTGCCGAAAGGTACATCATTCGCCCATTCCTTTGTGTGGTAGACCGCTGTGTTTGTAGTGTAGTCAAGAAGGGGAGGGTCGTCGACAGGTACTGGCGACTGAGTGTTACGCAAAGGTGCAAGCGGGGGCGATATAGGGAATTCATGTTTAGGCAGCGGTGGAGGTGGGGATTGCGTTCTGGCGCGCCGAGACGTTAGCACGCACACGCCGAGACAAAGAACTCCTACACACGCTCTGAGCCCATAGTAATCTTTCATGCTACATACACTTCTTGGGGATAAGCCCTTGATATTTTCCCTCCATGGTCAGTTTCTCTTCTGGACTCATGCTTCCTCCTAACCTTAGGCTTGTGCGGCCCGACGCCGTACCCCTTTGCCAGAACTTGCGGTCGATGGGGAGAAATGGTCAGCGGAAGCTGTTGGTCTTCGCCTGATAGACGGTCGGACGCTGGGGGCATTCACAAAGCTGCGGTATGTGGTTTGGAGTTGCTGACCTCTCGGAATATCAAGACCAAAGGCGAGATCGAGAGGTGTAAAATGAAGATTGATCTAGCGGAGATGCAGCTGAGATGCGGTGGGCTTTCCAGACGCCGGTCGGCGTGTACCCCTTGCTAGGTCAGTCGCATTCAGCCAGACGACGACGAACTTGATCGTGACTCTTCCAAAACGAAAGTGTCTCAGCTAATGCTTGTGACTCAACAGGCAGGGATGGCAGCGAAGTCTGGTCCGAAAGCTATCGAAAGCGAAGCCTGTGGCAGCTGACGGAGACAAAGCGGACTCGAGTCTCAAAGCCGGCCGCGCCTGTCAAGCTCAAGACGATATGGATAAGATAGATCTAGATCTAGAGCATCAAAGGACTAAGAGAAATTGAGAAGGAATCGAGAAGGAGTCTCTGGAGATACTCCAAAGAATCTCTAAGTGGATGTAGTTCACTGAACAAGATGTAACTTAAGTACGGAGTGTCTGAGGGGCAGGATACCTTAGCTCGTGACAGACCCTTACGCGGGGCTCGCATAAATGTTGTCCATTCAATGCAAGGTAAAGCACCGTGCATAATGCTTATATAATCGCCTTGGGACCCAAGATGGCTTTGCGAGTTCCTCGTCAATCTGCATTCTCCTTTGCTTTTCTTTCCTGAACAAAAGCGTCGTTTGGGGATGTCAACGCGCTACCTTAGCTCTGTTGATACTTCTAGTGAAAGTCGTGACTGCTTCTTGACTTCTCTTACGCTGATCTACCCCACCGTCAACAAATGGGGGGTATTCAGAGGTCAGGAAAGACTCGGGACAACACTTCAGGACAGGGCATCAGGGCAAGACTGCAGGACAGGACATCAGGGCAAAGGACAGAAGTGCCAGCAAAAACCTGGTCCGAAGGACTTGAAAGATCCATGACAACCCATTGAAATGAGGCGCTCAGGCCGGATGGTGTATTGTCGGCTCACCGTTGCAGTAGGATGGTGAGCATTGTGCACCATTGAACAATCAATGGAAAGATTCTCAGAGTAGCATGAGGACTGTAAGCAGTAATCCGAGCAAAACATGGTAGAACAGACTGACAACAGCGAGGAAAAAGAGACCAGAACACGAAGACAGCTTACAAGTTGTGTCAGAGTAAGTTTGTGTTTAATCTCATGTCAACAAGTCATCATCCATACAATATAGGGGTCCTCAGCTGGTCCTGCACCTTATGGTGCTCCTACCTGAGCTCAGATACGAGATTCTGTCCTGATGTTCCGTCCTGCGTTAAGCCGTTCGGATGTTGTCCACAAACCTTGGATTGTGATTGTTTTTACATGTGTGACTGGAGGCTTTGAGTTCAATTTGGTGACCACCCAACCTACAAACTTCTCGTATGTGGAGTCCAGGATGGTCGCGCAAACACTTCTCTGAATCTTGACAGATCTCTCATGAAGCATGAGGTGACTACTATGTTGACTTTGAGTCATCCTGTGTTGGAAAGGTTGCGTACTTTTTCCGGCTCAAAAAGATCTCGAGTTCCGGCGAGATCCACAGAAGGAATGCAAGAACGTGCAAGGCTTCTTTGTGTCATCGGATGACACATATGTGGTGGGAGTTTTGAAGTGCCTAGAGGATTTAATCCATGGAACCTGTCGTGTAGCCTGTTGTGTGGCCTGTCAGGTAGCCTTATCCGACACACACATACCGAAGAGTAGCCTTTGTGGGCGAGAGCAGTATGCTGGGTAAGGTAGACTCAGCTCCCTCGCCAAGTCAGGAGAAGCCAACCGCATCAGAAGTGCGGCTGACAAAAGTATTGATAAATCAAAGAGATGTACGGGGCATGCTGAGGACCGTCAAGAGCGTTGTAAACTGAACCGTCGTCTTACTTGAGGCGTCGCTCGTAAGCTGAAATGAGATGTCATAACGACAGAGTAGGCCCTTCTTTCAGGCATCCAATGGCCATATCCCATGAGCCATGGAGTCATTGCCGTTGAGTATCCGAATCCGGCTGGGAACCGCACACATCCTCTTTTAAGTCGGTCTAAGTGCAGCTCAATGAGGTGCTACACATCCTGCCACGCTCTGTCCAGCTCACTCGTGCTCCTTTCGCCTTCTATGTTGGGGAAGACCGTGTCAGGATGCGGGGTTCTGCTTACTGCAGCGGAAAGGAGTTGTTGAGGATGCTTGGCAGGATGCTGTAGTTCGCCGGAATTGGTGATCAGGCCACCAGTACATCTATGCAGAAGACCAAGGATAATTGATGGAATAAGCCTTCGTGGCCGACGCCATGTTTTTGTGTCGAAGTCAGGACAGCGTTCGATCCGGATGTGGACAGGTGCAGATCACCATCTCAACTAGGGCTGAACGCCTTCACCAGGATGCCAAAGCTGCAGTTCAAGAAGGCCGTCCAGTGAGCTTTGGTTGTAGACGAGAACCTGGTCGTCCGTTCCCAATCAGAAGGTTGATGTTGATGTTGATAATAAGTTAATAATAGGGTTAAGGTAAGGTATGTACTGAGGTAGGTATGTACCTTAATACGAACAGACCTGAAATACGAACATAAGGTAACTATCGAATTATCGAGGATGAGTTTATTTTGGTGTCTAATACTGTACTTCAAATGTACCTGATACAGAAAAATTGGATCTCAGTTGGTCTTCACAAGTCCACCAAATCCTGTTGGTCTTCTGAAAAACCCTGTCAAGACCAATGGACCTTTCGGTGAGACCGACCTACTACTATGGTCCGTGGTCTTTGGTACAAGAAATATCTGATATACCATCACATGAGAATCATATATCTTCCTGATGACATGACCAGGGCTGCCTTCCTAAATCTCCGCGCCGTTGAACATTTTACCATTCGGTGGCCCACTGGACCGGATGTGTGAACCTTGGGCTCTTGATTAGGGTAGTTGAAGCCATTGAGTGGGCCTGTGCGATGGCATTCCCAAGTGCTTGGAATGGTGCTAATGCAAGACTGGCAGGCAATGGGATATGATGCCGGATCACCATGTGGATCGACGGGCCAAGCAACGTCCGGATCAAGCACAACTGAAGTCTTCAACTGCGAATACGAGGCACCCAACTGCCTAGCTTGATGATCCGAGGCGCTGATCTCCAAATGTGGGGTTAGTCTTGAGTGACTGCGTCAGTTATAGATGGCCCTGACGATATCCACTTGCACTTAAGGTAGTCAACCCTAAGGGACAAAGTCAACGCTTTGAACTGGTGGAGAATGGGGAAGTGGAGTGACTTGATTCTAGGCCGTCGCCTGGATGGATACGGATCGCTACTAGGCATGACGGCGTCCACAATCCCTTGATTTCAGCTGACATCGAAGAGATGGCGTTGCGTCCGTGACATAGCGTGGTGAGAACGCCGCTGAGGTCAACCTCGTACGATGGGACTGAACATCAAGAGGGATTTGCCGGAAGGGTATGATCTGGTCCGATTGCGCCGAGCCCACGGGTATAAGACGAGTCGACTCCTTCTCCTCCCTGACAGCAATCTCTCTCATCAGCATTCGAACAGCCAACTTCCTTCGATCATAACAGCACATCCTTCATCAAATAACATTATCACTTCAGTCGTCATCCAACCATGAAGCTCTCTCTTGTCAGTCTCGCCGTGCTTCTCAGCGCTGGCATAGTCGCTGCCGCCCCCAATCCCGCCCCCAATGCCGCCCCGGATGCCAACCCTGGGGGATGGGGTGACTGGGGTCATCAAGATGACGGAAACAATTGCCCAAAGTGCCCAGTGTGCCCAAAACCACCGAAGAATCACAAGAAGCCGCCACCGCCAGCACCAACCAATGTGACCGTTATAGAAATCGTCCAGATCTGTGGTAACGCCAATGCGCCTCACTGCTGCAACAGCTTCACCCAGTCTGGGGACAGGACCCTTACCTATGGGGATACCAGCATCTCAGCGACATGCAGCGCCATTAACGGTGAGTGTCTCATACTTCAACTTTTCGTCTTGCATAGTATAGCCTCTGACCCCTATCTAGTCGGCAACACCGACGGCAACGCAAAAGTCCACGACCTTTGCTCGACTACGGTTGCCTGCTGTATCGGTAACAACTGTCAGGCCGTCGCTCGCAAGTGAGGGTCGACTGCCTCATTCGAATACGATTCGAGACATTGACTCCTTGAAGAGCTTTTTGGGGATATTAACTTAGTGACACTCGTTCAACGTTGTCGAATGTGTTTTCTTTCCTGGCGGTAGCAGGGCTTCTATCGGTTGTGTTGAACAGTTCATGACCGACAATGTAAAGAACTCCAGCAGGCATGTACACTTAATATAGTCACTCCTTCCGTATCAAACTCGTATCACTCTGATGGTTCCAATGCAATATAAATAGTAGTATGATTGACAGCAAAGATGAAATGTGTAGCTCGTTTGAACCCAGCTTGAAAACAGTGCTGCAATTTGAATATCATACCGTACCTGAGTCTGGACACTAGATTCTGAACTTGTTGTTACGAGGTGGATATCGTGACACTTGAGCGGTAGAAGGCTACTTGGGAGAGACGATTCCTGAACGGCGGAGGGCAACAGGCGGAGACGGTACTCCTGCTAAGGCACTGTCGTCTTTCAAGAGCATGGAAGCCTTGAACGAGGCACTTCCCGCGCGATTGTCTGCTTCAATATTCATATGTTTCTGGTGGTGTACCTGCAGTCGACGCACGTGGAAAGAAGAAGTCAGACTACCGTAGGTAAAATCCTCATACTGAACCATATGTATGGTACGAAGAGCGAAGAAATTTTGCTGGTTTGGCGATTACTTGACTCTCCTAAAGAGCGACAATCGCTACAGTTAGCCGGTGAGGTTTTATTAGAAACGCCTCGGAGGGATTACATAACGTCAAGCCGACTTGTACGAAGCTATACCACTTATTCCGAAGTCTTTAATGATTTCATCGCCGATTCGCTCTTGCAGATGATTTGGGCAGGAAGATAACTGAAGACTGTCGGCTCAGACCGACCTGATTGTATCTTAATCCCTTCATCTAGACAGGTATGCGGGCACGCTGGCCCTCAAAGAAGTAAGCAATTGTGATATCATTGCTTACTCATCTCTTACTAAGCGCCCCTATTTATGTCTTAGTCATCATTTTCTATATATACTCTACATAGCATAAACAAATAGAGACAACTTTCTACAGACTAATTCACATCTAATAGCATCAAAGATTTAAAACACACTTTCAAGCAGCTCTGAAACTCAGACTTTGATCTAAGCTGATTTGATTTGTATTTTGATCATAAAAGTTTTAATGCAATAATGCATAAATTATATATTCACTTTCTTTTCAGTGTTCATCACTATTTCAGCATTGAGACTATAGAATAAAGAAACAAGTCTTTATACTGTATTGTATAAAGAAAAGTTTTATCTTTCTTATATTGTAACATGTTCAACAGCAATTTAAACTGAATCAGAATTGATTTGTTAATTAATATCTTTAATCATTTATAACTTTTTAGCTCTATATCTAAGATCACATCTTTATTTAGTGCAGCTTCAGAGACTTAAAAAATATCTAATGTAATAGTATTTTTCTCTGCAGTGATATTCAAGAATTCTTTGAAGATAAAGACATCATCTGTCTATAAAAGTAGTTGAAAAGTGAACACTGCAGAGATGTAAATTCTTAAAATAAAAGCTTACTTTCAATTCTACAAAATGTTAACAAATCAACTTCTGAACAACAAAGCAAAGATCATTGTTACAGTTAGTTATTTGAAAGATATTGTCAAAATATAATGACTTTAAAAAGAAGAACAACTTTAAGTTAAAGAAGATTCATTAAACATTAAATCTTAAAATATAAACAACTTCTTTCTAGCATTTCTACTGATCTTTAAAAATGTTAATGAAATGAAACATTAATGTTGTTGTTATGAGGCATTGAAACAAACAAAATTGATTTAACAATATAAAGTAAAGTTTACAAAAATTGTACAATTTCTTCAGTCTATATCAGTTAAATATAAACAGAAACAGCAGTTCATTCAGAATTTAAAGCAGAAGATTCAATTTAAACTTTAAAAGTATTTAAAGATTAAAGTAACTACTCTTGATGAGCTAATTTGATGAGTTAATTAAATTGAATAAAGTCTTTAAGAAATACATAATGAGAATTATCTTAATGTCTTTAACAACTTAAATTCAAATCATAATAACTCATTGAACAATTCTTAAGATCAGTCTTAAAGTCATGAGAGATTAACTACATTTAAATTAAACAAGTCAGATATGAAAGCTTATTGAATTTGATATAAAAAGAATAAAGTATGCATTCATTATAAAAAGTTCTTGCATATAGCTAAAGACTGCTGAGACAACAAGAACACTGATAAGAATAAAGATAAGAATAAAGATAAGAGTAAGAATAAGAACAAAAAAAAGAATAAAGATAGAAAGAAGTCAAAGATCATTGAAGTTGATTTGAATAATTTGAAAAACTAGAGTTATTTATAGATATAGAAATGTTTATAAACAAGTTAACAGAAGCTTCTATTTAACTCAATAATGATCTGAGTAAAACATTTACACTGAATGATCTGAAACTCTTATTATTAAGTATAATCTTTAATTAAATCAATGCTCTTAATTTAAATACATATATTCTTATAAGCTGCATTTAAGACAGACTGAATAAGATAAATGTAGAAGTACTAGTTAATTCAGTTAATATGAAATTAAATTACTTAAGATATTTTTGCTAAATGAGCAGACCATTTAGTCTGATCTTTTATCTTAAGATAAATAGCTTTCAACAATAATTAAAAGCATAAATTGTGAATCTTTAAGAACATAATCTCATTCTGAGATTAATCTGACTGAAAGTCACTAATTTTTAGATTGATTAAACTATGAGCTGTATAATAATTCAGAATTGACAATGAAAACATCATTATCTGTTTCTAAAAAAGCAGCAATGAGCTGTAAATGAGTTAACATTAAATGTGATTGAAGAGTGTGCAGCTATGAAGACACTTTAAAATTATAGAACTGTCAGACACTTACTAGTAATTTAATGAAATTTAAAGAAGTCAGAAGCTGAACTGTTAGCTATTATAAATGAATGATAACAAGCTGTAAATGAGTTAACATTAAATGTGATTAAAGAGTACACAGCTATGAAGACACTTCAAAATCACAGAACTGTTAAACACTTACTAATGATTCAATAAAACTCAGAGAAGTTAGAAGCTGAATTGTTAGCTGTTATAAATAAATAATTACAAGTTATTATTAAAGAGTTTCAATTCATATTCAGATTGACTTTATCAGACAAACTATCATCTAAATAGATGTTTAAACATAGCATTAACACTGATGACATCAAGCTTGTCAACATAAATGCTTATTTTCTGTCACAGCTATAGCTGAACAAACAGACTAAATAGATAACAGAGCTACTGAATAAAGATTTAATTTGTGAGTTTATAAGTTTATGAGACTTTCTGATTCTGTTTGTTAAAAAGAAGAAGAGTACATGGTGAATGTGCATTGATTACAGAGCATTAAACAACATTACTGTTAAGAATGAAATGAATGAGAAACTTCATTTAGTTATTTATAATGATCAGAAGTTACAAGATGCAGAGCTCAATTATTCTATTTATAAAAAGAAGCTATTGATCATTAAGCATGCACTTTAAACTTGACAGTACTATATTGAAAATGATTATACTATAACTATTATTATGAATCATAAAGATCTACAATATTTAAAGAATACATCATACTCATCTAAATGACTAGCTCAATAAATTGATAAATTTCAGCAATATAATCTCAACATTCAATATTGATCTGAAGCTCAGGCTGTCATATTAGATTTAATTAGTCATTAATTTAATTTTATAAAGAAAAACTCAACAAATAAAGCATTCTTAGATGCTCTGTGAGAACTAAACAATGTGAAATGAAAGAAAGTGATGATATTATATTTAAAAGATGATACAGAACCTGAAAAGTCACTGCTTTGCAAGTATGTATGCAAAAATGATGTGATGAATCATGTTTAGCTGCATTATGATTTGAAATTGAACAATTCATATTTAATTTAAAGTAAAACAACAGTGAAGCATCATTTCTACAGTTTCAGTACTGTGCAGACTTTTTGAAACATATATATACTGAATACAGATATTTAGAAGTGCTGAGACTGCTAAAAGTCATTTGACTTTAAGCTTGATGACATGAATTATTGCAGAATATTAAATTATTTATAAAGCATTATCTTAACTGTTAAGTTGCTCAATGACTTTAAAAACATCAAGAGATCAAAGAACATTTATATTTAACTTGTAAGAATCTATTACTGTTTAAAAGATAAGAAATTAACATAATAAACATACTATCTTGAATATCTTAAGAAAACTGCTGAATTATAATGACAATTAACTATGTTACAGACTGATCTGTGACTAAAGCTGTTCTAAATGTAATGAAAATAACAGTTACAGATTTTCTGTATGATAAAATCTTTATAAATTATAATTCATTGAGAAAGTTACTATCTAATAATGATACAAACTTTCTCAGCTGTATTGTGATCTACTATTTGAAAAAGCTCAGAACTCAACATAGAACAATGACTCTTTATTATCTCTGCACAAATGAAAAGATAGAAAATCTAAATGAAATATTGAGCTTTATGCTTACAAAATATTTTATGAGTAAATTAACTCAATTATGAAACAAATACTTATCACAAGCACTTTTTGCAACTTAAATTTAAGCTTATAGTACAACTAAACAGAGCTCATTCTATCTACTGTATAAGATAAATTTATAACTATTAGACAACTTAAACAATCTCTGACTGCTGAGAGAAATTGACTTTAAAGATCAGTTAAAATGAGTTGAGTAGATACAAACAGTTTAAGTAATTATTAATGAAATTCTTTTATGAAAGACTATTGAATCAAAAACAATTTGTAATGAAATAGTGTGATTAAGCACTATAAAGAAAGAAGACTGAATGCTTATACAAAATGAAGAGTCTCAGAAGTTTAAAGCTAAATGATTTAAGTCTTATAAGATATTGAAAACTCATTCATTAGAAACTTATACATTAGAAATGTTTACAGAGTGTGTTTTATAAAATTTAATTTATAATAATTAATTTGTGAAAGCATATATCTTTAATATCAATGAATTTTGAGCTAGTTCAGAGCTGCAAAGCAGTCTGAAATGAGCTAAATTATCTGTGCAGCAATTAAGTTCTGAAGTTGATGAGATTCTTAAATAGAAAAAGTTATCATTGTCTTTTTATAAAGAACTCTTAATCATATCTTGAGTTAA
>JAABUU010003151.1_pt1 | contig 21490 bp, 23 predicted proteins | sample 5559301 | NCBI WGS metagenome assembly JAABUU01 (sample SAMN10711884, study PRJNA513360) | rock metagenome | isolation source: Antarctica rocks | place: Antarctica: Victoria Land, Richard Nunatak white | reverse complement strand
ACCTGACGATCCCGCTCCAGAAAAGAGGCGGAAACCTTGCATCACACGCGGACTCCAGACGTCAACCGTGTGCAGAGGAAAACTGATAGATAGTGAGCTTGGCCTGTCTTGAAGTAGTCATCGGCGACAGCTAAGGTGCGTTGGCTCGCCAGAGCCATCCGCATATTACTCTCCCCACCCTGTCGTATGCAAAAGAAACTGGATAATGATGAATTGCCCGTGTTGCTGAAGGCGGTAGAGGATGAACTGAAGGCATAGCGTCGGTTGGCAAGATTAGAACTCACAAGCTTGCTGGTAGCGGATGCGTTCAGCCAAGCCGGTGACCGAGTCGCACCACTCTGGCTGCACGAAGCGCTGCAGCTTGGCGACCGGCAGCGGCGCGGGCGGGGTAGCGGCGGCCAGCACCATGACCGGGGCGGCGGCAGCGGCCAGCGGGGTCTTCACGCGGTCCTGCGGGCAGGTATAGCCGATGGCCTCGAACGCGTGGCGGTTCTCGTCGTCCTGGCACATGCGCGAGATCGCCACGTCGTCATGGCCAAGCGCGTGCCATGCGGCGGCGTCGCTGCGGCGCTGGCAGCCCCTGTCATTGGAGCCGAAAGTGAAACTGAGGCCGATGGGGCCACCGGCACCCGAGCCGCCTACACCGATCAAGCATGGGTTGGCGCCTGCGAAGTAGCTGCCCTGCACCGAGGGCGTGCTGTATTCGTGTCCGCTGTAATGGATATTGTTGGTGGTGGGCAAGTTGCTGCCGGAGCCGCTGGTTCCATCAGCACCGCTGCCGTTGCCCATGCCAGTTACGGCGTTGACGGTAACCGAGTTGCTGGCGCTGGCGGTGCCGGTGGTGCCGGTCGTCTGCGCAGATGCTCCCCCGGCGAGGGCGACCAAAGCGATGGCCGTGGCGGCGAGGAGGTTTGTACGCATGGAAGGGTGCTCTTTTCGAAATGATTGGGAAAAGATGAGCGGGGCGGCCCGTGTCAGGCCGCCCCTGATGGCACGGCTAAGGCTGGATCACTCGGTGAAGCCGTTCTCGAAGCTGGCGAAGGCAAGCGCGCCCACAACAATGAATTTACTGTTCTGGTAGCTGGACTGCGTTGTTTTGTCGTAGCTGTTGAACGTAACGTTGCCGCTGGACTGGCCGAACGTCTGGTTGGTCGCCGTGAACGCGCCGCCGTTGGCGGTGCTGCCGGCTGAAAAGGCGGTGTGGGCGCTGTTGGTGGTGACGCTGAACGGCGTCACGGTGACAGTGGAGTTGGCCGAACCCTTGGACACGAAATGAGCGGTGGAATTGCCGTTGCCGCTCATTGTGAAGCCAGTGCCGCTGGCGCTCTGGCCGGAACCGTAGCCGCTGCCGTTGGTGGTGTTGCTGGTGTTGAACGCCGAACCCTGGTTGCCTGAAATGCCGCCGGCAATGAAGCCGGCGGTGCCGCTTGCCTGTCCGGCATGGGCAGCAACCATTGAGCCGGCCAGGAAGATGGCCGAGAGAAGAAACTTACGCATGTGGAGTTACCCCTGTTAGAACAGCGCAACCGGAGCTGTATTCATCACTTCGTTTTGAACGGTATCTTTGCAGCCCGCTTCGATGAACCGCGTTTCCTCGCGCCAATTCAAACTACTCCACAGAGATATTTGCGCAAGGGTAATCGTTAGTTTATCGTAAACATTTTGTTAACTAACGATCTTCATCCTCAAGGCGATTTAGCGCTTGGCTGAACGCCGAAGCTATCATTTGGCAGAATCTATCTTCTCCTCAATAAAATCAGTGCGATTTCTTTCAACGTCTCTGGTGTGCAAACATGCTCATCGCTAATAGATCGTGATAGACATCGCAGTCATTGTGGATGTGCGCTGGCTGGTGGGATGCCGCTCCGGGCAACCTGCCGCGCATCGGGCCCCGCCGGAAGCATGACTTCAGCATTCTTGCGTTATCCAAACCTGCACCGCGGTAGGATGGATCGACACGCGGCAAGGCCCGGGTGCCACCAGCGCGCCCGCGCTGGCGGTGGCGCGCAACAGGCAGTCGCCAAGCCGAACGCTGACATCGCGCTGGCCGGCCACCAACTTGCCGATGCGCTCGACCAAGCCGGGATAGCGTCCGCCGGCGGCAATCCCGATGTCGCTCGGCCGCACCGACCAGCCGACCCGCGTGGCCGGCAGGGGTGGCCCTGCGACGTCAAGCGTGATGCCGCCGCCGATGTCGATGCGGTTCGGCGCCACGACGCGGCCGGCGCCGATGTTCTCCGCACCCAGCAACCGGGCGACCACGTCGCTTGCCGGGCGCGCGAACACCCGCTCGACCGGCCCCGACTGCAACACATGGCCAGCCTCCAGGATGAGCAGTTCGTCCGCCAGCAGGAACGCCTCCTCCGGGTCGTGGGTGACCAAAATGGTGGTGACGCCGACAGCCTCCTGCAGCGCCCGCAGCTCTCGCCCCAACTGCGCCCGCAGCGGCGTGTCCAGCGCCGAGAACGGCTCGTCCAGCAGCAGCAGCGTGGCCGACCGGGAGAACGCGCGCGCCAGGGCGACCCGCTGCTGTTGACCCTGGGAGAGCGCCGCCGGCAGCCGCTGCTCGAGGCCGCGCAGGCCGAGTCGGTCGATCCATTGGCGCGCGGCCTCGGCGTTCCAGCCCACGGCGAAGCGCAACTGCCCAGCCAGCGTGAAGTGCGGGAACAGGCCGAGGGTCTGCGGCACGTAGGCGATGCCGCGCTGCTCCGGCGCCGCGCCCGAGAGGTCGCGCCCGGCCAGCGAGAGCACGCCGCCCGGCGCGCGGTCGAGCCCGGCGAGCAGCCGCAATGTCAACGATTTGCCCGAACCCGACGCGCCGAGGATGGCGAGGCGCCGGGCGTCGGTGCGCCACGCGACATCCAGGTCGAAGCCGTCGAACTGGCGGTGGAAGGCGAAGCCGAGCGGCCGCGGGGCCGCCGCCCGCTGCACGCCCGCAAATGCCGCGCCGCTGCCTGGCGTTGCCGCGCCGGGCCTGGCCACCGGCGGCAACGGTTCCGGACGAGCGCGGCAGCTCCCGATCAGGGCAACGGCGGTCATCACGACGATGGCCGCGAGCAGCATCGGCAATACCACCGGCAGCATCGCCGGCAGGCCTTGGCTGCCGAAAGCGACGTAGGCGTACACCGGCAGCGAATACGGGTGGTAGGCGACCATCACCGTGGCGCCGAACTCGCCGAACGCGCGCAGCCACGCCAGCAACAGGCCGGCCATGATCGCCCGCCAGACCAGCGGCAGGCTGACACGGGCGAAGATGCTCCATGGGCGATGCCCGAGCGTGGCCGCGACATCCTCCAGCACCAAATCCAGCCCGGAGAAGGCGGAGCGCGCGGCGATGATGAGGAACGGCGCCGCCACGAACGCCTCGGCCAGCACGATGCCGGTGAACGAGTCGGTCAGCGCGCCCCCGGTCAGCCGGCCGATCGGGCTGGCGTAGCCCAACAGGAACAGCAGCAGGATGCCGCTGGCCAGCGGCGGCAGCGCCAGCGGCAGCTGCACGACGAAGCCCAGCAAGGCCATGCCGCGCCCCGGCGCCCGGGCTAGGAAATATCCCAGCGGAATGCCGCCCAGCGCCACCAGCAGCGTCGCCAGCGTGGCGCTGGTCAGCGAGACGACGCAGGCCGAAACGAGGCTTGGCCAATCGACTGAGCGCCAGTCGGCCAGTCCCAACTGCGTGGTGCCGGCGACGAACGGCGCGATCAGGTAGGCCGCGAGCAGCACGGCGAGCCACGCGAGCGGCGCCGGCAACGGCCGCCTCACTGCGCGGCGCGGATGGCCGAAGCCAGGGAAGGCGGCACCTTCGCCGCATCGCCGCCGAGCGTTGGCGCCACCACGTCGAGCCCGTGCCGCCGCATGAGGCCGCGTCCCTCGGAGCCGAGCAGGAAGGCGATGAAGCGCTGGGCGCCGGCGGGGTTGCCGGCATCGCGCAGCACCGTCGCCGTGTAATGCGCGCTGAGCGCGGTCTCCGGCGGCAGCGTGAGCGCCGATAGTTTCAGGTCCGTGGTCTCGGTCGAGTAGAAGAACCCGACATCGAGCTGCCCCGACTGCAGGCGGCCGACCAGGTTCTCCTCGGGAAACACCTGAGCCGGGTTCTCGTCCACACCCAGCACCGCCTGCCGCAGGCCGGGCAGTTGGTAGACCTGCGCGGCCTTGGCGAGCAGGTCCAGGGTCAGCCTGCCCTTGGGGTCGAGCTTCGGGTCGGTGCGGCCGATCCGGATGCCCGGCTGCCGCAGCACCTCGTACCATGGCTTGCGCGCGAGGTCGCCAGCGACCCGGCTCGACGGCAGATAGCCTATCACCAGCGGCGATTGCGCGAACGTCACGTACCAGCCGACCCAATCGCCGTTGGCCGTGCCCATGAGGCTGTCGTTCACGCGCGGGTTGGCACTGATGAAGACGTCGCCGCGGTGCAGCCGCCCCTTGATCTCGTTGGCGAGCTTGTTGGAGCCGCCGGCATAGCCCTGGAAACTGTCGCCGCCCGACTTGTCGAACGCCGGCCCGATTCCGTGCTCCATCAGGTTCGCCAACGAGCCGGCATACATCACATTTAAAGCGCCGCCCTCCGCGGCCTGAGCCGCAGCCACAACGCCGGCGAACGGGAGCGCCATGCCGGCCAGCAACAAATCCCGTCTCAGCATCTGCCCCGCACCTGCGATATGTACGGACGGCTATAGCGCTGCGGATGCTGGCAGGCTAGCCGAGCCGAAGCGCTGGAGCGGCGCGGAGGTGGGCGCTAGACTATGCCTATGGCCCGCCTCACCCTGCGCATCGATTTCGGCGACGACCGCGCGCTCGGCCCGGGGAAGGTACGGCTGCTGGAGCTGGTGCATCAAACAGGCTCGATCTCGGCGGCGGGCCGCGCCATGGGCATGAGCTATCGCCGCGCATGGCTGCTGGTGGGCGCGCTGAACCGGACGTTCCGCCTGCCGGTGGTCGAGACCCGCGGCGGCGGCGTGGGCGGCGGCGGCGCCAACCTCACCGCGTTTGGCAGCGGCGTGGTGGAGGCATACCGGGCCATGGAGCGGGACGCGCACGATACGCTGGCAGCTCGCCTGCACGAACTGGATGCGGCCCTCGCGACCCCAAGCGAAATGGCAGGGAACGCGTCCGCTGGCGTCGTGATGGCTGTATGCTGCAGTGCCGCGCATCGGTTCAGCAAACCAACGCAGGGCCGCATCCGGCTGCTTGCCGGCTTGGGTGTCGAAGGCGACGCGCACCTGGGCATCATGGTCAAGCACCGCTCCCGCGTCGCTCAGGACCCCACCCAGCCAAACCTGCGCCAAATCCATCTGATCCATGGCGAGCTGCATGACGAGTTGCTCGCTACGGGCTTCAGCGTGGCGCCTGGCGTGATGGGCGAGAACGTCACGACGCGCGGCGTGGACTTGCTCGGGCTAGTGCGTGGCACGCGGCTGCATTTGGGCGCCACGGCGGTGGTCGAGGTGACAGGGCTGCGCAATCCCTGCAAGCAACTTGACGACTACCAGCTTGACCTGCTCGCGGCCGTGCTGGACCATGACAAGGACGGCAAGCTGGTGCGCAAGGCAGGCATCATGGGTGTCGTGCTGGCGGACGGCGAAGTTGAACCTGGCGACGAAATTCGCGTGGAGTTGCCGCCACTGCCGCACCAACGGCTGGAAAAAGTCTAGGTAGGCCCTCAAAAGCCAAAGTTTAATGCGCTTAGATGCTCAGTCCCGAAGGTTCATGACGCAGGAGAGGGCCTGTGCAAGCCCTGCTTATCTGGAACGCCACGAATGGAAGGCGCGACGTCCTACGCCAGCCCAAAGAAAACGGTCAAAACACGATTGACGATGAGCATGGCCGCATCGTCCAAATGCCCGATGACGGCCCCGACTTTACTGCGCGGCGCGGTCGTGATGCGGTCGAGCATGGCGTAGGAGTTGCCCGACAACCCCGTCTCTGATGTCGCTTCCACCGCGACGCGCATAAGCGGCGCATCAGCTTGAAAGCTGGTCAGCAACAGCACGGCGACGTGGGTGGAGGCCAGCAAGTGGTCGGATTGCACGATCAAGGCCGGGCGCGGTTTGCCATGGTCGCCCTGCAAGGCGACCGTCACGATGTCGCCGCGCCTCATAAACCTTGGCGGTCGAGATCGTCGGCAAGTTCATGGTTGAGCGTATCCAGCCACGCATCAAGATCAGGTTCGGGAGCCGCCGCAGCGACACGGCACTGCCGCGCGCATTCCTCGGCAAACCCAGGCGCGCGTGTGTCGGGCACCCAAATCTGTATTGGCCGCAGCCCCGCGGCCCGCAGCTTGTTACGCCGGCGCCGCACTCGCTGCGCCCCTGTCCCGGTGTTTGCCATACGTTACATGTAGCACAGGCATGGAATGATTTCCACCATGCCTGAATCGGAATATTCAGAGCCGGCTTTAGCTGATCTGCCCGGCATCGCGGACCACCACGGCGAACAGGTCGCGCAACGCCGCGAGGCTGGCCGCCTGCAACGAGGCCGCCGAGACGATGCCATCCTCGCCGGGCAGGTCGCGCGTGGCAGTGGCGGCGGCAACGACGGTTGGCTGGAAGCCCAGGTTGAAAGCGCCGCGCGCCGTCGAGTTGACGCACATATGGGTCATGAACCCGGCCAGGATCATGTTGGTGACGCCGGCCGCGCGCAACTGCCGCTCCAGGTCGGTCTGCACGAACGAGTTCGGATACTGCTTGGTGATGACCGGCTCGCCGTCGCGCGGCGCCACTTCGTCGCTGATCTGGCCGATCCGCGTGGTCAGGTCGTACGGCGAGCCGGCGCCGGCGTCGTGGCGGACATGGAAGATCGGCACCCCCGCGCGGCGTGCCCGCTCCAGCAAGGTCTTGGCCTCGGTCAACGCCGCCTCGACGCCAACCAGCTTCATGACGCCTTCGCGGTAGGTGTTCTGGCAGTCGATCATCACCAGCGCCGCGTCGCGCAGCGCCGGCGGTTGGGAACCAAGCCGGCCACGTCGCGTAGTGTCTTGGGCAGCATCGGCAATCCTTATGACAAGGGATCAGTCGTCACCGCGCGGCGGCGGCCCGGCGGCAAGCAGGGCGGCGCCCTCGGCGTCCGAGAACACGCGGCTGCGGGTCAGGAAGCGCAAACCCTCCGGCGCCTCCAGCGAGAAGCCGCCACCACGGCCCGGCACCACGTCAATGGTGAGCTGCGTGTGCTGCCAGTAGTCAAATTGCGAGGCGCTCATGTAGAACGGCACGCTGGCGATCTCGCCCAGCTTCACGTCCTGCGGCCCGACCCGGAACTCGCCGCGCGGGAAGCACATCGGCGAGCTGCCGTCGCAGCAACCGCCGGACTGGTGGAACAGCAGCGCGCCATGCAGCTGCTCCAGCCGCCGCACGACCACCTCGGCGCCATCGGTAATCAACACACGCTCGACCATTCGACGCTCCGCGGCCGCCATGGCCGGCTCACCCTGACGAGGTGCGCCGACCATGGCGGGATTGCTCAGAAGAAGCCGAGCGCCTTCGAGCTGTAGCTCACCAGCATGTTCTTGGTCTGCTGGTAGTGGTCCAGCATCATCTTGTGGTTTTCGCGCCCGATGCCGCTCGCCTTGTAGCCGCCGAACGCCGCGTGCGCCGGATACAGATGGTAGCAGTTGGTCCACACCCGCCCGGCCTGGATCGCCCGGCCGAAGCGGTAGGCGCGGTTGCCGTCGCGCGTCCACACGCCGGCGCCAAGGCCATACAACGTGTCGTTGGCGATCGACAGCGCTTCCTCGTCGCTGTCGAACTTGGTCACCGAGAGCACCGGCCCGAAGATCTCCTCCTGGAAGATGCGCATTTTGTTGTGGCCCTCGAACACCGTGGGCTGCACGTAGTAGCCGTCGGCCAGTTCGCCTTCGAGCTGTGCCCGCTCGCCGCCGATCAGCACCTTGGCGCCTTCCTGGCGGCCGATGTCGAGGTAGGAGAGGATCTTCTCCAGCTGGTCGTTGGACGCCTGCGCGCCGATCATCGTCTTCATGTCGAGCGGGTCGCCCTGCACGATCTTGCCGACGCGGGCGATGGCGCGCTCCATGAAGCGGTCGTAGATGCTGGAATGGACCAGCGCCCGGCTCGGGCAGGTGCAGACCTCGCCCTGGTTCAGCGCGAACATGGTGAAGCCTTCGAGCGCCTTGTCGAAGAACGCATCGTCCTCGGCCATCACGTCGGCGAAGAAGATGTTCGGCGACTTGCCGCCCAGCTCCAGGGTCACCGGGATGATGTTGTCGGACGCGTACTGCATGATGAGCCGGCCGGTGGTGGTCTCGCCGGTGAAGGCGATCTTGGCGATGCGCTTGTTCTGCGCCAGCGGCTTGCCGGCCTCGACGCCGAAGCCGGTGACCACGTTCAGCACGCCTGGCGGCAGCAGGTCGGCCAGCATGTCCATCAGCGCCAGGATCGCCAGCGGCGTCTGCTCGGCCGGCTTTAGCACCACGCAGTTGCCGGCGGCCAGCGCCGGGGCGAGCTTCCAGACGGCCATCAGCAGCGGGAAGTTCCACGGGATGATCTGGCCGACCACGCCCAGCGGCTCGTGGAAGTGGTAGGCCACTGTGTCGTGGTCGATCTCGGAACTGGTGCCTTCCTGGGCGCGGATGCAGCCGGCGAAGTAGCGGAAATGGTCGACCGCGAGCGGCAGGTCGGCGAGCGTGGTCTCGCGGATCGGCTTGCCATTGTCGATCGTCTCGATCATCGCCAGCGTGGCGAGGTTCTGCTCGATCCGGTCGGCGATCTTGTTGAGCATAAGCGCGCGCTCGCCGGCCGAGGTGCGGCCCCATGACTCGCGGGCGGCGTGGGCGGCGTCCAGCGCCAGTTCGATGTCCTCGGCGGTCGAGCGGGCGTGGGTGCTGACCGTCTTGCCGGTGATCGGCGACGGGTTGTCGAACGTCTGCCCGCGCACCGGCGGCACCCACTTGCCGCCGATCCAGTTGTCGTAGTGCGACCGCAGCGCGATGCGTTCCGACAGATCCGCCAGAGCTTTCTCGACCATCAGACTTCCCCTCTGTCCGAAGCCTTTTGCCGGCTTCGATCTTGGTTGTATTAACGCGGATATAGCACTGGCGGGCAGGCGAGGCTAGGCCGCCGGTGGTTTTGGCCGTGAATACATAACTACTACGCCTGCGCATCCTTCAGGATCATGGACGCTCCCTTCTCGGCGATCATCAGCGTAGGCGAGTTGGTGTTGCCGCTGGTGATGGCGGGCATGACGGAGGCGTTGATCACCCGCAGCCCGTCCAGCCCGCGCACCCGCAAACGCGCGTCGGTCACCGCCATCCGGTCGCTGTCGGTGCCCATCTTCGCGGTGCCGACCGGGTGGAAGATGGTGGTGCCGATCGCCCGTGCGCCCTTCAGCAGCTCGGCGTCGCTCTCCAGGGCGGCGCCAGGTTTATACTCGTCCGGATGGAAGCGCCGCAGCGGCGCCTGGGCCACGATCCGGCGCACCAGCCGCAGCGCGTCGATGGCCACGCGCCCATCCTCGATTGTGGTCAGCGCGTTGAGCCGGATCGAGGGCGGCGCCGCGGGATCGGGAGAGACCAGGCGGATGCTGCCGCGGCTGGTCGGGCGCAGGTTGCAGACGCTCGCGGTGAAAGCCGGGAAGCTGTGCGGGTCCTCGCCGAACTTGTCGAGCGACAGCGGCTGGATGTGGAACTGCAGGTTGGGCGTTGCGTACTCCGCCGAGGAGCGGGTGAACGCCCCGAGCTGCGACGGCGCCATGGTGAGCGGCCCGCGTCGGGTGAGGGCATACTGCACGCCCATGCCGGCACGGCGAAGCCATGACCGATAATCCTGGTTGAGGGTGCGCACGCCCCGCACGCGGTAAATCGGCCGTAGCTGCAAATGGTCCTGCAGGTTCTCGCCGACTCCGGGCAGGTCATGCATGACCGCGATGCCGTGCTCGGCCAGCCGTGCCGCGTCGCCCACGCCCGAAAGCTGCAGCAGATGCGGCGAGCCCACGGTGCCACATGCGAGCACCACCTCGCGCCGGGCGCGGATCTGGCGGCGAACGCCGTCCTGCATGAACTCCACCCCGACCGCGCGGCGTCCCTCGAACAGGATGCGTTGCGCCAGCGCATGGGTCTCCACGCGCAGGTTGCTCCGGTGCAGCACGGGTTTCAGGAAGCCGCGCGCCGCCGACCAGCGGCGGCCGTTCTTCTGGTTGACGTGGAAATAGGCCACGCCCTCGTTGTTGCCGGTGTTGAAGTCGGGCGTGGCCGGGATACCGGCGGCGATGGCGGCTTCGCGGAACGCGTCGAGCAGCGCCCAGCGCATACGCGGCGGCTCGACGCGCCACTCGCCGCCGGCGCCGTGGTGCTCGCTGGCTCCCAGGAAGTGGTCGGCGTGGCGGCGAAACACCGGCAGCACGTCGTCCCAAGCCCAGCCGGGCAGGCCCAGTTGCCGCCAATGGTCGTAATCCTCGCGCTGGCCACGCATGTAGATCATGGCGTTGATGGCCGAGCTGCCGCCCAGCACCTTGCCGCGCGGATAGTTCAGCGCCCGCCCGCCCAGGCCCGGTTCGGCCTCGGTGGCGAGCATCCAATCGGCGCGCGGATTGCCGATGGCGAAGATGTAGCCGATGGGGATTTGGAACCAGATCCAGTTGTCCCGCCCGCCGGCTTCCAGCAGGCAGACGCGGCTGCCGGAGTCGGCCGAGAGCCGGTTCGCCAGCAGGCAGCCCGCCGAGCCGGCGCCCACGACGACAAAATCGCATTCATCCATCGGCCAACTCTATAACCCAGATAGGCAGTCGGCGAGATAGCGGGTTTCAGCCTGACGCCACCGCAATCAGCCCATCGTGGCGTTGGTAATACATCACCCGCGCGGGTCAACTTGCGTGGCTGTTATGTCGGCAAGACACGGATTGGCGATCCGGTTCTGTTGCAAAGTTTGAACGGCGACCTGCAAGGCGACAAGGCGGATCACCGTTGCCTCGTAGCCGCCAGTGTCGGCTTGGCTGTTCGTATGCCGCCGAAACCCAGCCCTGGCCGAACCCGCCTGCCGTTCGCAACAGAACCTCCTTGACCGCCGTTTACGCCGCGCGGACTCCTATAACGAAGTTGTTGACCTCATTGGTGAGCTGCTCTGCCTGGCGTGAAAGGTCGCTGGCAGCACCCAACACCTGCCCGGCCGCGGCCCCTGTGTCGTTGGCGGCTCGGCTCACGCCGGCGATGATAGCCGTTACCTCCTGCGTACTCGCGGCGGTCTGCTGAACGTTTCGGGCGATCTCGGCTGTTGCGGCCCCTTGCTCCTCGACCGCGGAGGCGATGTTCGAGGCGATCACGTTGACTTCGTCAATCGTAGCGCCGATCGCCTTGATGGCCTTTACAGCCTCCCCCGTTGCGCTTTGGATTTGCGCGAGCTGAGCGCCAATTTCCTCTGTCGCCCTCGCCGTTTGCGTCGCCAGACTCTTCACTTCGCTTGCCACCACGGCAAACCCCTTGCCGGCATCCCCCGCTCGCGCGGCCTCGATGGTCGCGTTCAGCGCCAAGAGGTTGGTCTGCGCCGCAATATTGGTGATGAGCTGCACCACATCGCCAATCTTCTGCGCGCCGTCGGCCAGCGCGCGGACGATTGTGTCGGTGCGGCGGGCATCCTCGACCGCCTTCTCGGTGATCTTCGCGGATTGGGCGACCTGCCGGCCAATCTCATGGATGGACGAAGTCAGCTCCTCGGCCGCTGCGGCAACGGTTTGCACACCGGCGCTGGCCTCTTCCGCAGCCGCGGCAACCGTCGTCGCCTGCTGGTTTGTTTGCGTGGCGGTGGCGGACATGGACTGTGCCGTCGCCTGCAGCTCCGTCGCACCCGACGACAGCATCGACACCAGGCTGCCGACTTTGGCCTCGAACGCGTCCGCTGTTTGGCTCATCGCCGTCTTCTGTGCGGCCGCTGCGGAAGCGACGAATCCCTTGACTTTTGTCATGTCGACAGCGGTTTTCATGACGCTGACAGGCTTGCCGCCACGACCGAAAATTGGGTTGTAGCTGGCCTGCAGCCATATCTCGCGCCCACCTTTGCCAAAGCGCCGAAACTCCGCCGACTTAAATTCGCCGCGGTTCAGTTGCTGCCAAAAGCCTTCGTATTCCGGTGTGCCGCGGATGCCTGGTTCACAGAACATACTGTGATGCTTGCCGCGGATCTCATCGAGCGTATAGCCAACGGTCGCTAAAAAATTCTCGTTTGCCGTAACGATCTTGCCGTCAGGCTCAAACTCGATGATTGCAAGTAAGCGGTCCATCACCTTCAGCTTTGCCGCCATGCCGCGACGGCTTGGCGATGTAAGCAGACCAAACATTTGGCTCTCCAAAGATTGATTGACTGGCAGAACGACGCTCTCGACAGGTGCGCAGGCCCACCCTCCCAAACGCTATACAGGCAGGAGATTGTCGTTTCGTTAAAATGGCCGGCGACACAAATGGAGCCACTCAGAGCTGGCAATTCAGCCGATAGGCAAGCTCGCCCACGACGCCGCGTCGGAACACCAGCACGCAGACCATGAAGATGGCGCCCTGGATCACCACCACCCAAGCCCCCAGAGGCGCCAAATAGTATTGCATGGCGACCACGATGAGGGCGCCGACGACCGGCCCGAAGATGGTGCCGATGCCGCCCAGCAGCACCATCAGCACCACGAGGCCCGACGTGCTGGTGCCGACATCGGACAGCGTCTCGATCCCCATCACCATCGCCTTGGCGCCTCCGGCGACGCCGGCGAGCGTGGCGGCGAGGACGAACACGATCCATTTGTAGTGGCCGGCATTGTAGCCGAGCGAAATCGCCCGCGGCTCGTTGTCGCGGATCGCCTTGATGACCTGCCCGAACGGCGAATGCACGGCGCGGTGGACGAACAGGAAGCCCGCGAGGAAGATCACGGCGACGACGACATACATCGCGAGGTCGTGGGCCAGCGGCAGGAATCCCAGCAGCGCGCCGCGCGGGATGCCCTGAATGCCGTTCTCGCCGCCGGTGAAGTCCGCCGCCTGGACCGCCACGAAATAGACGATCTGCGCCAAAGCCAGGGTAATCATCGCGAAGTAGATGGTTTGGCGGCGGATGACGAGCCAGCCGAACACCAGGCCGAGGGCGCCTCCCGCGAGCCCGCCGGCAATGATGCCAAGCTCCGGCGTGAGGCCGGCCGTCTGCACCAGGTAGCCGGCGACGTAGCCGCCGAGGCCGAAATACGCCGACTGTCCCAGCGACAGCAACCCGACCGAGCCCATCAGCAGGTTCGTGCCCATGGCGAACAGCGCGTAGCACATCACCTGCATGATTACGATCGGGTAGAGGACGAACGGCGCCGCCACGACGGCCGCGACGAGCGCGGCAAAGCCCCAAACCTGGGCACGCGGGAAACCGTCCATCAGGTGAGCTTGCCGAACAGCCCGGCGGGCCGCGCCAGCAGCACCACCGCCATCACCACGAACACCACGACGGCGGAACCCGGCGGATAGAACACGTCGGTAAACCCCTCGATGATGCCGAGCCCGAAGCCGGTGAGGATGGCGCCGCCGATCGAGCCCATGCCGCCGATCACCACGACGGCGAAAACGGTGTTGATGAGGTCCTCCCCCATGGCCGGGTTCACCGAGTACAGCGGCGCCGCGAGCACCCCGGCCAGTGCCGCCAGGGCCACGCCGCCGGCGAAGGTGAGTGCGATGAGGCGTGGCACGTTCACCCCGAAAGCCTGCACCAGCGACGGGTTCTCGGTAGCCGCGCGCAGCAGCGCCCCCAGCCGGGTCTTCTCCACGGCGAACCAGGTGGCGAAGCAGATGACGACGGCGGCCACCACGACGAAGCCGCGATACACCGGCAGGTACATGAAGCCGAGGTTCAGCACGCCCGCCAGGGTCGCCGGCGTCTCGTAGCTGACGCCGGAGCTGCCAAAGTAGTTGGTGGCCAAGCCCTGCAGCACCTGCGCGATGCCGAAGGTGAGCAGCAGGCCGTACAGGATGTCGAGCTTGTAGATGCGCCGGATCACGGTGCGCTCGAGCAGGAAGCCCAGGAACCCGACGATGACCGGGGCGCAGACCAGCGCGGCCCAGAAGCCGATCCCGAGATAGGTGAACAAGCCCCAGGCGACGAAGGCGCCCACCATGAACATCGCGCCATGGGCGAAGTTGATGATGTTCAGCAGGCCGAAGATGATCGCGAGGCCCATCGAGAGCATCGCGTAGAACGACCCGTTGATGACGCCCAACAACAACTGCCCGAACAGCAGCGGCAGCGGCTTGCCGAAGATCATCGTCATGGCGCGCGGCTGCTCAGGACTTGACCAGCAGGCAGCCCTCGGTCGCCATCGGCGAGAAGGTTTGCTCGGCCGGCGTGGTATGCACCAGGTCGTAGTAGTCCCACGGGATGCTGCTCTCGCCGGGCTTCTTCACGCGGAACAGATAGGACGGGCACATGAAGCGGCCGTCCTCGCGGATCGAGCACTGGCCGAACGCGTCGTCGCTGGTCGGCATCTTCTTCATCTGCGCCACGATCGCCGCCCCGCTCTTGTTGGCCGCATCGAGGCCCATCGCGTCCACCGCCTTCATGAAATGCAGCGTGCCGGAGTAGCAGCCGGCCTGGGCCATGGAGGGATAGTTGTTCGGCGTCCTCGGCAGCACGCGCTTGGTGAAGGCGCGGGTCTTGTCGTTCATGTTCCAGTAGAAGCTCTCGGTGAGCACCAGCCCCTGCGCGATCTCCAATCCCAACCCATGGACGTCGTTGAGATAGATCAGCAGACCCGCGATCTTCATGCCGCTTTGCGTGATGCCGAACTGGTGCGCCTGCTTGATCGAGTTCACCGTGTCCTTGCCGGCGTTGGCGAGACCCAGCACCTGCGCGCCCGACGACTGCGCCTGCACCAGGAACGACGAGAAATCGGTGGTCTGCGGGAACGGGTAGGCGACATCGCCGACCACGCTGCCGCCGGCGGCCTTGACGACCGCGCTGGTCTGGTCGCGCAACAACTGGCCGAATGCGTAGTTGGCGGTGATGAAGAACCAACTCTTGCCACCGGCCGCCACCATCGCGCCGCCGGTGGAGTGCGACAGCATGTAGGTGTCGTAGCTCCAGTGGATGGTGTCGGCGTTACACTTCGGGCCGGTCAGCGCCGAGGTGGCTGAGTTGGTGTTGATGTAGGCCCGGTTCTTTTCCCCGGCGACGCCGGCGATGGCCAACCCGACCGCGGAGTTCGGCACGTCGATGATGAGGTCGACGCCGCTGTCGAACCATTGCCGGGCCAGCCCGGCGCCGATGTCCGGCTTGTTCTGATGGTCGCCCTTGATGACGGTGACGTCATAGCCCTTGTCCCCCGCGCCGTAGTCCTGCAGCGCCTGCCGCACGCAGGCGACCGAGGTCTCGCCGCCGATGTCGCTGTAGGTGCCGGAGAAATCGCTGCAGACGCCGATGGTCAGCGGCTTGCCCGCGGCGCGCGCCGGCCGGAGCGGCAAGCCGGCGGCGCTTGCGGCCATCGCGGTGCCGAGGACGGTGCGCCTGGTGACGTTCATCGTGGTCTCTCCCAATTCGTTCTTGTGTAAAGGGTGTTCTTGTGTGAGCGGAAGTCAGATGCCAAGGATTTTGTGCAGCTGGCCCTGCCGGGCTTCGAGCTCGTGGTTCGCTATCATGTCCACGACGCGGCCGTTCTCGACCGCATAGTGGCGGTCGGCCACCTTGGCGGCGAAACGGAAGTTCTGCTCGACCAGCAACACGGTGAAGCCGCGGCGCTTTATCTCGGCGATCATCACGCCGATCTGCTGCACGATGACCGGGGCCAGCCCTTCGGTCGGCTCGTCAAGCAGCAGCAGCTTGGCGCCGGTGCGCAGGATGCGGGCAATCGCCAGCATCTGCTGCTCGCCGCCGGAAAGCTTGGTCCCCGGACTCCGGGCGCGTTCCTTTAGATGCGGGAACAACTGGTGGATCTCGTCGACGGTCATGCCGCCGGGGCCGACGATGGGCGGCAGCAGCAGGTTCTCGGTGACGTTGAGGCCGGCGAAGATGCCGCGCTCCTCGGGGCAGAAGCCGATCCCGGCGCGGCCCACCACGTCGGGCCGCGCGCCGATGAGTTCCTGGCCGCGGAACTTGACGCTGCCCTCGCGGCGCGGCACCAAGCCCATGATCGACTTCAGCGCCGTGGTCTTGCCGGCGCCGTTGCGGCCCAGCAGCGTCACCACCTCGCCCTCCCGCACCTCGAAAGTCAAGCCATGCAGCACATGGCTTTCCTCGTACCAGGCATTGAGGCCGCTGACTTCAAGCATGGTCCGTGCCCAGGTACGCCGTGATGACGGCGGGGTCTTTCGCGACGGTCGCATAATCGCCCTCGGCCAGGATGCGGCCGCGCATGAGCACGGTGATCCGGTCCGAGAGGCCGGAGACGACGGACAGATTGTGTTCGACCATGAGGATGGTGCGCCCGGCGCGCAGCCGGCCGATGAGGGCGACGATCTGGCCGACATCGGCTTCGGCCATGCCGGCGGTGGGCTCGTCCAGCAGCATCAGCACCGGGTTCAACGCCAGCGTGGTGGCGATTTCCAGCGCCCGCTTGCGCCCATACGAGAGTTCGGCCGCGGGCGTGTCGGCGGCTGCGGCGAGGCCGACATCGAACAGCAACTCATGCGCGCGGTCGTTGTAGCGGCGCAGCACCGCGTCGGAGCGCCAGAAGTCGAAGTTGCGGCCGCGCTCCCGCTGCAAGGCGATGCGGACGTTCTCCAGCGCCGTGAGATGGCCGAACACCGCCGAGATCTGGAAACTGCGCACCATGCCGCGGCGGGCGATCTGGGCCGGCTTGAGGCGGGTGATGTCCTGGCCCTGGAAATGGATCTGGCCGGCGTTGGGCTGCAGGAACTTGGTCAACAGGTTGAAGCAGGTGGTCTTGCCAGCGCCGTTCGGGCCAATCAACGCATGAATACTGCCCGTCTCGACCCGCAGGTTGACGTCGTTTACAGCGGAAAAACCGCCGAAAACCTTGGTTAGCCCAAACGTTTCAAGTATTACCTCGCTCAAGCCATCCCGCCCGCAATCATCCATGGTTTTGATGCAACAACTTGCACGGAAGGGGCTGCGACGCAACGGGGGCCTCGGTCGAGGGGCGACCTGCCGGCGCAGGGTCCCGCCGCCTTCCAGCGCGCCGAGCGTCGTCGATCCAAGCAGGTTCGAGCTATCCCCGCTGCCGTCGCCATTCGAGAAACCACTCGGCAAAGCGCGGCACTCCGACCGAAAGCGGCGTGGTGGGCGCGTAGCCCGTCAGCGCCGAAATCGCTCCCACATCCGCCAGCGTGGCGCGCACGTCGGCACGCGGCCGTGGCGTGTCGACGATCACCGCCCGGCGGCCCAGCGCGGCCTCCAGCGCCGCGACCAGCGCGCCGATTTTCTCGGCCCGCGTGTTGCCGATGTTGAGCACCCGGGCCGGCACGCCATCCGCGGGGTCCGGCGGATGGTCGAGGCAGCCGACCAGGCCCTGCACGATATCGTCGATGTAGGTGAAATCCCGCTCGACGTCGCCGCCGTCGTAGACGGTGATCGGCTCGTCGCTGAGGATCGCCTCGGCAAAGCTGAAATAAGCCATGTCGGGCCGTCCCCACGGGCCGTAGACAGTGAAGAAGCGCAGGCCGGTCATCGGAATGGCGAACAGATGCGCGTAGGCGTGGCCCATCATCTCGCCCCCCCGCTTGGTCGCGGCGTAGAGTGAAAGCGGGGTGTCGCAGCGGTCGTCCTCGCGGAACGGCAGCGCCTCGCTGCTGCCGTAAACCGATGACGAACTGGCATAGACCAGATGCCGCAGGCGTTTCAGGTGGCGCGCGATCTCCAGAATGACGAGTTGCCCCTGCAGGTTGGACGTCACGTAGTCGAATGGCGCCACGAGCGAGTGGCGCACCCCGGCCTGCGCGGCGAGATGGACGATGCGGTCGAGTTCCGGCGCGGCTGCGGCCAGCGCCAGCATGGCTTCCCGGTCGGCGATGCCGGCGGCCACGAAGCGGAAGGTTGGATGGCGCGCCAGACGCTGCAGCCGGGCGTGCTTCAACCGCACGTCGTAATAGGGGTTCAGGTCGTCGACGCCGAGCACCGTCTCGCCCCGCGCCAGAAGCGCTTCGGCCACATGGTAGCCGATGAAGCCCGCCGCCCCGGTGAGCAGGATCGTCATGATCGTTCGTTCTTCCTTACGACAAAACAGCGGCCATGCCTGCCGGGCATCGGCGCCGCGCGACAATCAGGATGCTTTCGCATTGCCGTATAGCGCGATGGACGACTTTGAGAGCGATTTTAGTTTGGCGGCATCAACCGGCTGCGGCCAGGAGTTGGCGATAAATGGCGCTGAGACTCGGCTGCGCCGCCGCTGCCGTGTATTGTGCACGTACAGCCGCCCGCGCGCCTTGGCCGAAGCCGTGGCGAAGTGCCACATTGATCGCGAAATCCCGTATCCCAGATCGGTTCCGGTCCCAGTTTAGCAGCAGGGCCATCCGGCCATCGCGGCCCGCCTTGCATAGGTAGTCGCGAGCCGGCGTGCGACCCAAGCGGGCAAGGAAGTCGCCACCTGGCGCGCGGTGCCGCCGCCGGTTTGCATCCCAGGCGGAAGCAAAAATGGCCCGAACACGCGGTGTGGCGGCTTGGCTGCCGCCTCTTCGATGGCCAGGTCAGCGCGGCTCGTCCTTGCGTCGCCACAGGGCGCCTGAGGTGAACGCCTCCTTGACGCCGGCGGCACGGATGTAGCTGCGCATCACCGCCTGCGAGCCGTGGCGGGAGTGCTGCATGATGTCGCGCTCATGCACGCTGGCCTGGGCGAGGGTGGTGATGCAGCCGGCGCGCAGGCTGTGCGGCGTGATGCGGGCCAGTTCGCGGCCCCGGTAGTCGGCTTTCCAGGCGCGTTGTTTCAGGATCAGCTTGATGCTTTCGGCGGCCAGGCCTTGGCCGTCGAGGGCGTCGTCGCGGGTGATACGCCGGAACACCCAGTCCTGCTCGACGCGGGCGGCGTCGAGCCAGGCCCGCACTGCCGCGACCGGGCAATGGGCGGCGAGCGGATTGGCGGCGATGTGGACGACGGCGCCCTCACCGATCTGGTCGGCCTTGGAACGTGGCAGGAAAACGCTCAGTCCGTGTGGGCCGAAGGTCAGGTCGGTGACTCTGATCTCGGTTAGCTCGGACGCTGGAAGGCGCCGGCGAAGCCCAGCATGATCAGCGCCCGGTCGCGTTCGCCGCGCAGGCCGCCGCCGCAGAGGGCGGCTACCTTGATGACGTCGGCGGTCAGTAGCGGGGCGGCCTGGCGCTTGGGCCGGGTGCCGTGGGCGCGGGCGATGCCCTGCAGCGTCTTGCGCAGCTCGGGATCCCGGTTGTCGAACGGCAGGCGAAGCAGGGCGTGCGCCTGGGCGATGGCGGACAGCCGGCTGGTCAGGATGACGTAGGCGCGCTTGCCGGCCAACTCGGCCAAGTGGTTGGCAACCAGTGCGGGGGCGGCCGGGGCCGGGGCGATGTCCTTGTTCCGGCACCATGCTTTCCAGGCCCGCAGGTGGCTGCCGTAGGCGCGCCAGGTGGCGGGGGAGAGCGCCTGGCGCGCGTAGCCGATGGCAGCCTCGGACAGCGCAGCGGACGCTATGACGATGGCGTTGGCCTTTGTATGTGGCTCGAGTGCGGCGGCTACGACGTTTTCGGCCATAAAACTCCTTGGGCCATGCCTAAAAAACCGATGGCGGCAGGTCAACTTGCGTTAGCGATCATTAGCGCAAGTTACTTACTGAACCGCCGAAGTTGCGGTGGCAAACCGCACAACTTCTTTCAAATCGGTAAATTAACTAAATCATGTTACTGTTTTAGCGCGTAACACAGCAAAGCAGTCAGGAGTGCCGGAAGCTGGGGACGACAGAGGAGGACAACGATGTCTGGCTTCGCCCGGTGTGGGAGGACGAACCGGCCGGTGAGGGTCTTGATCCGCCCGAGTTGGTGCAGTCGGTCCGGCCCCACGACACCTCGACGCCCGACGCCTCCGCCCTGCTGGCGCCGCTGGCCGAGGCCAGCGCGGCCCTCGCCCGGCTCGAAGCCGCCGACCCGGCCGTGGGCGCCGGGCTGCGCGTGCGCCTCGTCCTACGCGAAGCCGCGGGATGGTTGGCGCTCTAGTGTCCTGATTTTGAAGTCTTGCTGATTTCGTTGGTTCTGATGCAGAAGCGCTTGATTGCGGCCAGGATGTCGTCGGCAGACTTGGTCCAGCGGAATGGCTTTGGATTTATGGTGTGGACATCGATGAAGGTGCGGATGTCGTTTTCGAGCTGCTGGGTTGAGCGGTGGACCCCGCGCCGGATCTGCTTGTCGGTGATCAGGGCAAAGAAGCGCTCGACCTGGTTGATCCAGGACGCACTCGTTGGTGTGAAGTGCACGTGCTATCGTGGTCGTTTAGCGAGCCAGTCACGGATAAGCGTGGTCTTGTGCGTGGCATAGTTGTCCATCACCAGATGCACGTCGAGTTCGCCGGGGACGTTGGCCTCGATCTGGTCGAGGAACTTCCTGAACTCGCTTGACCGGTGCTTTGGATAGCAGCGGCCGATGACCGCGCCAGAGGCGATATCGAGTGCAGCGAAGAGGGACGTCGTGCCATGGCGGGTATAGTCGTGGGTCCGCCGCTCCACTTGGCCCGGCCGCATCGGCAACAAGGGCGGAACTGCCCAAGGTTCCACTAGCGAAGCTAGTGGAATGGCAGTGGAGGGTGCGAGCGGTCCAAGGCCTGGATCTGCGACTTCTCATCGACGCAGAGCGCCAGCGCTCGCTCGGGTGGCGATAAATAGAGGCCGACGATGTCGCGGACCTTTTCGACGAACAGCGTATCGGTTGACAGCTTGAAGGTCTCGGTCCGGTGCGGCTGCAGGCCGAAGGCGCGCCAGATGCGGTGGATCGTCGACGGCGCGTAGCCGACGGCTCTGGCCATAGAGCGGAGTGACCAGTGCGTTGCATCGTGTGGCGTCGTATCCAGGGTCCGGCGGATCGTGTCGGCGACCTCGTCGTCACCGATCTTGCGCGGTGTGCCTGGCCAAGGCTCATCAAGAAGCCCATCCATTCGATCTTCTGCAAAACGGCGGCGCCACTTGCCGACCGTGTTGGCGTCCGCGCCGACTTCGACGCAGATCGCCTTGTTCTCCATCCCAGCCGCAGCTGCCAACACGATACGCGCCCGACGCGCCATCGCTTGGCCTGTCTTCTGCGCCCGAGCCAGAGATTTCAGCTCTCGCCGTTCCGACGCAGTCAACTGGATTGCCACCGACGCCTTGCCCATACGATCACCCGCCAGATTCCACAGATAACCATATGAACTCCTCAATCAGGACAGTAGGTCGAGGTCGCAGACTGCCCGCAGCGCCTCGGCGGTGGTGCCGTCCTGCAAGCTGTCCGGCAACGTTTCCAGCCAGGCGGCATACTGCGCCTGAATTCTGTCAGTTCGGCGACGGCGTCATGCCAGCGCCGGGCCCGGCCGCGATGATCAGCCGGGCGGCGCGTGCGAATGACCGGTGCTTTAGCCGCCCGCGTGGCGCGATGGCGGGCCTGACGTTCCG
>JAABUU010003149.1_pt1 | contig 21504 bp, 8 predicted proteins | sample 5559301 | NCBI WGS metagenome assembly JAABUU01 (sample SAMN10711884, study PRJNA513360) | rock metagenome | isolation source: Antarctica rocks | place: Antarctica: Victoria Land, Richard Nunatak white | reverse complement strand
GGAGAAATTTTCTCTGGTTGGACGAGGTTCAGCTGCAGCCGGTGCTCACTTGCATCGGGAGGCCAGGAGGCTGCGGGCCGTTGTTGTGCCGCTTCTTCTCTTTCTTCGCCCAGCGTACTGAAGTGATTCTATAAGCAGGAAACCAATAGACAGATTCTGAAAAACATACATCCACAAGCATTACACAGTGTCTTGGGCCCGTTCGGACCCTTCCGCCACTCGGGTGAGTCAAGTGTGCCACAGTCCGTGCAAACGTACTCATCGGCCACCTTAAGTTTCTTCTTCTTGTCACCAGCTGCTCGACTGTCCTTGTCGATAGGTATGGCAATGCCAGCATCGCCTCTGATCAGAGCCGCACTCGCGTCGCCGGTACTGATACCCTGTGATCGTTCTCCATCCCGATAACGCAACCCGGTCAACATTTCAATGGTCTCGATGTGTGTCGCACCCTCGTAACGCGCCATTTTGTCGTTGATACTATCTGGCTTAAGACTTGCATTTGCCTCATCGAGGTTCTGCTGTGTGAGAGCTGTATTCGAGAGGCTGGGCTTGGCAGGTGGTGGCATAGCATTGTAATCCTGCGAATGAGCGGATCCGATGGAAACTGATCCGAGAGTCTCGGTTTCGGTGAACTGTGTATCTGACGGTGTGACGCTGCCGTGCCCTTCCTGCTTCTTGAGCCAGTGCCATTGCTGCGCTTCTGCCTCCTCTTGCTCTTCTCTCTTTAGATCAGCAATGCGCTTTGTGAGACGCTCATTCTCGATCTTGTGTTCAAGAAACGAATCCAGAAGATTAGCGTTCTTTGTCGGATAGGGCCTGGCCATCATGAAGAAGCCACGACAGAACCCGGCCGCGTTGTTGGGGCCAAAGGCCGCTGCCTCCGAAGTAAGGTGAGGATGACCATGTGACTCAAAGATTGAAAAGGATCCATCAGCTTTACGGAACCGGTAGAAAAACCTGAGTGGGTTGCCTGAAGCTATCGACTCGTTGAACTCCCGTACGAAGATTGCACTGTCATCAGGATGAATAAAGTCGACTATGAACTTGTTGACCAATTCGTCTGGCTCGTAGCCCGTGAGATACTTCCCCGAAGGTGAAACGTATCGTATTTTCCCGTCAGGGCTAAGGATGTGGAGGAGATCTTTCAATTCCTCAAGCACACGCTGCGACCAGTTCCTTCGTTTGGTAAATTCGGTCAATGTACTGCCACCGTTTACCGTAGCTTGTGCACCAAATCCAGTGGGTAGAGGACCGGCACCAGCGCCGGTCATTGTATTGGTCACCAATGCTGTGGCATCATTGGATTCATGGTTCTGCTGTTGCTGCTGTGAGGGCTGCGCATCGATGGGTGTGTAGTTTTGCGTGTCCGGTTCATTGAGATTGAGGTCCAGATTCATGGGCAGCATGTCAACGTCCAGTCCATTCAACATATCGCCGCCATGCTCCAACATATCCGTCATCGAAGTGTCGCCAGACCCGAGCCCTGCCATCTGGCGAATCGTTAGAGCTCATCCTAGTAATACGCCTGCAATCACTTACGGCGGCAGGTAAAGTGTGCCGCAAACCATCTACCCCCTGATCAAACATCGACATCGCGAACCGCGCGTGTCGCACATTAGGATATTCAGGTAGTGAAATCCCTCGTTGACTGACGCCGACTTTGCGGCTCTGCTTAACGACCCCACGGAGTGGAGCCTTGCACGTGCCAACGCGCCCCACGTCTCGAACCCGGCGCGAACTCCTCGTCTGGAACTAGGCTCCCACCCGCAATAGTATTGTGTTATACCTTACTGCCAAATATTAGAAGCAATGCCTTAAACATAAATTTGGGAAATCTCAAGAAGATAAAACGGAAATTGACAGTCGGTGCTTTGACCAAAATGTAATGTCCCTTCTGCTTTAAGAGCACAACGATCCCTTCGCTAACTCTATATTTCTGTGATAGGTGTAAGTTTCACGCCGCCTTGGACAGTAGATGCTGCGGTCCACTCTTGCAGACCTTCCGTTGACAGCGTTGCAGCGAAGATCGACAAGCTCTCGATTCTAGGGTACGTTTTGGAAGTGCTACCCCGTCATCAAGCTAATCGGAGCTCTTGTAGCATCCGATCCTTCGACAACACCAGGAGTGAGACAATTCAATTCCATACGCCCTTGACTCTTATTGTTGGCTTCAACGGGTCCGGCAAGACGGTATGGTGCTTTTTATATCAACATGCTGGTCGTACGTCTGATGGATTACATACTCTAGACCATCATCGAATGTCTCAAGTACGCAACTACCGGAGATTTACCTCCAAACAGCAAGGGTGGTGCTTTCATTCACGATCCGAAGGCAAGTTACAACTCGTTTGACCGGGGCTCATCCTGACTGTGTTCCAGTTATGTGGCGAGAAAGAGGTTCTTGCACAGGTCAAGCTATCCTTCAAAGGTACCTCGGGGGCTAAGATGGTGGCCACTCGGAGCCTCCAGCTTACGGTCAAGAAGGCTACACGACAGTTCAAGACATTGGAGGGACAGCTATTGATGGTTAAAGATGGCGAACGGACCGCTATCTCTTCGCGAGTGGCGGAGCTTGACCAGATCATGCCTCAGTATCTTGGTGTCTCGAAAGCTGTTCTCGACTCCGTAATTTTCTGTCACCAGGACGAGAGCTTATGGCCTATGAGCGAACCCTCTGTACTAAAGAAGAAGTTTGACGAGATATTTGAGGCCTTGAAATATACGAAGGCAGTTGACAATATCAAAGCCCTAAGAAAGAAGCAAAACGAAGAGTTGGCGAAACATAAGATAATGGAACAGCACGCCAAAGAGGACAAGGACAAGGGTGATCGGGTGTGACAGCTCTGGCGTCCTCTTCTAAGACTGTGCTAATTCTCGCCAGGCCGAGAAAAGGTCCCGAGAGCTGTCGAATGAGATTGAAAACCTTCGTGCTGAGACAAAGCAGTTGGGGACCGAAGTCAGTCAGATATCCGCCAAAGCCGAGGAGGCATGGAAGCAGGTAGCGCACTATGATCATATTGTGGCGAAACTGAACGGGAAACGCATTGAAGCAAGGGCGCTGAAGAAAAACATGGAGGGGTTTCGGGAGCACATCAAAGAGATGAGCGAATCTGATGAATGGCTTCAATCGACCCTAGACCAGTATGAGGAGCGCACGGCCCTTCATGTACGACACAAGGAAGGCCAGACGAAGAAGTATGAGGAGCTAAAACGGGAGATCAATCGCAATCGAGGACATTTGGAGTCAAAGCATACCGAAGCCGGTAAGTACCAGGCAGAGAAAGACGGCTTCGAGAAGCAGGTCGAAAGACGAGGGACCTTTATCATAGAGACGGCCCGCAGCCATAACATACGCGGCTTTGATATCGAGCTTGATGATGAGCAGATCAACGACTTTATGGAGAAAGTTACGAGGATGTCAAAGGACCAGAACCTCAACCTCGAGCGTTTGCGACGCGAAACGGCTGAGGAGCTGGAAAAGGCGCAGGGTGTTCTCAGTCAGCTAGAGCAACGGAAGTTAGTCCTCACCGAGGGCAAGAACTCTGCAAGGCAGCAAATCACTTCCAACGATAGGAAGGCCGACGAGCTTGAAACAAAACTTGACAGCATCAGAATTGACGAGGGAGGCAAGGCCGCGCTTGAATCTGCCAAGGAACACGTTGAGGACCGCCTACGCAAAGCCAAAGCTGACTATGAAGACTCTTCCTGGGACCCGAAGATTGAAGAGGTCAATCTGCAAATTCAGTCAATGGAGAGGCAAGGTATGCAGCTTAACGGGGAGCTTATCCAAGGGACGAAGAAGGCTGGTGACTCGGCAAGGTTGGACTTTCTAAAGAAGGAGATGAAGGACCGTCAACGCAGCCTTGACACCATGGTTGGAGCGTACGGCGAGAGGATACGGGAAGCAGTGGGTAACAAGTGGCAGCCTTCGAGTCTTGATCGCGACCTTCAGGCGGCACTGGATGTAAGAAAAGAGGATTTGGTGCAAGCAGAACAACAGCGCGACGGCGTCAATAGGGAAATTGAACAGGCGGACTTCAAGATGAACACTGCTCGAGCGGATCTGAAAAGGAAGCGGAACGGAATGCAGGCCTGTGAGAAGCGTATCCGTGACGCCATCGACGATGAGCCATCCGAATATCCTGAAGCACTTGCGGTTTGTCAAAACAACCGGGATGTCACGAGACAAGACGCAGACAACTTCAGCAATATGAGCAAGTACTACGAGAACTGTCTCAAGTATCTGGAAGGGAGAGACGCATGTTTGTTATGCTCGCGATACTTTAGGGATGGAAAGGAAAGATCTACTTTCCGGTCGACACTGGAGAAGTTAATTTCGAGGGCTGCCAAAGACGCGTTGGCGGCCGATCTAGAAACGTATGAGGGCGAACTCAAGAAAGCACGCGAAGCCGGCCCAAGCTATGACACATGGCTCCGTCTATCCAAGGATGAGATACCGTCTCTCGAAGCTGACGTCAAGAGGCTTCAGGATCAACGGCAGGAACTACTGGATCAGGTTGAAGAGCTGGAGAAAGACGTGACTAAACGCAGCGAAACACGAAAAGACGTCGAGACGTTGGCAAAGACGGTCGCCAACATCACGAAATACAGTGGAGATATTTCGAACTATCAAAATCAGATTCAAGATCTTGCCGCCAAGCAAACAGACCATGGGTCGTCGCGCAGCCTAGAAGATGTGCAAGAAGAGCTTGATAGACTCACCGACAGATCGCGTACAGCGAAGTCTAGCGTCGCAAGGCTTGTTTCCGACAGAGACCGCGCCAAGGCAGAGATCAACAACCTTGAACTTGAGTCCAGAGATGTCATGTCTAAGCTTACAGACGCTACACACCAACTACAGGATAAGGTCAACCTTCTCGCTCGGATTGAAGAGTATAGGACCAATAATCGGCATTTACGGGAGTCTATGAAACGCAGTGACGATGATGTCCAAGACCTGATACCCCAGATCTCCGAGGCTCAAAACAAACGTAACGAGATTCGGCAACGCGGCGCAAGTAAAGAAAAAGAAATGTCCCAGAAAGCTTCCAAGCTTGCAGATAGCGTATACCAGCTCCAGCAGGCAGATCAGGCCATCAGCGCCTATATCGAGAGAGGTGGTCCAAATCAACTAGCTCGCTGTCAGCGCGAGATTGCAAATTTACAGCAAGAGATCCAGCGTCTGGAAGAAGAGCAAAAACAGATTGTCATCGAAATCAACAAGATCAACGAGCAGCTCAAGAACAACGATGACACTAAACGCAATATTGCCGACAACATCAGATACCGTCAAGACGCCAAGAATTATGATTCAGTTATGGTTGAGATCGAGACCTTGGAGGCGCAAAACGCCGAAGCTGATATTGAAATATGCAAGACGAAAGCGAAACAACTTGACAGCAGGTATAAGATGCTGAATGCCGAACAGGCGAGCAAGATGGGGGGGATGAAGTCGAAAGACGACCAGCTGATGCAGCTGTTGAATGATTGGAATACAGACTACAAAGACGCGGGTCTAAAGTACAAGGAGGCACACATCAGGGTCGAAGTGAGTACTGAACGATCGCGGCAGTCTCATCCGACTAATGTGCTCTCAGACAAGTAAAGCAGCCGTTGAAGACCTCGGTCGGTATGGAGGTGCGCTGGACAAGTAAGTCTGCAGTTTGGCAGCGGGCCAGCGGGCATATGCTTACCGTGTCGACAGGGCCATTATGAAATACCACAGCATCAAGATGGAAGAGATCAACCGCATCATCGAGGAGCTGTGGAAGAGAACGTACCAAGGTACCGACGTCGACACGGTCCTCATCCGCACCGAACACGAAACGGGCAAAGCCAACAAATCCTACAACTACCGCGTCTGCATGGTCAAACAGGACGTGGAGATGGACATGCGCGGGCGGTGCAGCGCCGGGCAGCGAGTGCTCGCATGCATCATCATCCGACTGGCCCTGGCGGAATGTTTCGGGGTCAACTGCGGCCTCATCGCGCTCGACGAGCCGACGACGAATCTGGACCGGGAAAACATTCAGTCTCTGGCCGAGTCGCTTCACGACATCATCAAGACTCGACAGCAGCAGTCGAATTTCCAACTCATCGTCATCACGCACGACGAGGATTTCCTCCGCTACATGAAGTGCGCCGATTTCTGCGACAACTACTACAGCGTGTCCAGGAACGAGCGGCAGAAGTCTATCATCGAGAGGCAGTCCATTGCAGCGGTCATGTAAGTTAGCTGGGCAAACAGGTAGCCCAGTTGGGAAGCAGTCGACGACTGCGGCTCTGTTAGGTCAGGCGCTCCATTTCCACATGTTGCAACTACCGGAGCGTGGCGCATCGAGGAGGGTACAGATATCTGCGGCGTTAAGGTATGGCTGCAGATCAACGTGCATTTGCAGGCATTTCACGTGGCGTTGCTTGACAGAAACTGAAACACTAATGTATCTGAGCGCTCTTCGTACAATACCTTAACAACATCCAACGCATCTCCATAAGGTAGGGCTATGCGACGTGAGAAGCAGTTTTGAGAGGACATGTTTCATCCGACATGATGTGGCATCAGATATCCATCTACCTTACTGTATAAGGCAACCTTAAGGTAAGGAAAGTACTTACTCATGCAGAGCGGAAGAGCAGTCTTGCAGTCCTTGAGAAAGCACACCTTCTGGGTCGGACTGTTTCCCAATTTTTGCCTCTTGTCGGGTATCTGTTTCCCCGCATTTCGCGTGTTGACACCATGTGACGCACCTTACCCAATCTGGCGGTTACCTTAAGGTGCGGGTGTTTTATTCACGTTACCTTAACTTACCTGGTAATTTAACGTCAACGCCTTTAGGCGATTCGAGAGATAGGATGCCGACTTCCGATTGATTCCGAACGCCACCAGCATGGTTGTGCGACGCCAATCAACGGGAGTAGAAGCGCCAAGACCAGGGCTTCGAGATAGCGCACTAACTGCATTCAGATATAATAATCGACTCTACACTAAGGTAACTTACCGTAAGTTAACTTAACTACCTTAGTCACCTAAGCTGAGTTAGTCCACAGTTGTCTTTGTTTGACAGGACATGTCCTCGATCATCAAGGGCCGAGGTTCCAAGTCCACCGCTTCCTGACTCAAGCACCTGCAGGCACCAGACAGGCTGCCTAAGGTAAGGTACTGTACGTTAAGGTAAGGTACCTAAGGTACCTAACTTCAGGCACCTGAAGTCACGTGGGTACCTTATATCCCTTTCTCCGAAATTTCAGGGCGGCTTCACTGGCGGATATGGCAGCCACATGCGTAACCGGGAACTGGCTCTACTGGCTAACTTTTACCTAAGTTACTGCAACGTCAAGGAGGAGACTGAGATGCTCTGCTCAGCTCACTACCGGGTCATGCTACTGCTACTGTACTTACTAACTTACTGATGTCTGATTTTCATTTGTTCATGTCATGTCGTTATTCAGATCAGGTCAGGTCATGTCATGTGCGATGATGATGCGGGTCTGGGACCTGCAGCAGCATCATTGTTTGTTGTTTTCGCTCTAAAGAGATGAGCAGAAGAGGAGACCCACCTAATATGTTTCACTCCTTTTAAAGACCTGTTTCTCCCCCTGGGCGCTTTGATTGATTATCATCTTACCATTTTACCATTTTGATTGATCTTCACCTTATCACTCCCCCTGTCGACAACCTATCAAAAAGACTCAACACCCAAAGTTACTCGGGGGTGTTGGCCAAGCAAGTTACTTGATTGATATTATTCACTCTGCCTGGGAGAAGTTTGCATTCCTGGAAAATTGCATTCTACGAGTCTCTTAATATTTGCTCCTTATAGCGCACTCCTCGGTGTAACTACGGGCCTAAATCTATGCCTTTCACCGAAAGACTGCCTTAACAGCATTCCTCGCGGCTGCTCGGTCAACCTGCTCAATATATCCCTCGTCAACTTACACGTCTGTTTTCGTCCGTTCACGTCCTCCGACTCACCTGTTCTCCCGACTCGACTCGACTCCACTCCTTGCTGAAGCCAACACGTCAATTACAGCTACGATGTTAATAAACGGTGCCTTAACGGCTCTCCTTGCTGCTGGGGTAGCTTTGGCGTAAGCTTCGAAACCATTTCTGGGTCAACATTAACTCCAATTGACATCTCTATTTAGTAATCCGATTTCGAAGAGAAGTGTGAACTTCAACTACGGCTCGGACACGGTGCGTGGTGTTAACATCGGTGGTTGGCTCGTTCTCGAACCGTTAGTTCTCCTTTCATGGCGCACCTCACTCCGTCCGCTAACCTCGGTACTCTGATATAGATGGATTACACCTTCGATCTTCCAGGCGCAAAACGGTTCGGTCGTTGACGAATGGACTCTGACAGCAATGGTCCCCAATGCTGGTGATATCTTGAGGAAACACTGGGATACCTGGGTTTCGTTGGCGGATTTCCAGAAAATCGCAAACGCTGGTTTCAACATCGTGCGCGTACCGGTCGGATGTGAGGAGACACCTTGCTCGACTTTGTTCGTTGCGGGCAACGCTGACAATCCTCCAGACTGGGCATACCAGAAGTTTGACAGCGATCCTTATATCCAAGGTGCAGCTCCTTATGTCGACAAGGCCATCGAATGGGCACGGCAGACCGGGCTGAAGGTTTGGATCGATCTGCACGGCGCACCCGAGAGTCAGAACGGGTATGATAACTCGGGCCATTTGACCAAGATGCCAGGCTGGGAGAAAGGGGACACAGTCAAGCAGACGCTCTTGGTGCTTAAGCAGATCAGCGACAAGTACGCGACGACTGCGTACGAGGACGTTGTTGTTGGCATTGAGCTGTTGAACGAGCCTCAGCCCTCTCTGCTGCCGAGCTTGGATATCCTGAAGCAGTTCTACAGGGATGGCTTCGGTGAAGTCAGATCTGTCAGCGATACACCGGTCGTGTTCCACGACGCGTTCCAGCCGAGCAGCGCCTGGAACGGATTTTTGACACCCTCGGACAATAACGCGCAATACGGTATGTATCGAGTCATCTCGGTGAGATTTCCTGGAGGACCACGGCTTAACGAATTGTAGTTATAATCGATCACCACGAGTACCAAGTCTTTTCCAACGACGGAGTCGCAATGCAACCCTGGGTAAGTTTCCATTGCACATCTCGAAATCTGTCGAGCTTGTCCGCTAACGACCGCGCAGCAACATCGCCAAGCAGTTTGCAACAATGTTGGCAGCTACGCCTCCAATTCCGACCACTGGGTCGTCGTCGGCGAATGGTCGGCCGCCCAAACCGACTGCGCCGCCGCGCTGAACGGGTACGGAATCGGCGCGCGCTACGACGGCACCTATCCCGGCAGCAAATTCGTCGGTTCATGCGCCAACGTCAACTTCATCGAGACGTGGAGTCAGCAGTTCAAAGATGATACGAGAGGTTACATTGAAGCGCAGCTGCAGACCTACGAGACGCACACGCGGGGCTGGATCTTCTGGAATTTTAAGACCGAGGCCAGCCCCGAGTGGGATCTGTTCCGCCTCCTGGACGCCGGCATCTTCCCTCAGCCGCTCACCGATCGCAAGTTCAATGCCATATGTTCTTGATCGTTTGTCTTGTACTCACGGGATTTCATTCACAGTTACGATGAGTTGAGGGGGAAGATGATGCAAAGCAAGGGGAGTTATAGCAAGGCATCTCGAGGCGCATACGGACCATGAGTCACTCTTTTGACGACAGATACACCGAAGACTTACACTGATAGCCATTTTTGGCGATATTTCCTTGGGTAACATAGCACGGATGGGATAATGCTTGATTTTCTGGTTTCCAATTTCGCCTTCGATACCCCCGATGTAATTCGTACTCTTTTTGTATCTTGTACTTGTACTGCGCAAACAGCGGCAGTTGTATAGCCTGGACAGGAACCTCATCTTCGTTTTCCAGATCTGTACTCTACTTGTACTGTACTCTGGTCGAGACCAAATATAGAAGAAAAGCACATTCGTTCACTTTATCATCATGATCATCGTCGTCATCGTCTGTTTGAGACATGCGAGAGTGATCTTTCCCACGAGGCATAGGCTCCGTAACAGCTCGATCCTGACCCTTGAACCCCCGCGCACGCGCGCACGCTGGCTCTTACTGAGGATCGCCACATCGGCCGGCCACGGTGGATGGGGACGGGAACGGGAACGGCGGGGACGGGGTGGCTTCGCTTCTTGGGTTGGGTCACGGGTGCGTGGTGGGCACCTGTGGACGGGGCGGGTCGGATCGGGTGGGTTGAATTTGGGTTGATTTGTTCTGCGGAGAGGCGGGATGAATGGCAGACGGAGGAAACTGTGTGTGTCTTATGAGTTGTTCGTGCTGGCTTGCTAGCTAGGCTGCTCTATCTTGGATCAAAAGGATATCGAAGGATGACGACTGTCCTCGATAGGATACGCCTTAACGCCTTGACGCCCATGTCATACCCATGCCCATGCCCATGCGCACGCTGACGCCGGTTTATGGATGTCGGGATACTGGATGCTTGTTTGGAACGCATGAGCCAGAGTGAACGCCTCCGAGTGGGGATCCTTGAACGCCGTAGGAATGTCGCGCCTGGACTGGGATGGAAGTGAGGTGCGGGTAGGGAGAAGTAGCACTAAGTTAGATAGAGTAGGACAGATGGTTTCTCATTCGGCAAGATGCTGTTCGAACCTTGTCGTCAGTACCGAGCCATGAATCTTTCAGGGTAGTGTCACAGAGAATCAAGTCGAGTGATCGACATGTTCAAGGGGGTACAAGCATACCGACCACTCCGGAATCGTCTTGATCTGGCTCCACATGAATTTCTCCAGCTTATTCGCGCTCTTCGCATACGGCGTCGTCTCGTTATTGTACCGGCGGCAATTATCGAAGATGAGCTTCGCATCCTTGATAAAGTCCTCGGGCGTCGGGTACAGGTCCTTCTCGTGCTTCTCCTCCATCGTGCTGAGGTCCATGGGCTCCTTGATGACCTCGTAGTAGTCCGCCACCTCATCCCTGTTGACAGGCTGCGTAAAGGGCCAGGCCGAGCCGTGGTTCTGCATGTCGTTGAGCAGGTGCAGCAGCTGGTTGTAGTTGGGGCCGTGCCGCGGTTGGCGCGCGAGCTCGTCCATGTCCGGCGACCAGCCGGAGTCCTTGATGGCGGGGATAATCATCGGGTCGACTTTCGGGAGGAGGCCGGGCCCGGAGGAGGATCTCCACTCCTTGGGCGGGGCGTGCACGATGTGGGATTTGGAAAAGGCTCGGATCTTGGCGTGGACGGCTTCTTTCTGCTTCAGCAGCATGCGGCCGGCCTCGAGGTAGCGGATCTTGGGCACCATGGTGCACTGCATGATGGTGCCGCCTTCGTAATCTTTGATGTAGCCCATCCACCGCGGCTTCTCGAGCGTGATCTCCTTGGTGAAGCCTTGCTTTTTGAAGTAGCCGATCGCGTAATTGTCGGCGTAGGTGAGGAAGTGCATGACATCCGAGGTCGCCTTGACGTAGTCTTTCAGGTGCGACATCAGGTGCGCGCCGTAGCCTTTCACTTGCTGGTCGGACGAGATGGCGCAGAAGACGATCTCAGCGAATTGTCGGCCTTTGAAGGGTCGGTATGTTATACCCCTGTACGTATCGTCAGCATTCCCAGTCTCACTCATACCATTGGGTGCATGGGACATACCCGACAACCTCCAACGGCTTCTTGACAATCGCCATTGACAGATGCGTCCTATCGTACACCAGCCGCGCAATATAGTCTTTGGGCATTTTCGGCAACTGTTTCTGGAAGATGCATTTCAGACCGGTGAGGATGATCAAGCTTTCGCGCTCGTTGTCGTTGTTGACCACCCGAAATTCAATCTCGCTATTGCGCTCTTCGATGACGGCGGGCTGTTCGTGCCACGATATCAGTAAGGGGTCTCTGGAGCGAAGCCAATTCAAAGTTATCTGACCTTCTCCGGAAATGGAATGACTTTCAGGAGTCGGGCGCCTGTGTCTGGGGACTGTGAATGGGAATTCTTGAAACGCTTGTTTGCGCCGGGAATGTCAGAGTCATGGGCGGCCTTCCGTTTGCCATCTGCTTCTTGTGAGTATGTTTTCAGGCTCAGGTGAGACTCACAAATGCTCACTTTCGACTGGTATTGGCGCCATCGTGCTAGTAAGTGATCATTGCGGCGTAAGGTAGGTTTGTCCGCGACGACTAGGCTGTCGCAATACGGTGTTTCATGATAGAAGGTTGAAGGCGGCAACATCCACTACCAGGTAGACCGCGTAGTCGTAGCTGGAGATCTACCCCACGCCAAGCTGTCGCTTATTCGGCGCTTACCAGATTAGGATGACAGCTAATGTGTCTTCGTAGGAGCCTCAAGTATTCCATCTTTTGACCGATATTCAACCTCACCATTGTACTTTCTCATTCGTCGGTCACAGTATAGTTCACTATCACTATTCTCCTCAGATTTCTCCATGTCTCTTACCGACGTCTGGGAAGCAGCTTCTGGCAATCCTTTCACACCCACTATAGCAAAGGAGAGGCAGTTCTTCGTAGGGTTTACGCTCCTTCTGACAGGTAGAATCTTCTACATCACCTCTATCTCAGTATCGGCACTGACCATCCTTAGCTTTGATTCTGACTGGACTCTTTGGGCTCAGTACGCGACTCTTTAAATAAACAGTGGCCGGCCCTCCTGTCCCTTGGCTTACGCTATAACAGATCGATCACTGAAAAACATTCCGCTCCTTGGGATTCCTGCTTCTTTGGCGTTCGGGTAAACCATCTACTCTTCCTTGAAAGACGAGGCTAAAAACAACCTAGATTCGGTGCTGTGTACCTGATTTGCGCGGTGGGAGTTTACGTATAGACGGATTTGTCTGCGCGCCTTCGAGTATCATTTCTACCAGCTTTCAGCGATGTACTATACCACAAGCGAATAGATCCTCGATACATGCCCGTGTGCTGGTGCAGCAATATTGAGTGGCAGTAGCGACAGTCGTTTCGGGGCAGACCGTCAGCTGCATTCTACCATCCCTTACTCTTCGTCGACGGGTCGCAGGCATGGCGTCTGCGCCTGCTAGTCATGCGCCCCTCTTTAGCGCCGTCTCAAGCTCAGCCAGACAACTGTACTCACTGCTCCGGTGTATTGGTTTCGCGTCAAAAGCTCAAGTCCAGATAACCGATGAAGGCTTGCGTTTTACCGTAGAAGAATCGCGTGTTATGCAAGGTCAGTCATCTTGTGCGGCTCCGGTTTTGTAGACTAATCAAGACTATAAAGGTTTCGCTTTTCTGGAAAAGTCTCTTTTTACTACCTTCAGCTATGTATCTCCACATCATGGAGAAGGGGAGGAGGACAGCGAACCACCTACGTTCCAGATTTTGCTATCCGCCTTGCTTGAAACGCTGCAGATCTTTGGTATCAATGATAGTCAAGGCCGCTGGGCATCCCGCGATAATGCCTATAGCGGCATAACCAATGCTCTTTCTCGCGGAGGTGCGGTGGGAGCCTTTGATAACCGTGTTCTCGGTATGACTGGCGTTTGCCGTCTCAGCTATGTCGGTACAGGGGAGCCACTCTGCATCATCCTTGAGGAAACCGGGGTCACCACTACCTGTGAGCTCGTGACGTACGAGCCCGAGATCCAAGAGGACATTCCCCTGCAGAGGAATGCACTGGCGCAGAAGATCATTATGCGTGCAAGCTGGCTTTTCGATGCCATTACCGAGTTGTCTTCTACCTCCCCTTCACGTCTCACCATTTCCGCCTCACCGACCGCACCGTTTTTTACTCTCTCAGCAGCAGGGCCCCTCGGTTCGGCCACGGTGGAATTCAGCAAAGATCCGCAATTACTGGAAACTTTTCAGGTGCCGCAACGGACAGCGAACACCTACAAGTACTCACTTATCAAACATGCAGCCAGAGCTATGGCTGTGGCAAGCAAGGTGAGTGTCAGAGGCGATGAGCAAGGCGTATTAAGTTTACAGTTCATGATTGAACTGGAAGGTGGTGGTGTGAGCTTTGTAGATTTCAGGTTTGTACCCCTTATGCCTGAGGAGGAAGAGGAAGATGGAGAGCGGGACGAAGAGAGTCAAGAGGGCGAAGAGCCTGGAGAAGACGAGAGTAGTAATAGATAAGACATTTCCAGTATCTACCTCAAAGGGTAGGACTTGGTGAGAGCATCCCATATCTCATATCATTTGTAACTATGTGTATTATACCTAATCGAGACTTTACATGAGGCCCAAATGACCACGGAGCTGCGTGCCAAACCCATCGCGTGGAGCTGAAAGTTCCTCTAACATGAGGCTTATTGTTACTGGCTCGCTCCGGTTCAACTCTCACTGCATACAGTACCAAAGAACACGTGACTCCTCTAGCATTAGACTGTGAATCAGTCCATAGAAAGTTGTTCCTATTCATTTACACTATGTAGAGTATATATAGGAAATGATGACTAAGACATAAATAGAGACACTTAGTAAGAGATAAGTAAGCAATGATATCACATTCTTCTCTACTGCACAGTCACAACAGTTCACTAATATGAGTGCAGAGATTTACTTGACATTCTATAAAATTTCTATCTGCAGTTTGCATTCACATTGTGTTACTTCACTTCACATCACTATTGTCATTCAAAAGCAGCTAGAAGTGCAGATTGTTGTTGTCATAACAATAAGATAAATTATTCACTGTTTACATCATCTATTTATATCATTAATCACAACTTCTTAAAAAAAATTCCCTTCTTCTTTCTTTAGTTTTCAATCACACTTCAATTTTTAATCATTACTTCATCAACTTATTAATTTTTTATTTGCTCTATCATCATGTAAGCTTTCATAATATATTCATAGTATATCATTAATGTTTCATAGATCATTTCTTAAGATTTATGTTTCATGTTGTGTTGCTGCTGCTTCATCATCAGATACAGATAACAACAATTTAAACTGAAAGAAGTTTACTTCTAATTGTGTTCACAAGACTACTGATCATTTTTGTCTTAAGAAAAGCTCACAAAACTCTTTTCTCAGTATGTTGTTGTCTTAATTTTAATTTAAAGATTAACAATACATAAAATTAATTAAGCATTCTATTTTTAATATTACTTTCTTTTCTCTCTTTAATGAATCAACTAACAATCAGTTCAGCTTCTTGTTGCTTAATGTTCTAATCAATCTGCTATTGAAGAATTGACTCAGAGCTGAGCTTAAGATGTTGTTAATAATTTGACAGTTAATTCTGCACATTAATATGAATTTAGATTGTTTTTGTACTCACTGAATATATTACAAAGTTGCTGTTATTCACATTCATAAAGAACATGAGCTGACTGTCTATGACAACTATGTGCATAAAGACAGATCATTTACAATATACATTCAGATTAAGTTCAATAATCATTATCTTCTCTGCAGTTTGTGTACAAACTGTCATTGAGGTGTGCAGAGTATTCAGTGCAGCTTTTATAAGTATAAATCTATATTAATATGATAGCTACTTATTGTTCTAAATCATGCAGAGTCTAAATTCTCTTTGTTTGTCAACTTAGCAACTTCTTATTGTCATTATGTTGTCACTCTATTCACTGTTCTTGTTGTCATCATCAGCAACATTATACTTCTCATCAGCTACAATTACTCATCAATAAAGAATGTTTTAAGCACTGCAGATAAGTTAAAGATGACTGCTAAGATTCTTTGTTATTAAGTTAAAAGACTTAATATTAATGCATTTGTTGCTTTGCTTGCACTGTCATTCTGTCTGCATCAATTACATTCTTACTCATCATTGTGTCATTACAGTGAACAGTAGTTTTGTCTTGAATACAGTCTGTGCTCAGCTTATAACTTTTTTTTTTTTTTTAATAGATAAATAGTTAATGAAATTGCTTTGCTCCTGATACTATCACCTTCTAGTTTATGAGAGCCTTTTTCTTGAGTCTCTTATGTAGATTATATAAGCTCATATTTCTTTCACAGATCATCATCAAATCACTGTCAATCATTACTGAAGTTAAGACTTTTTGATCTTTCTTTTTAGATTTACTTCTTATTCACTTCAACTTCAACTCATCATGTCATTTTTAATCATTCAGTTTTTTCTTAATACTATGTGATGTCAAAACTTTCACTTTCTCTCAGTTACATCTCTCTTCTATCATGAATATTAAAGTCAAGTCATCAGCATTTCTCTGACTTTCAATAGTCTTCTGTAATGCATTCATTATATCACTCACTTCAGTCAAGATCAGTTCAGAATGAGCAACACTTCAGTGTGCTTTCAAAATGTTCTGTAATGAAGATACAGATAAGTTTACTTATTTGTAGCATTTTTATATTTTATAAATTGTCTTCTGAGAAAGATCTTCTTTCTTCTTTACTAAGAACTTATATAGCTCTTTTTTTTGTCTGCAATTTCATTCAGCTCAAGATATGATTAAGAGTTCTTTATAGAAAGACAACAATGACTCTTTCTATTTAAGAATCTCATCAACTTCAGAACTTAATCACTACATAGATAGTTTAGCTCATTTCAGACTGCTTTGCAGCCTTGAATTAGCTCAAAATTCATTGACATTAAAGATATGTGCTTTTACAAATTAATTATCATAAATTAAATTTCATAGAACACATTCTGTAAACATTTCTAATGCATAAGTTTCTAATGAATGAGTTTTCAATATCTTATAAGACTCAAATCATTTAGCTTTAAACTTCTGAAGCTCTTCATTTCATATAAGCACTCAGTCTTCTTTCTTTGTAGTGCTTAATCACACTGTTTCATTATGAATCATTTTTAATTCAATAGTCTTTTGTAAAAGAATTTCATTGATGATTGCTCAAACTGTCTGTATCTAATCAACTCATTTTAACTGATCTTCAAAGTCAGTTTCTCTCAGCAATCAGAAATCATTTAAGTTGCCTGATAATCATAAATTTACCTTATACAGTAGGTAGAATGAGCTCTGTTTAGTTGTATTATGAGCTCAGATTTAGGCTGCAAAAAGTGCTTGTGATAAGTATTTATCTCATAATTAAGTTGATTTATTCATAAGATATTTTGTAAGCATGAAGCTCAACATTTTATTTAGGTTTTCTACCTTTTCATTTGTGTGAAGATGATAGAGAGTCATTGTTCTATGCTGAGTTCTGAGCTTCTTCAAATAGTAAATCACAACACAGCTGAGAAAGTTTGTACTGTTATCAGATAGTAACTCTCTCAGTGAACTATAATTTGTAAAGATTTCATCACATAGAAAATCTGTAACTATTGTTTTCATTACATCTGAAACAGCTTTAGTCACAGGTCAGTCTGTAGCATAATTAATTGTCATTATAATTCAGCAGTTCTCTCAGAGCATTTAAGATAGTATGTTTATCATGTTGATTTTTTATCTTTTGAATGATAATAAATTCTTATAAGTCAAATATAAATGTTCTTCAATCTCTTGATGTTTTCAGAGTCATTGAGCAACTTGACAGTTAAGACAATGCTTTATAAATGATTTAATATTCTGCAATAGTTCATATCATCAAGCTTGAAGTCAAATGACTTCTAGCAGTTCTGACACTTCTAAATGTCTGTATTCAGTGTGCATATGTTTCAAAAAGTTCACATAATACTGAAACTGTAGAAATAGCACTTTGCTGTTGTCTCACTTTTGAATCAAATATGAATCATTTAATTTCAAATTGTAATGCAGTCAAAATTGATTCATCACATCATTTTCACACACATGCTTGCAAAGCAGTGACTTTTCAGGTTCTGTATCATCTTTTAGATACAGTATCATTGCTTTTTCTTATTTCACATCATTTAGCCTTCACAAAGCATCTAAGAACACTCTATTTGCTGAGTCTTTCTCTATAAAATTGAGTCAATAACTAATTAAATCTGATATGACAGCCTGAGCTTCAGGTCAATATTGAATGTCAAGATTATACTGCTGAAATTCATCAATTCATTGAGCTAGTCATTTAAATGAGTGTAATGTATTCTTTAAATATTGTAGACCTTCATGATTCATAATAATAGTTGTAGTATGATCATTTTCAATATAGTACTGCTAAGTTCAAAGTGCATACTTAATGATCAATAGCTTCTTTTCATAAACAGAATAATTGAGCTCTGCATCTTGTAACTTTCAGTCATCATAAATAACTGAATGACATTTCTTATTCATTTCATTCTGCATCAGAACACAGCCAATTGCTTATTTGAAAGTGTTTATTTCAATAGTAAACAGTTTGCATACAGCTACTTAAATAAGTATTAATTCAAATGTAAGTGCATTCTTAAGCTGTTGAAAGACACTGTCACATAATACATTTCAGACAATGAGTTAATTCTTCTTTGTACACAACTTAATGTTGTTCTTCTTAAGCAAATTCAATAGCAATGCTGTGATTCATGCAAATTCTTGTACAAATCATCAGTAATATAAAGTCAGTTCAAGAAACTGCTGTACATAATGTGCTGTCTTTGAGACAGGTCAATCCTTAATGACTGATATCTTGATAGAGGCTGGCCATAGTGTGTCTTGTCTCACAATATATTTATAAAACTTAAGGATTTTCACCTCAACAGTGCACTTACTAGACTTAACATATAGCTTATGTTTCTTTAAGATACTGAGAATGATTCACAAGTGTTTCTGATGATCTGAAATTGAGTTGAAAAAGATCAGTATGTTGTCAAGATATATTAGACAGAATTTGTTGAGTAAGTTCTGTAATATAGAGTTCATCATTGACTGAAATGTTATTGAGACATTACATAGTTCAAAGAGCATAGTTGTGAACTTATATTTGCTGTAATGAGTGTTAAAGACAGTCTTTTTCATATTGTCTTTGATTACACAAACTTAATAATAGCTCAAAGTGAGATTAAGCTTGATTAAATATCAGGCTTTGTCAATCTAATCTAGGCATTTCTGAATTCAGAGAAGTGAATATTCATTTTTAACAGTAACATTGTTTAACACTCTGTAATCAATGCATATTCATCATGTATTCTTCTTCTTTTTAATGAACAGAATCAGAAAGTCTTATGAACTTGTAAACTCATAAATCAGATCTTTATTCATTAGCTTCATTATCTGTTTAGTCTGTTCATTCAGCTGTAGCTGTGACAGAGAGTAAGCATTTATGTTGACAGACTTGATGTCACTGATGTTAATGCTATGTTTAAACACTTATTTAGATGATAGTTCATCTAATAAAGTCAACTTAAATACAGATTGAAACTCTTCAATAACAGCTCATAATCATTTATTCATAATAGCTAACAGTTCAGCTTCTGACTTCTCTGAGTTCTGTTGAATCACTAATAAGTACTCAACAGTTCTGTGATTTCAAAGTGTCTTCATAGCTGCACACTCTTTAATCACATTTAATGTCAATTCATTTACAGCTTGTTGTCACTTTTTTAAAAATAAATGATGATGTTTTCATTGTTAATTCTGAACTGTCATACAGCTCATAGCTTAATCAATCTGAGAATTAGTGACTTTTAGTCAGATTAATCTCAGAATGAGATTATGTTCTTAAAGATTCACAATTTATGCTTTTAATTGTTGTCAAAAGCTATTTATCTTGAGATGAAAGATCAGCTTTGCAGTTAATTAAATGATCTGTCTGTTCAGCAAAGATATCTTAAGTAATTTAATTTCATATTGACTATCAATCAACATTTGATTGACAACTGTCAAGAAGATATATATTCAATTTACATCTAAATCAACTAGTACTTTCACATTTATCTTGTTCAGTTCATCTTGAATGCAGTCTGCAAGAATATATGCATTCAAATTAAAAGCATTGATTTAGTTAAAGATTATACTCAATAGTAAGAGTTTTAGATCATTCAGTGTGAATGCTTCACTCAGATCATTATTGAGTTGAATAGAAGCTTCTGTTAACTTGTTCATGAACACTTCTATATTTATGAATAACTTTAGTTTTCTAAATTGTTCAAATCAACTTCAACAATCTTCAGCTTCTTCTTGTCTTTATTTTTTTTCTTATTCTTATTTTTGTTCTTATCTTTGCTCTTATCTTTACTCTTATCAATGTTCTTGTTGTCTCAGCAGTCTTTAGCTATATGCAAGAACTTTTTACAGTGAAAGTACACTTTATTCTTTTTACATTAGATTTAATAAGCTTCTGTATTCAACTTATTTAATTTAGATATAATTGATCTTTCATGACTTTGAGATCAGTCTCAAGAATTGGTCAACAAGTTATTACAGTTTGAATTTGAGCCATTAAAGACATTAAGATGATTCTTATTATGTGTTTCTTAAAGACTTTATTCAATTTAATTGACTCATCAAATTAACTTATCAAGAGTAGTCACTTCAGTCTCTAAATACTTTTAGAGTTCAGATCAAATCTTTTGCTTTAGATCTCAGATAAACTGTCATTTCTGTTCATATTTAACTGATATAGACTGAAGAAGTTGTACAATCTTTGTAAACTTTACTTTATATTGTTGAATTAATTTTGTTTGTTTCAGTGTCTCATAACAGTGACATCAATGTTTCATTTCATTAATGTTTTCAAAGATCAGTAGAAATGCTAGAAAGAAGTTGTTTATATTTTAAGATCTAATGTTTAACAGATCTTCTTCAGCTTAAAGTCATTTTTCTTTTCAGAGTCATCATACTTTGACAGTATCTTTCAAATAATTAGTCATAACAATAATCTTCACTTCATCATTCAGAAGTCAGTTCATCAACATTTCATAAAATTGAAAGTAAGCTTTCATTTTGAGAATTTACATCTTTGCAGTGTTCACTTTTCAACTATTCTTATAGACAGATGATGTCTTCATCTTCAGAGAATCCTTGAACACTGCTGTAGAGAAAGACATTATTACATTAAGTATTTCTTAAGTTTCTGAAGCTGCATTAAATAGAGATGTGGCCTCAGACATGAGAGTTAGTTAATTAGTATAAATATTTCTCAATTAAGTCTGAAGAAATGCAATTTAACTTGTCATTGTCTTGTAATCAGCTCAAGAAGTCATTTCTGACACTGATGACTAACTGATGATAGTGAATTCATTCATCATTATAGAAATAAAGTTGAGCTTTATACTGAAAGATTGTAAATGATTAAAGACATTAATTAACAAATTAATTTCAGTTCAGTTTGAATTGCTGTCAAACATGTTACAATATAAGAGAGATAAAACTTTTCTTCATACAATACAGCATAAGAATTCATTTCTTTATTCTGTAGTCTCAATGCTGAAGTAATGATGAGCACTGAAGAGAAAGTGAACACATAGTTTATGCATTACTGCATCAGAACTTTCATGATCAGAACACAAATTGAATCAGCTCAGACTGAAGCTTGAGCTTCAGAGCTGCTTAAAAGTGTGCTTCAAATCTTTGATGCTATCAGATGTGAATTGGTCTGTAGAAAGTTGTTCCTATTTGTTTACACTATGTAGAGTATATATAGGAAATGATGACTAAGACATAAATAGGGGCGCTTAGTAAGAGATGAGTAAGCAATGATATCACA
>JAABUU010003145.1_pt1 | contig 21518 bp, 33 predicted proteins | sample 5559301 | NCBI WGS metagenome assembly JAABUU01 (sample SAMN10711884, study PRJNA513360) | rock metagenome | isolation source: Antarctica rocks | place: Antarctica: Victoria Land, Richard Nunatak white | reverse complement strand
AAAGTGCAAAAGCTTGAATACACCCATCTCCTGCGGCAAAGCTTTGTTGTGTTCCAGCTTACCGAGTCTGGCTAGTTTGGTCTTCAGCTTGAGTCTGCAGGGTGGCCAGACGCCTCTCCAGCCTTTGCAGCTGCATCTGTTCCCCCTGGACCTGCTTCTCTGCTGCTGAAGATTCACACTGAGCTTCTGACAGCTGCTGCTTCAGCAAGGCTGCCTGCTGCATGCTCAGCTTCAGCTGCTCCTCATCCTGCAGATATGCAGCAGACTTGAAAGCATCATGCCAGGATTGTCAGTCATTGACTTTGTCTGTGTCTGCTGCTAATGCCTGAGACTGAGCTGTTGACAGCTGCTGCATCAAAAAAGCTGCCTGCTGCGTACTCAGCCTCAGCTGCTCCTCATCCTGCATAGACGCGCCAAATGTGAAAGCAGGATTGTCAGGCATTGACTTGTCTGTGTCTGCTGCTGAGCCATGCGAGTGAGATTCTGACAGCTGCTGTTTCATCAACACTGCCTGCTGTGTGCTCAGCTTCAGCTGCTCTCTTCATCCTGCATGTACACATCAAACTTGAAGATGTCATACCAGGATTGTCAGTCATTGACTTGTCTATGTCTCCGCTGCTGAGCCATGCGATTGTGCTTCTGACATCTGTTACTCCAGAAGAGCTGCCTGCTGCCTACTTTGCTTGAGCTGCTCTTTGTCCTGCACAAATGGCACACACACTACACCATACTGGAAGCAGTAACATTCTGTTCCCTTTCTTCTGCAGCATTAGCCTCTGCTGACTTTCACAATGTTGGCCTGGTCCTGTTCCTCTGTGTCCACAGTTGCCATCAACCCCATGCACACCTCTAGTCTCACTGGCCTGAGACGCAAGTCAGCAACATGTCTTTTGCAAGCCATAGGAAGGCTGCATCGAGCACGTTCAACAGACAGACTCCTGAAAGTATGCTGACGCTGGCAAACCGAGCAACAAGGACACCTGACTTGGACCCATCAAGGGCTCAGGCAGGGGCTGTAGGACCTACAGCTGACAGCTTTGAAATATGCTGTCAGCGTCGGCTCACATGTGTAGCCACACACTGAGCAAGCAATGCGACATGATGACATGATGAGTGTAAGTGCAGCTTTGTGTTAAGTTGCATCACTTGCCATGGACTCAAGAGAGGACTGGTTGCTTTCACAATCAAAATGGTGCTTGTGGCTTTAGGGTCATCAACAAAGGTGAAAGCTTGGGCGACCCACTGCATTTGTTACTGACCCCTGAGTGTCCCCAAATGTAAGCTTCCTCCATTCATTACACTGAATGACGCAATTCAACATTTTCTACACCTTTTCAAGCAGAATCTCGTTTTTGACACAGCAGGATGGAACACATTGCATTCCATCAAAAATTGTGACCCTAGCATGAAGGGTACCCTCAAAGACAATAGTTTCTCTTGACCCACATAACTGGAACCAACCATGGTGCCTTGTGCATGCAAGCCAAGTGAAAACATCATGCTCTTTACACATGGAAACTTGGCTCGACCAGAATGAGGTGTGCAGCACAACAGCAGGAGTGCTTACCAGTCTGAGCTGGTTCTCGTGCTTGCGTATGAGGTCATGCAGCTGCGTGAGCTCCTTGCTTGAGCTGACAGCCAGCTTGCTCTGAACAGCCAGCTGCCCCAGCAGCACCTGCACCTCGCCTTCAGACTCCCCCACCTGCCGCCGCAGCATGGCTGCCTCCCCCTACAAGAGACCAGAGACTGTGCGTCTGTCATTGGTACATTCGGGGACAAACGAAATGACTGTTGAAGCGACCAATGAAGTGATTGATGAAATGACGAATGGAAGCCATTAGCTTCTTGCTCTGAACAAACAGCACCTGCACTTGCGTTGTTTTGGCGAAGCCAAACTCTTGCCATAGCATGGCTACCCCACCTCACAAGACACCAAAGGGTGTGAAAGTGTCGTTGTTGCATTCAGATTAGCTTCTTGGTTGGGACCGACAGCACCTGCACTTGGTGTTTTCCCATTTTGCCTACCTATGACGACAGCATGACTATCTCACCTGACAGGAGACCAGAGGGTGTGGATTGTCATTGCTACTTTCAGAGACAGCCAGATTAGCATCTTGCTCTAGACAAACAGCACCTGTACTTAAGTGTTCTACTTTGCCTGAATATGAGTATAATGAATATAATCAAAATTTAATAAACATAATGACAAATATGATATCAAGTAAGTTCAAAATCTGATAAGGAATCTAACAAGGTGTTGAATCAGCTTGTATATATAAATTAATATTGATGTACAAATTAAATTGACTTATGAACATTAGACAAAAGTATTCCACACATTGAGTATATAAGCTCACCTTCAGCTTTGTCGCATCCTTCTGTGCAGCGTGGCCAGTCTGTGTCTGCAGCACCAGCTGGCACTGCAGGTCCTTCCCACTGCGGTGCGCACAGCTCAGCTCTTTCTCCTGGCTTTGCAGCTTCTTCTTGAGCTCCTGCACCTCCTGCACACAGGATGTACTGCCTGAATCCCATTATCTTACACGGTCATGACTGATTGTTTGCATGGTGAATTGGTTTATTAGTACTGGCATTGGCATTGGCATTGGCACTCCTGCAGCTGCTGCAGCGCCTGCGTAACATGCACACGTGGATGACAATCACACAGCCTATGCTTGAGTGCGGGTAGAGAGGGTTGGGGTTAGTGCTACAGTCATAGCTTGATCATGTAATATGTAATGCCAGTTCGATTGCTGGGATGCTCAGATGACTAATGCCTACCTGCTGAGCTGCAGCCAGCTGCTGAGTGTGGCTGCTCAATTGCTGAGTTAGCTGCAGCTCCTGCGCACTGCTGCTGCTCTCAATCTCTTGCAGAAGCTGCTGAGCTGCAGCAAGCTTGTCTGACGCCTGCCTAAGACCAGCCTGCACATGTACAAGCATGATTATTTGGCACTGTTCCTTTCAGGATTGTGAACCAGGACCATAGCACCTGTAAGCATGATGTGGACACAGCTCAAGGTAAAAGTCTTCACATTTGTGCACCACCATGTATGCAGCATGCACTGTTTGAAAGTGCGACGTGTAGTAGTCCTTCAATTGTGAGGTCACGGTTTGGTGTTCATTGAGACCTGACCTACCTGTGCTTGCTCAACCTCAGCTCTGCTGCTGCTGCGCTGCAATTCCAGCTTATGCTCAAGCTGCATCCGGGACTGATCTGACGCACTTAGCTGCTGAGTCAGCTCCACAAGCTGAGCTTGGAGCGCGGCCATAGCCTGTTGCCTGAGGCTCGCCTGCTTGCTGTTTGACTCAGATACCAGATCCAGTCGTGCTTGGGTGCTCTGCTCCCTTCCCTCAAGCTGCATGACCAACTCCTGATGTGCACCCAGGTGACTTGCCATGTCAGCTTGCTGTGTGCTGATCTGTTGCAACAGCTCAGCCACCTGGTTCTCCTGTGCAGCTATTTTGGCAGTGAGGCCACCCATACTCTGCTGGGCACCTTCCAGTTGCTGTGTCATGGCACTCAACTCACCATCCTTTGCAGCCAGACTATCTGCTGAGCTGGTCTGTGCTGCATCCAGTTGCCGCTTTAGGTCAGCTACTTCATCATGATGTGCGCCAGAAGCTGCCTGGAAACCAACCTGTGCCGCCTGCAGCTGCTGTGTCAGGTCAGCTATGGCAGCTTGCCTAGCAGCTTCCGCTGCCTTGCTGCCTTGCTCCTGCGAAGCAAGCTGCCTGGTCAAGTCAGCTATGGCAGCTTCCCTAGCAGCTGCTGCTGACTCACTGGCCCTCTCATGCGACGCAAGCTGCTGTGTCAATCTGTGCAGCTTGTTGGATGCTTCGCCAATCTCGGCTTCTTTTGCTGCTGCCGCTACAGCGCTGGCATGCAGAGCAGACTCGAGCTGGTGAGTCATATCCTGCTGAGTAGACAGCTGCAGGCTCAGATCAGCTAGCTCAGCTGCCTGTGTGGCTTCCTGCAGTCAGCTCAACCTTTGTTTGCAAGTACATGCTCAACGTGCTACGAGCAACATGTGATTGTCATCATACGCTCTTGCAAATACAGGAGCGTCACTAATTTTGGATGCCTCTGTCGCAGTGAATCTAAGCTCAGAAACGCCTGGGGACTAATATGAGGCATTGCAGTTCTGGAGAGATATCTATGATGCAATTTCACATAGCCTACATGTTGCAGCAAGCATCACAAGTAAGGCTGGGATGTGCTGGCTGCCACTCTTAGCTGGTGCTTGATGATGGATTTTGCTGTTTGAGAGATTATAGACAGCTGGACATCACAGCATGTCGTCACGGCCATCACAGCATGTCGTCACAGTCAAGCTAGCATGTGATGGAGGCAATGACATGCTGGGTCAGGCACAACACATTTAGCATCCCACAGAAATGTGCGCATTTACATGGTAGTCAAATACAGAGTCACCGTACTGTGGCATTGCTGCTGTGGTGCGTCCATGTCAGCCTGATGCCTTCTCACCTCGTTGGCATGGTTGATGACTGGGCCCTGCAACTCGCTGAGCTTGGCATGCTGTGGCTGTTTGTCAGGTTTCACAGCGTCAGCGTTGTGGCTGACCTCTGCACCTTCTACCTGCAGCCAATTGCGAGCAAGTAATCACCTTACTTTTGTAACCCTTGAGAGTCAAGTTTGTATACGCCTGTAAAGTTGCTTGTGAGCAGAGTGGTACAACGACTGGTACAACGACTGGTCAAAGTTGTAGCAAGCAGAGTAGTAGACTAAGCTGGGAGTAGAGAAAAGTTGAGCAGAACAGCGAGTAGCATCAATTTGACAGGTTGTGTGTGCAACACCAAGCCTGGTCATACTGTCAAACACATGCTGCCAGGTGCCCTGCATGCGTGGGATGCCAGCGACGATGCTGTGGCTGAAACAGATCCACATACTGTATACCTCATGGGTGTCGGGGCGTCACGGCCTACCTGTTGGGTTTTCAGTACTCCTAGCTGAAGCTCAATGGCAGCCAGAGCATACCGCAACCGGCAGTTGTCCTCTTCCAGCCCCTCCCTGCTCAGGTCATCATAGCTGGGCTGCACCCCCAGGGCCATCTGTGACTGCCCCTGAAGAAGAGCAATGCCCCTGGCATGAGACACTGCCTGCTGTGCCTGCTCTGCGCAGTTTGAACCGCTGCAGCACATGTGTGACGCTGGCTGATGTGTGCTGCTTGTATTGCCAGGGCTTGATACACTGCGCTGCAGCTGGGAAGCCTGCGACCCTCTAGGATGTATGACCGCCTGCTGTGTACTACTTGTGCTTGATACAGAGCACTTCTGTGATGTGGTAGTGCGCGCACCTATAGCAGGCACAGCCAGCTGCTGTGAGCTGCTTGTGCCGGCGCTGTGTGACATACTCTGCTGCTGTGATAGTGAAAATTCCTCAGCATGTGACACTGCTTGCTGTGGGGTTGCTACACTGCCACGGTGTAATGTCTCCTGCTGTCGCAGCACAACTCCCTGCTGTGGCATGCCTGACTCGAGAATGTCCGGCACAGGCTGTGAGCTTGCTGAATCAGCGCAGCTTGGTGCAGACTGTGGTAAGCTGGTGATGCTTTCAGTGCGCGAGACTCCTCTCTGTGGAGAGCCCCGGGTCTGAGAGGACTCCCCCTGGGGTCCCCCAGCACTGTCACTACGACTTGAGGTGTGCTGTACAGCCACACTAGCAGTCCTTGACACTGACATGTTGCTGCTGCATGCTCCAGCACCTGACACCCGGTGCTGCAGCTGCTCCTGCTGAGCGCCTTTGGTCAAACGCATCAGCTTCTGCAGCTGCTCTATGCTGCCTGTGCGTGACACAGGCTGACCTGACCCCTTCAAACCCCCACAGCTTGACAGCATCTGTGTCTGAGCGCGAGTGGCTGCAGCATCACAGACAGACAGCTGAGTAGGCTTGGTGGACGCCTCGTGCTGCTGCCTGTCGTCAACAACCCCCGGCCCTTGAGACATGGCCTCTGCAGATTCTGATCTGCTGCCAGACCGCTGTTGAATGCCAGAATCTTCAGCGCCTGCAGCAGCCTGCTCAGCCGGTACTGGGCATTCAGCTGGGGGGGACTGGATGTGCGGCTGGCATGTTGTTGTACCAGCAGCGGCAGCAGCAGCAGCAGCAGTGGTGGCAGCAGTGGCAGCAGCAGTGGCAGCAGCACCAGCCTGAGGCGCAACAGACGGTGGTGTGGTGCTATTGGTCCTGGAGGGAGTTCTCACCTGTCCTGTGCCTGTACTTCTTCCCAGCAGGGAAACACATTCCTGGTGTGGCCGCCCCTGAGAGTCAGGGGTTGGGTCCTTGTGATCTGTGGTCAGCAGGTGCTGTTGACCAGAAGCTGACTGCAGCTGCAGCCTCTGCTGTGGCAGCTGCTGAGGCAGAGAGTGCTTGTGCAGCTGCTCAGGCAGTCTTTGCTGCTGGCCAGCACTCACGCTTGCTTTGATCGACAGCTGTGAGCAACTGTCCGCAGGTGGCGTGGTGCGTTTGCCTGGTGACACCGAAGCATGGAAAGACACCTGACTAGTGGCGTCAGGACTGTGGAGGACTGCAGAGCATGAGCTTGTTATGCTGCGACCAGACTGTGGGGAGCTTGAACGCTGTCTGACCCTGGTACTGAGGGTCATGCTGGAAGTGAAACCAGACTGCATGCTGTGCTGTGCATGCTGTGCCTGCTGTGCTGGCTGTACCTGCTTGTCCAGCTGTGCATCCCGCTGTGCACGCTGTGACTGTGACTCATGGTTGTTGCTCTCGTTCTGGGTCTGCCACAGCTCCATTTCATGGCCTTCATCCTCAGCTCGCTGCAGTTGCTGTGATTGTATCTCAAGCTGCCTCTGCTGGCTTTGAGTCGCATGCTGTGGCTGCTGTGCGTGCTGTGCAACCTGGGAGCTTCCCTGTGAAGAGGACTGGACGGACTGCAGCAATACAGCACTGCTCGCTTCTCCCTGAGCATTGACAGAGCGCTGACTGGCCTGCCTAGCTAGGCCTGGTCTTACATGTTCATGACCAGCTAGGGATGCTGCTATCTGCTCTTGATCGGGAGTCCTGTCATGATCGCTGTGCAGCTTGTGCCTTGCTGGCATTGCCTCTTGATGGTGCAAGCCTGCAGCAATGCGTCATAGCTTGGCTTGTAATCACAAGCGAAATGGGAATTGTGCAAGCTTCTGCCCCATCCTTTTGGAGCAAACAAGGCTCTGCCAGGTCAGCTCATAGCTTGCTTGGCTGTTGGGATGTGACCCGGTATGTGCAGTCTGTTGGTCTGTCAAAGTGCAAAATGGCATTTGTCGTTTCATTCTTGTGTTGGTGTTGTTTCTCTATTCATTCACTGAACTTGCGCTCGCCCTTTATATTCAAAACAGCATGACCACAGCTCACCCAGCCAAGTTGCTGTAGTGTGTGCAGGAGCCATGTGTTGTCCTACATGTGAAATGTGCAGAGGCTCAGCCCTGTATCAAGTGCACCAAGCCACATATGCAGAGAGATCAGGCAATCCGGCAGTAACATGTTTATGCCTTGCAAGTAGGGACATGACGCACCAGACGTAATGAAGCATGTAATCTTGCTGTGAAAGGACATTGCAACTCAAGTATAACCTGCGCTCAGCTTGCAGACTGCTGCAATCGTCCCACCTGGCTTATGGTAACTGGTTGGTGGCAGCATCCTGACATCAGAGACATGCTGAGCCACGCCTGATGATGAGTCATCAGTGGGCTGAGGCAGGTGGTACATTTCAGAAGGCTGTTGCCTAGGCAACACAACAGGCCGCTGTTGTGAGCGCCGCACTCTTTTGTCTTCCCTGCCTAGCAGGTCACAGCCCTGCTGCCTGGCAGCATGTTCTTCAACCTGCATCCCTTCAGTTGCCAGCTCGTGCACAGCTTGATGTCTTGAAGCCAGTCCCTCCAGAAGTGATGCTTGACTCTGTGACAGCCTTCTGGCCGGCGCTTGACTCTCACCACCACGCCAACGAGACTGTGCGTGATGCTCGCCAGCACTGTGCTGCTGTGCGTCCAGGCCTTGCTGATGCTGATCACCGCTGTGCTGATATACACCAGGCTGGTGACCAGGCTGGGGGGTGTCTATACATGCTGCCTGCTGCTCAACATGCTGACTGGGCACGCACGCTTGCCTGCTTGACCTGCGCTCTGCCACAGCGTCATCGAAGACCGCAGACTCTGATCCTGTCAGCCTGCACATGGAGTCAGTAAAAGTCATATTCTCTCATGATTGCAGTGATGTTTGTAGAGGAGCAGCAGCGCTGTTCTTGGACAGAGCAGCAGAATCTAGCTCGGGAACATGCAGCAGGCCTTATCTATTGAACAAATATACAACTCAACCGGAAGTATACAACAACGGTGGACACACTAAACGTGCAGCAAGGTCTGAGGGTTTCTTAAGTGCCCAGGTGTGCAGATGATGGCATGTTTTGCTTCCATGCAGACAGTCACTCGATCTCCAGCTCCCACTTGTCCGTACAATGACATCTATCTGCTGTTATAGCATTCAGCAGAGCCCAACTGCTGAGAGTTTCGCCTACCTGAGAGCTGCTGCTGTTATCTGTTCATCCAGAGCTGACAAGCCTTGCTCCACGGCAGCAAGCTCCATTTCACTAGCAATCCCTGACCCTTGTGGCTCGCCCTGCTGCCGCTGCTGCTGATCCTGCTGCTGTTGCTGCTGCTGCTGATCTTGCCACTGCCACTGTTGCTGGTGAGTAGGTAGCATCTGATCAGGGCTGTGCGTCTGCAGAGAGTTGGTGCCTTTTGCTCCTTCCTGGTGTAGAGGGGAGGCGTTAGTCTGAGGTACAAGCTGAGCTAGTGCTGTGGCGTTTTGCCTGGCATGACTGCGTAGAATCTCCACTTCTGCCTTCAGGCATCTGCCCTCGTCGTCAGCAGCATCTGCAGCACCAGGCATGATCATGCAGACCAGTCAACAGATCAATTGGCATGATGACAGCAAGAATCGTGTGCATGGAGCATGTGGTGCTGTCATCAGCTGCATCTTCAGCATCATATGCAGTCAGGATGACTGAAATGGCAAGAGCATGACGTCTTGTTTTGATGCATGTGAGTTTGTCATTAGCACCATCTGAAACATAGGGCATATCTTTCAAAAAGTGTCATGAGGTTTGTGTGTCTTGGAGACACGAACCGCATTGCAGATTGCCAGCAAGTTTCACTCTGGCCTTGAGTGCTGGTTTCAGGCTGACAGACTGCATGCTGCAAAGCATGACATCAGCAGCCACTCAGGCACAAGTCTCGCTGAGCAATCCGGGGCGCTTCTGAAGTCCATTCGACGACAAACTCTATATGTGTGGAGAACCAGCAGGAAAACAATTGCGCTACAGTCACTAAGGTCTGTTGAATGAGGACTAATTCAGGCAAGGACAGAACACAGTGTGGAAGCATGGCAATAGCTGGCAAACCTTTGACTTCTGCATGCATAGTCTGTTTGTCGTGGCCTGGTTGTGTGATATTCCATAACATTCAGCAGCTAGAATAACCACATAACAGGCCCTTCAAGCAAGCAAGCAAGCAAGCAAGCAAGCAAGCATGCAAGCAGGCAGACAAGCAAGCGAGCAAGCAAGCAGGCAGGCAAGCAAGCAAGCAGGCAAGCAAGCAGGCAAGCAAGCAGGCAAATGGGTAAGCATGCAAGGCTTGAACTGTGAAGAGCACAGCTTTCTGAGAGCAGCTAACCTAGAGCAGCTAGAGTGCTAGTGACAGCATCTCTGAGGCAGCAGGCTTCTTGTACCCAGGCCTGGCCTGAGTCGCCCATCCGCTGAAGATCTGCCTGCCTGCTGATGAGCAGACTTTCCAGCTGCATAACCTTCACTGCCATGCCAGCCAAGGCAGCATCTCGGCTCACACTGCGCAGCACCCAAGTTTTATATAGTAAAACAACAGCAATCATACTTCGTCATTGTCTTTCGATGAGAATCATGGAAAAGCCAAAAGCATTCATGGAAGCGAGATGTAACAGCTGCTGACTGTTATGCTGACATGTGAGCCTCTTTGAGTCCAAGCATATCAAACTGGCTTGTGTCAAATGAAACGTCGTCTGTACAGACTCAAAGTCGTGCCGAGCACTGCAGCAACCTGTCCCATGTCCTATTTCAGTCAACAAGTTCTCACAATAGGGTGCATGAGCTGCAAGCAAAGTGTGAAGACATGAAGCAGGCAGTGACTGTGACTGCCTGAAGCATGTAGACAGCATGAGGGTGTTGGCAGCAGATGTGCTTTGCAACCTCTGTGTCTGCGCATCTGAAGTGCTTTTCAGTCTGTGTGTCTGAGCACATCTGCATTTTGATCTCTACGTTAACACACCTGGAATGCTGTATGCCTTTTGCAGCAGCAGAAATCTTCCTGGCATTTTGATGCGCCACTTCATCACTGCCCAGTCCCTGCAATTGCCAGTCATGGGCCTCTGCAGAGTTGAGGAGGAAGTCGGCTTGGTCATCCTGACTAAGCGCTGCCAGATACGCTGGGGAATCTTCCAACAACAGAGCTTGCTGCTCTTGCAGGATCTGCAGTCACACAGAATGCATGTCAGTGCGTTCTGGACTGAATGTGTATGCCTCATGTGTGCATAACTACCATGTAGCTCATGCTTGTCAGGCACAGCTGTTGTGTACATGTGTTGAAAGTGTGTAGGCCATGGTCGCTGGTTGCCTGCAGTTGATTCTTACTGGAACTGCATATGAGTTTGAATTACTTTCGTGGTCCATTTTGCAGTGACTTCATGCACTTTCGGTGATGCATGTCATCCTGAAGAAGATGGTCCCAGGTATAGTGCACACAGCTTGCTTTGCAGTGCAAAGTTGGCATTCATGGATCCAGCTGCATTGTTTGATGATGCAACCATTCTGGCCAGTCTGTGTCACAACAAAACAAAACATAGATGTCAAGGACAACACAAATGACTGCTGGGATAATGTTGCATTGTAGCAAGTTTGGTAAATTTCTTTTCACAGGTGTTTACCTGTTGCAGCACGAGGGCCTTTCTTTGCTGCTTGGCCAGCTTACCAGCAACAGCACGCGGCCCAGAACAATCTGCCCCCTGCATTATTCATCATGTATGTACACATAGCTGCATTTGTCAAGATTTTCGAGTATGCCTGTTCATATCCTTCAGTTTGGTGCCAGCGCGAAGGCCGGTACTGAGCATACAGAGTGTGGTCAAACCCTTCTGTGCTTACCAACTTTGTTGGAGATACTGCATTGGGTGACTGCAATGGTGTCCGGTTGGTATACAGCTGACTTTCAACCTTTGGGCTCCTTGGCACAGTGACGTCTCTCACAGACCGTTTTGGTGAGGTGGCTGTAGACTTTGGAAGCTTTCTGGGGCTGCCTTGCAGTCCTTCCTGAGCATACAAAGGCAGCCTTGCAGATGTGTCTTGCTTGCTTCAAGCCGTGCTGCAAATAGCAGCTTCTCAAAGCCAATTTCTAACCTGGTGAAACTCAAACTGACCTGCTGAATGGCTGCGACATCAAGAGGAGATAGAAAATTTGCAAGAAATGGCGTTGTCGGGATGTCGACCGTCAGCGGTGAGGCATTCGAGCTTTTGCTATTTCGACCTTTGCTCTTAGGAGCTGCAAGGCGCGGGGCGGCCCTGCTTCTGCTTGCAGCGGGTGAAGCTGGCGCGAAGTCCTGCGGCCGCGCTGACGCTTTGCGATTTCTGGGAGGCGACTTGCCAATGGCCATCCTTCTGCTGGTACAACATGACACAGTCGAAGTCAACGCCGTGCAAAATGCAGACTATCAGAAGATAAATCGTTGCCTTCCAATTGCAATCAATTCATCTTCTTCATCTCAAGCTTGCACAGTATATGAAATTCAACATTGGCGTACGTTGAAAGCGGCGCAAACTCAAGTCCAGTACAACTGCAAGTGCCTAGCAATGTTCACATGATACAATCTTGACTTGGTCTGCCATCGCTGCAACCAGCACCCTGCATCTACTTGTATGTCTAGTACTTCTGCAGAAGACGATAAACGCCGAAAAGAAGCAGCACTCGAAGCCTGCTCAGACTTTCACAGTACGTCACTTGACGTTTAGCCCTTCGAAGCACTTGAAGCGTGTGTTCAGCCTCCGATAGATGTTTCGAAGCACAGTGCACACAGTGACAAGACGTTGTTGAGCTGCAGGCGATCTCATACAGTGTTTCAGAGAGCGGTCTAGCCTATTTGGGTCACCTTGCCAGACTGAACAAAAAGCGTTTTGGGATTGCTATCAACAAGAAAGGGTGAGGCTTCCTACTAGAAGTCATCATGCAAACCACAACAGGTGCAGCACAACGCTCTGCATGCAGGGTGCAGAAGGGACTGTGGTCAGAGCAGCTGTCACAGGCTGGTTTGAGAAACGAAAAGCCAGCAGTCAGAAGACACAGAAAGAACGCAGTGACACATCATGACATGAGGCTTCAAGTGAGTCAATTTGCAACCTGCTTGCATGCATGATCAAGCATGCAAAAGGGATTCTGTCGTGCTCGGCTACAATGCAAATGCTAGCTTGGCAGCAAGCCACAAGTCCCTAATCTGCAGGAGACAATATTCCTCTGATGTTGTGGACAGAGGACCGGCTGAGGCAGGTCATTGCTCAGTATACCCCAGTCTTGCATCTGCATCCAGATGAGCGCTACATGCCCTGCTCAGTCGATTGGTACCTTGAAAGAAGCCAGTTGTGGCGTGAAGAGCCCGTTGCCAATGTGGGTCCTTTGCTGACAAAACAATCAGCACGCAGAACTGCACAATGACCCTTTGCTTCAGCATCTAGCTGCTGTAAGGCTTCTGGCAGATGTTTGGAAATGCCAGTGCAGCTAAACACACAAGCCTTTGGGGCCAGCAATATATTTTTTTGCTTGGTCTGTCTTGCGCCACCTGCAAGGTCAAGCTGATGTCATCTTCGTGTTTGCTCGGGCTGATCACAACCTGCAGGAAGTGCTTGCTAAATGCACTGTCATGCCCGGCCAACCTCCATCAGCATCGGCATCTGCAAATTCTCATCTCGTCACTTCTGGCGCGCTAACAGTACCATCACTGACGTCATTTGCATCTATGTCATCTGTAGCATCAGTACAAAGCACTGCTGACAGAGTTGCTGCCTTGCTCCAGGAGCCACCTCAGCGCACGCTCCTGCTGGGCAAGGGGCAAGTCGATGCTGCCCAGCTGCTGGAGATACAGCAGCACCACCCCCATCATCAGCTGCGTATTGAGATAGAGCCCCTTGCTAGGCATGGCATGCAACAGGTAAGACAGCATCTTCATCTGCTGCTCATTTTCATGATGCTTTTTGTGCAGGGCACCAATTCAGATGTTGCATTTCATGATTCAGCGTACTGCAGAGGTGCTCAGATAGTGCTTTGCCCATTGCCAGGCAATCCATGCAGTGCATAAATCAATAATCTTCTGTCTCCTACTGTGAATCTGCTTGCAGAGTGAGTTGGACAATGTGCCCCTCTATGTTGTTGTCAAAGAAGTGCTCAACAAGGAGGCCCATGTGGAGGCTGTTGAGATCAATTACCTCACGTTCTACGCCTTCAATGGGCCGTACACAATTGGGGTCCCACCCTTTGCATTTCAAGCTGGAGCGCATGACGGTGACTGGGAACACTTCACTGTCAGGTGTGCAATCTAGAGTGGCTATATCTGTATGCTGTATGTAGCATATAGCATACGCCTGCTGTATGCTGTAAGAGGCGCCACTGTCAATTGCATTGCAGCTTTGGCTGCAGCAATGGGGACTGACTGTCAGGTCTACTGTCTGACGATGCTTTGACAGAACTGCGGAGTCGATCTGCTGCAAACAGCCAGTGCAAATGCTTTGTAAAATGAACAGGCTGAGACAGCTCATTAACATGCCATGCTTGCTCACACCCATCGCACGATCTGCTTACTGAGTCTGGTCTTCCCCAGTTCTTCCATACTATTTCACCTGCAACTGAACCCATCAGTATTTCGGACATTTGCGCAGAGCATCTTGGACAATCAGTGCAATCTGTGACACCACACGTCAACTATTCTGTCGCTCCTTTCACCTTGTAGTCCTTGTTGTGTGTTTACTTTTTGTTGACGTAGTTGCAGGGTGGCTGCAGGCTAGATGCAGAGGCAGCCCACATGGTGGGCTGCTACTACCATGCGCATAGGCCACAAGATGGTCAATGGTTGCCAGCAGACAGCATGCCCAAGACAGCTACCGGCCAGCCCATCGCCTATGTTGCAAAAGGGGCTCATGGCTTATACACAGGGGTCAGTTAGCTTATTGGCATGTCTGCTGTGCTGTGACTAGTAATTTTTTTGCCTGGGCAAGCACAGCTCAGGCTTCATGGGGTTACATGACTCACAATACCTCGTGCTGAAACGATCTTACTATGCTGCGTGCCTTGTGTGTTGACCTGGAGTCAACTATGACTCCTAACTTGGGCTATGTTGCATGACTTGTCCATGATCTGTTTAGCACACTGCATGTGCCTGCTGCCGTCTGTGTGATCACCCATACCTGGTGAAGACAAGCTTGAAAAGGGGAACAAACACTGGTGCTCGCAATTTTGCTTGGCGTTGCTGCCTATGCATGTGTTGAATTGATGTGTAACATGTGCTCTCTTGACAGGCATATAGTGGCGCCAACACCATTGACAAGACACCACTGCTCCTGTGCCACATTCTGCATTCTTCAGCAAAGATGAGCAAAATCATGAGGCAGATCACATGCAGCAAGGGAACAATGCAGCGCACTCAAGCTTTTGTTGCCTGATCAGTGCTGTGTCGAACAATACTCTCCTTGTGTTGTGCAGCCTGGTGTACATCGGCGTGCATGGTGTGCAGTGAACGACCATTGCAGTGACACAGGACCTGTGTGGCAAAGCAGACACTGCATCCTTATGGAGCCTGTCATGGAAGTGCCTAGCAGAGGGACTAACCTCCAGGAAATCTTTTGCAGCGCAGCGATGGCTCCTCCTGTCAGTAACCCATCTGTGCGTGTGGACCTCAAGGGTGTTGACTGGCTTCACTTTAAAGGTTTGGCTGCCCACTTTGCCAGTTTGAGCAGTGAAGCCTCCGTACTTCATGCCTCAGTCTGCATCATTGTTCATGACAATTCAACCACCTGGCTGGTGGGAGTGATAGTGGGGTGTGTGCACACCACAAAAAAACGCCCATGGGTGCAGCTGTCACACCCAACCCATGACTCTGTTGTAGAGGGCCAACTGACTTGAGACTCCATCTTGACCAGCTGCTGTTTGAACCTAGTGTGCTCATGGCATATGCAGACAGCAATGCCACCACATGTTTCATCAGCCCCTGTCGTGTCTTGTGCAGTCTGCATGGCTGAGCTGCTTACAGCAGACAATGATGAAACAATGTCTTATATGCAGGGAACTTCGGCAGCAGTGCTGCTCCGCATGCTCAGGGCTTTTGGTACTTCACAGCCGAGCATCCAGTGTCACGCACATGGTTTCAAAGAGTCCTATGGCATTGTTCACCACCCACTCAGTCGCTGCTGGAGTGACTGTGCATTAGCAAATCATGACACTTGCTGATCAGTGATGTTCTGGCAGCAAAAGGCTTTCACTGTGCTGGAATGCGGCCTGCTGGCACCATGAAACACCCGTGGAGCTGCTTGATCAATTGGGTATTTATGCTAACATTTGCAGACATGATAGTAGGGCAATCAGATTGATGCCATCTCTGCCAACTTGCGTATGATCTGACACCGCAAGTATTACTAAAACTGCATCTGTGCTGGCTCAAATAGTGACTCTCGCCGTCGTCCTCAGCATAGACGCGCGCATGGACCCACGGCTGATCTGTGAAGCCGGTCTGTTGACTTTGTGTGAACGATGTTAGCTGAGTCCGGGTGCTGGATCTGAGCTGCTGGTCGCGAGTCACCAGACACATGCAAGTGCCCATGGTGTAATCACTGTTCATACCTGAATAAGAAAGGACAAGACTCACTCAAGACACTCAACTTGACTGCTTGGCTGGACCCTGAATTTGGTGTATCCAGCCACATTAGGTATAGCATCGTGGAATGAAACTACATGCAGTTCTATTGGTTGCAACTCCTTGTTTCTGATCAGGTGTTCAACTGCACCTGACCACAGACGTGGAGGATAATCAGCTTGAGCTCTTTGTACCACTGCTGTCAAGCGATGCTGTCAGCTGTCGACGCTGGTCTGTTGTGAGCTCTCCAAGCCGAGGAGTGGTGCGAAGTCTCACTGCAAAGTCTGTTGCATGCGTTGTTGCAAATCTTGTTGTCTGGCGTTGCCTACTGGTATGCATACCTTAGGTCCTCAAGGACCAGAATTTGACTTATGCGCCTCTGAACAGCGTACATCTGGAGGCCTTCCATCACACGCAGCAACTTGAGCAGTCTGAAGCTTGCTTTGTCGCCAGACTCAAAGCCTGCTTCACCTCAACACCTTCACCCTTTTGCGGTGAAACTGTCTGGGTGGCATTTTTGCAGGAGTTTAGCCTTTGAGCAAGTTCGTTCAGCGGCCACAGAGGTTCATTGCACTGTGTAGCTACAGTGACCACCCATAACAGCACTATTCCCAAAGTCTACTAGGCCACCTGCTTAGGCTGCAGCATGGTCTTTGTGGGCCAGTTGGTGGACAATGCAGACCTTCCTCAAGAGCGCAAGGAGCCAGTCAAGAACTCCCTGCTCCAATTGGGGTTTTCAGCAAGCAGCTCAGTCGACAAGGCCTTCTGCAGTCTCACCGAGAAGCAGCTGACAGAACAGGGCCTTTCCATTGCAGATTCTAATGCCATCTTTGCAGAGCTGGCATCGTTGTCAGGTGCTAGCAACTTACCTGGATCTGCCTAGTCTGAGCATCACCTTGACGATGTGCTGACCATGCACATGCCTGTGATTAGACTGTAGGCTGAATAGCTGATGTGACGCGCACACATCGTCTGCCCTGATTACTGCAAGCTTGTGCATGACAGAGATGCTGACAGACTGTACTACATGCATGCTGGCGAGGCAAAATCCACACAGTATGGGCTTGCATCCAGCATAGCCTCTCAGCCTTGCCTGTGGGCAATTGCTGTCGACTTCTGTGTCATGTTGCATACCATATATTTGCATGCAGCGTTTAGACTTCCACCATTTGTGTGAATGTCACTGTTCTGCTGGCTGCTGGTAAGGTCAGCCACATGCTGCTAGCATCAGGACACCCCACCAGATATTGGCTTGTCTAGTGACAGCCTGCATTGTGCCTGTATGGCAGCCTCTCAGCCTTGTCTGTGGCTTGAGGGCTTGTCGTCATCAATGCAGCATTGCATGTTGTGTGAGGTATCATCAGGTGACTTGCATACATGCTCAGCTGCAACACAATCTTGCACAGGGTCCAAGCAAAACCAATACTGGCTCAATTCAGCTTCTCTGTGTGGTGTGCAGAGTATACGCTTCGAGTGACGGGCCTTGGTAGTCGTGGTGAGGGTGTTGTGAGCAGAGTGTCAGTTGGCTATTTCACCAGACGTGCAAAAACCTGCAAACAGGTGGTACGTATGCTGCAACAGGAACGCCTTGTGATGATTCGTGGTCCGCCTCGTAGCGGTAAGACCAGCTTATGTCGACTTGTGGCGCTCACGGCCAAGGACAGCAGCATTTTTCAGCAGGTGTTCTATTTCAATTGTGCTGCCGTCTACAGTGATACAGGATTTCAATGTCAGTTTCAGCAATTATGTGGAGTTACGTTTGATGAGGCAGCACAGCAAGCCTCAGAGTCTAACAGAACATTGTTCATTCTTGACGATGCCCACAGAACTTATGATGCATCAGCGTGTTTGTGGGGTTGGGCCAAGCGTATTCTCGATCATCCCACCACCCCACCGCCAATCATGATCCTTACAGCTTCGTCGCACGGCAGCAAGCCTCTAGCAAGTATGGGGTACACTGCGTCTCCTGTGGAGTTTGCTGCTACTCGCTCCATTGTATTCAGGTAATCACTGGCAGCATTGCAATTCATGCTCTGTTGTTACTTGCTCCCCACATTCAATGTCATCCCACAGTAGACATAATTCTTGATACCATGCAGGAGGCATGACGATGACCAGCCTGCTTTGCAGTTCACTGACTCAGAGCTTACCGAGGTCTTTGACAGCTTTTGCCTGTATAGCAAGCGTCAGTCATCAGATGTGCAGATGCTCAAGAATTGCATTGGTGACATGTCTGAAAGGCATCCTGGCCTTGTGCTTCACATGCTTGATGTCCTTGATGACAATAGCAAGCATGCTCACAAGCACTCCACTGACTATGTGGCACAAGCACAGGCTTGGTACCTCAGCTGGGCCTTTATAACCAAGCTTGAGTATTTGCGGAGCTTCATGAGGTAGGTTATTAGGGACAATCTACCATTTGTGTTCTGCAACTCTGGGATTGGAGCTGCTCTGTAAGGACTTGTGAAGCCTCCACGATGACGCCATTCCCATGGTGTTGTCTGTGTCTTGCAGATCTGACTTAATCATGACTCCAGGAGCACAGCATGAGCTTCTTGAGAAACTCTTGTTCAAACGTCAGGTATGCAGACAACTAACATGACATGTCCTGAACACTTTGCTTTGCATCCACATCAAGCCACCCATGCCAAGAAGATGGTCATATGTCTCGCGCTCACAATTGACTCTATTTCTCTGTCATGGTCAGGTGATAGTCAGACGACTGCCAGAACAAGAGCAAGCAGCGGCCAACCTGCTCACAAGGTCTGGCTACCTAGCAATAGAGCCATCTGAAGTAGAAGCTGATCAGGGTGCCTTTGTTGTCACATTCACATCAAGACTCCATATGGAGTACACACGATTCTGGTTTTACCATCACAGCCGGGATGTGCTGGCTCAAATGCCCACAGCCCTGTCTGACTTTTTGAGACTAGTTTTGCAGCGTATGAGTTCCACACGGATGGCCAGCTGTTTGAACAGCAGCAGCAGCAGCCCAAGCAGAGGGCTGGTAGAGGCACATTATCAGAATGAATTCTACAGGTAAATCTGGCTGCAAGTCTAATATTCATGCCCTCTTAATTGCATGGCTTCAATACTGCATTGCAATGCAGGGCTTGTGTGTCAGTCTTGCCTTACGAAGCGTACATCAACCCAGATGTAGGCCCAATATATGGTGTATCAGGCCAATTGGACTTCATGCTTTTGCCGCTGAAGTGGGGTTTTGAACTTCTGACTGATGACAAGGCCACCAAGAAAGATGTAGACAGGCAAGTTTGTTGAAAGCTGCTGACGTTGGACAAGTGGTATACCCATTTGACCCACATTATTCCAAGCAAGTAACACTGTCATGTTGTTGATTTCAGATTTTTGCCTGCTGGCAAATACCATAGGCTGATGACTCAGGGCAATATGACAGAGTATGCGGTACTAGACATACGCAGCAACCACACACAGCCAGCATTACATGACCATGCAAACCTGTATCATGTCTTATTTGTCAGTGAGTTCAAGTCAGCTGAGTTGAGGCTTGGTAGCAAGCTTCTTGCCACTGTGCACCTTGACACCTGAGATGGAAACCGATTTTGCAGCTATTTGATTTGAATAGGGCTATGATGTAACATGTGATCAGCTGTGAGTATGCCCTGAGTTGGATCCAAGAACCAATCCCCGAGGATGCACTGACCATCATGATCATGATCTGTCGAGTCTGCTGGAATGCCTTTATAGTTGATAGTCATCGAGAGTTGAAGCTTACAAGGTTCACTCAGGCTACACAATGACGATGCTGTGCTGTCTAGTCTGTTTAACAGTGTTGATGCAAATAGAGCAATAGTGACTAGACCAGTTACGCCTGTAGATCTTGAGTGCTGCTTGGGAAATTTGTACCTGTAGCCTGCATGTGCTGCAGCTGTACAGGCCTGTCAAGTCCCACTTGCATTTTGAGTAAGCGTACGACAGGTGTACATCAGGGCATGCCTGCACTGCCAATTGACCAGACAGCGACAAGGCGTCTGTCCAAGATGTTCCCAGCACACTGGAAAGACCAAATCTGCGCTTGATGTGCTGACCGGGCAAAGAATGTGCTGCTTGACATGACATGAATTGAGCTACATATTAGACAAGTGCTATCAAACATGGTCCTTCTATGAGTCAGTTGACCATCTGCCAGGCTTGCAGGCACCAGTACAATGCCCACCATGTGCAATGCACAGTAGTCAAAAGGCATCGTTTCTCCTCCTGAAAGTGCGCATGTTAAAAGTGTGAGTTGCTTGTCGCTCGTGGCCCAAATAGAGACCAAGCTCATCCAGTGTTTTCAGTCCCGACAGTACATCCTCTTGGTGCAAGTCCTGCCAGGGATGCTGTGTGGGGCTTGTCTGGATCTAGTTTTCAGATTTATCACCAATTACAGCAACAGTCTTTGCTCCTGCATCATTACTCTGTTGATCTGCGGGTGCTGCTGAAGGATATTGAGCCCTTTTCAGGTAAAGTAGCCCTCTCAAATTTGTGCACCTTAGCCATCCTGGCATGTAAAAAGCAAGTTGTCCATCGACATCATTCAGCACTGGCACAAGCACTTGCACAGGCTTGTAAATCATTACTGGTGGGGCATTAAGGCCAGCGTCCATCAAACTTTCCCCAGTCATGAGTGTGTCTTCTGACAGTTGCAGTTTTTGACCTTCTTTGATAGGTATTAGCATTTGATCCTTACACCCTGTGTCCAGTACCGCTGGCATATGTAAGTACTCAGGTGGGGAGACATTGCCGTTCACGATTACAAGGTGAACTACACAGGTGTCTTCGGTCTCATCCCACGGCCCACCTTGCCCACAGGCAGTTGTGGGAGAACTAACAGTTCTCACAAACACGTCTTTTGGTATCGCAAATGGAGAGGTATACAATGTACAGGGCAACTTACAGTAAGGTCTGTTCTGTCGGCTGGGGTAGCTTCCCGTACCGCAAACGGAAACTGCCTTCCTTTGTTTCGTGACCAGCTGCACAGGTTGAACGACGGGTGTCACGAAAACTCTTGCTGTATGTGTAGAGCTGAGTCGATGCAGAATCGTCCACGGCCGTATTTTGGGCGCAACAGCTGATCGAGCATGGAGGTCCGGAGTAGATGCCGAAGTAGATGCCGGAACCCCCTTGAAGTTTTTGGCCTAGCATAATCAATCAATCAATCAATCAATATATTTAATGTCCTGGGGGGCAACTGACAAGAAGTTCAGTTCAGTAAATTCATACAGACAAGACTTGCTTCCTACATGCAAAGCATTCCCTGAGGAAACCACCACATGCATTTGGTTCACACAAAGTCATAAAGTCTGCAATAGTACAACAGTGCTGCAGGAGGTCCAAATGCTGTGACCTGATGTGGCTATACGCTGGGCAATCAAAACCAAAGTGCTGCTCGTCCTCCACATCATCCAATGACTTGCACACTAGACACCGCCTGTCTGTCGTATCTAGGTGAACACCGTCTGCCCAGCGGCCTGTGGCTACCCGCAGACCATGGCATCCAGTCCTAAACCTACTAATTAGCCTTCTAATCTCAATCATGACAAATCATTACTAACGGTCACATGTTCCGTGTCCTGCA
>JAABUU010003142.1_pt1 | contig 21538 bp, 19 predicted proteins | sample 5559301 | NCBI WGS metagenome assembly JAABUU01 (sample SAMN10711884, study PRJNA513360) | rock metagenome | isolation source: Antarctica rocks | place: Antarctica: Victoria Land, Richard Nunatak white | reverse complement strand
CACAACCGGCAACTGGGCTCCGCCTCGTTCCGCCTCGCCCTGTAGCACTCCCCACATCAACGCTACCCCGTTATCGACGGGGAGGATGCGCCCCTCAAAACGTTGGACGACATCCCCCGCAAGCCATACCAGCAACGCCTCTTTTCTCTTCGAGTCGTGCAACCTACTGATCCCCTTTTGGATCTCACCCAACGTAGCCACACTAATGAATAGCGTATCCTCATCATGCGTCTCAATCCACGCGGCCACGTTGGGATCGGGCGCTTTTTTGACAGCTTCGGAGACAAGAACTGTATCAAGTAAATACCCTGTAGCAATCATAGCTCGATATCGCGTCCCGTATCGGCGCTGCGCTCAAAATCGAGATCTAATCCATACAATGGCGAGTTTCTGAAAAACTCCATCAAAGATATGGTTGGCTTCGTGAGCCGCTTGTACTCCTCCGTCGACACGACTACCGCCTTTGGCTCCCCGCGCACAGTGATCGTTTGCGGGCCAGACGCCACCGCTTGCTCGACCACATGGCTCAAGCGGTTCTTAGCCTCCTGCATCGGCCATTGATTTTGCATTGTCCCTCCTTTGGATAGCTAGACTGTCTAGCTGGAGTATAACGGGTGGAGAAAGTTATTGTGAGCCCTATGACTTTGCCCGCCATCTGTGGCATAACAGGTAGCAGAGGATTGGACCGTTGGAGGAGTTTTCATGAGCGAGGTCATCGTCGATCAGGCGCGGAGCATCCGGCAGGGCGAAGAGTTGGACACGGGCAAGCTGGAGGGGTATCTCAAAGAGAACATTCCGGGGTTGGCGGGGGAACTCGTGGTTGAGCAGTTCCCCCGAGGCTACTCGAACCTGACCTATCTCATCACGATCGGGGGGCGCGAGATGGTGCTGCGGCGACCGCCCTTCGGCGCCAACATTAAGTCGGCGCACGACATGGGCCGCGAGTACCGCATCCTCTCGCGCCTCGGTACGGCGTATCCTAAGGTCCCCCGCGCACTGGTCTACTGCGAGGACCCCGCCGTGCTCGGCGCGCCGTTCTACGTGATGGAGCGCGTCACCGGGGTGATCTTGCGCGCCACGCTGCCCAATGGTATGACTATCGCGCCGGACCAGATGCGCCGCGTCTCCGAGGCGTCCATCGACAACCTTGTCGCGATCCACGCCGTCGATTACCGCGCGGCGGGGCTTGGTGAGTTGGGCCGCCCCGAGGGCTACGTGGAGCGCCAGGTGACGGGCTGGATCGGGCGCTATGATAAGGCCAGGACGGGCGATATCCCGGCGCTCGACCGGGCGGCGCGCTGGCTCGCCGCGCACAAGCCCGCCGAGTCGGGCGCCGCGCTTATCCACAACGACTACAAGTACGACAACCTGGTGCTCGACCCGGCCGACCCGTCCCGCATCAGCGCCGTGCTCGATTGGGAGATGGCTACGGTGGGCGACCCGCTGATGGACCTGGGCACGACGCTGGGCTACTGGGTGGAGGCGACCGACGCGCCCGAATTGCAGGTGCTGCGCTTCGGCTGCACTACACTGCCGGGCAACCTGACGCGCGCCGAGATCGTGGAGCGCTATACCCACGTGAGCGGGCGCGATGTATCCAATGTCGTGTTCTACTATGTGTTCGGGCTATACAAGATCGCCGTCATCTCGCAGCAGATCTACGCCCGCTACAAACAGGGACTCACCAAGGACGAGCGCTTCGGCCTGCTCATCCACGCCATCCGCGCCATCGCCGATACCGCTGTCGCGGCCATCGACAAGAACCGCATCGACTCCACGTAGCCTGCGACTGAAGTCGCATGGCAAACGACGGCGACTGAAGTCGCTATCGCCACCTGGTGAGCGACAGCGCCGCGACACGCAAGGGGGACAGCTATGCGCCAGGAGACACTTTAGTGTCCGCTTGTTTGCCATGCGACTTCAGTCGCAGATCAGGTCAAGCGCGCTCACCATACGAGCTGATCGCCGAACGATTACAATGGTGGCGTGACTAGCGCGATCTCCACCATACGCCCTCTCGTACGTGACGCCGTCCGCGTGGATCTCACGCGGCTCTCGGTAGGCGCCGCGCTGCGTAACGCGATCGGCGTGGTCCTGCCGCTCACGCTTGGGGCGGCGACGGGCCATCTGCTTGAAGGGCTGACCGTGTCGACCGGGGCGCTCAACGTCGCCTTCTCCGATCGACCCGGACCCTATCGCCTGCGCGCCGCCGAGATGCTGCTCACGGGCCTCGGCGGCGCGCTGTCCGTCTTCGTCGGCAGCGTCACGGGCTCCGTCAATGTGCTGGCGGTGGCGCTGACCGCGCTGTGGGGCTTCGCGGCTGGACTGCTCGTGGCATTGGGGCTGGCGGCGACGCAGGTTGGGCTGACCAGCGTGATCCTGCTGTTGGTGTTCGGCGCGCGGCCGCTCTCGCCCGAACGCGCGGCAGCTACGGCGGCGCTGCTCCTGGGGGGCGCGGCGCTACAGACCGCGCTGTCCGTGGCTGCCTGGCCTTTGCGGCGGTTCGGTCCGCAGCGCGATGCCCTGGCCGCGGTCTTCCGGCAGCTGACCGCCTACACGCGCGCGCCGGAGGATGCGGGTGACGTCCCGGCGGCGACGGCGGAGATAACGGCCGCGCGCACAGCGTTGGCCGGGCTGGGCGGCGCCAACAACGCCACCGAGGAGGCGCTACGCACCTTGCTCGATGAAGCCGAGCGCATCCGCCTTGTGTTGCTCGCGCTGGATGACTCGCGCCGGAGGCGGCGCGAGAGGAGCGGCGACGAGGCGCTGGCCGGCCAGATGTCGTCGGTCCTGGACGCGGCCGGCGATGTACTTTCCGCGCTCGCGGATGGACTCGACAAAGGACATCCGCCGGCCGACGCCGCCGTGCCGTTGCGCCGCATCGAAGCGGTGGCGCACGGCCTGCGGCGCTCCCTGAAGGACATGCCGCGGGCCGGCATACGGCGCGTACGCATGGCGGCGGCATTGGCGCGCATAGACGCGTTGAGCGGCCAGCTACGCGCCGCCGTGGAAACCGTTGCCGGTGAGACCCCGGCCGGCGCGGAGGCCGCCGCCAGGGAGGAGGAGAAGCGCCCCCGCGCCTTGCGCTTCCGCGAGCCGCTGGCGACCCTACGCGCCAACCTCACGCTGCGCTCTGCGGCGTGCCGGCACGCGGCGCGCCTGGCCTGCTGCGTCGCCGCCGCCGACGCGCTTGGCCGCGCGCTCGCCCTCCCCCGCTCGTACTGGATACCACTGACCGCGGCGATCGTGCTCAAGCCCGATTTCGCGGCGACGTTCACACGCGGGGTCGTCAGGGTCGCCGGCACCCTCCTGGGCCTGGTCCTCATCACCGCCCTCGTCTACGCCCTGTTCGGCGAACTTCCCGCCCGCATCGCGCTCGTCGGCGTGTTCATGTTCGCCATTCGCAGCCTGGGGCCGACCAACTACGGCATCCTGGTCAGCGCGGTCACCGCGCTGGTGGTCGTCCTGACGTCATTCGCGGGAGCCAACCCCGAAACAACCATCGTCGAGCGCGGCGTCTATACGCTCATCGGCGGAGCAATCGCCCTCGTCGCCTATGCCGTGTGGCCGACCTGGGAGCGCACCCAGGTATCGTCCATCCTGGCCGACTCGATTGAGGCCTATCGCCGCTACTTCGTCGCGGTCATGGCCGGGTACGTGGACCCGGCGCGACGCGACCCCGCCGTCGTGGATACCACCAGACAGGCCGCGCGCCTGGCGCGCACCAACGCCGAGGCGTCGGTGGACCGGCTGCGCGGCGAGCCGTCGCGCTCGGAGGACGAACTCGACCGCGCGGACGGCGTGCTCGTCGCCTCGCACCGGCTGGCACACAGTATACTGGCCTTCGAGGCGGGGCTGGTCGGCACACCGGAGCCGGTGGCCCCGCCCGAGTTGCGCGCCTTTGTCGACGACGTCGGCGCCATGCTGGGAGCGCTCGTCCAGGCCCTGTGCGACCCATCACACTTGTTGCGCTCCCTACCTAACCTGCGCGCGGACCAACGCGCCTTGGCCGACCTCGCCAAACCTGAGCAGGAGCGGGACGGCTCCGAGAACCCGGCGCCTAACGATAGTTACCAGCTTGCGGTCATCATATCGGAAGCCGACCGCGTCACCGACAGCGTCAACACCATGACGGAACTAATGCGGCGGCCGCATGGCGCAAAGGAACGCCGCCGATAATGAGAGATCTATGGCAGCAGGCTGACCTGCGGCACGTCCAGCGTGGGGTGCGCGGTCACGACGACGCGCGTGTCGAAGGCCCGCTCCACGAGGTCAGGCGTCACGACGGCGGCCGGCGGCCCGGCGGCCAGCAGCGCGCCCTCGCCCAACACGGCGATGCGATCGAAGTACAGGCACGAGAGGTTGATGTCGTGCATCGCCGCGAGCACGGCCAGTCCGCGCTCACGGCAGAGGCGGCGCAACACGGACAACAGCGCCACCTGATGCGCGATGTCGAGGTGTACTGTCGGCTCGTCGAGCAGCAGCACGCGCGCCTCCTGCGCCAGGGCCATAGCCAGGGCCACGCGCTGCTGTTCGCCGCCGCTGACTTGTTGGTAGGGACGGTCGGCTAGACCCACGAGGTCGGCGACGGCCAACGCGTCGTCCACGGCGCGGTAGTCGGCGGGACCGGGTGGCTGCAGGAAGCGCGCGTAGGGCGCGCGCCCCAGGTCGACCACCTCGCGTACGGAGAAGGCGAAGGGCACGCTCAACTCCTGCGGGACCACCGCCAGCGTCCGCGCCACGTCACGGCGAGCGAAGCCGGCCAGCGGCTCGCCCAGCAACGAGACGGAGCCCGCCAGGGGAGCCAGGACGCCGCCGAGACAGCGGATCAGGGTCGACTTGCCGCAACCGTTGCGCCCCAGCAGCGCCACCATCTCGCCCGGCGCCACCGCCAAATCTATCCCCTGCAGGATCGTGCGGTCGCCGTAGCCGCAGGATAGGTCACACGCGGCGAGGGCGCCTGTCAAAAAGTATACTCCCCCCGCTTGCGGCGCAGCAGGACGATGAACCATGGGCCTCCGATGAGGGCCGTCACCAGCCCGACCGGCAGCGTCTGCCCCGGCAGCGCCACATGCGCCACGGCGTCGACGACGATCAGGAAGATGGCGCCGACCAGCAGGGACGCGGGCAGCAGCAGCCGGTGGTCGGCGCCGACGAGCAGGCGCGTGATGTGCGGCGCCAGCAAGCCGACGAGGGCGATCAAGCCGCCCAGGGCGACCGCGACGCTGGCCAGCAGCGCGCCCAGCATCAGGATGAGCACGCGCCGCTGCGTGACGCGCAGGCCCAGGTAGTGCGCCTGTTCGTCGCCGAGCGTCAGGATGTTGAGGTCCCGCGAGAGCGCGAGCAGGCCACAGGCTCCGACCGCGATGAGGAGCCCCGCGACGAGCAACTGCTCCCCCGTGTTGTAGTCCAGGCTGCCCAGCAGCCACACGTACATCACGCGTAGGCGGTCGCTCAGCGCTTCGACAAGGGCGGTGGCGGCGCTAAGGATGGAGCTGACGGCGAAGCCCGCCAGCAAGAGCGTCGTGCTGGGCACGCGGCCGCCGATGCGGGCCAGCGCGTAGACGAGCAGCGTGGCCGTGAACGCGCCGGCGAACGCGGCCAGCGGGACCAGCGTGAAGCCCAGCAAAGCGCCTTGCACGGGGATGACGAAGGCGATGATCGCGCCGACGCCGGCCCCGGCCGAGGTCCCCACGATGCCGGGATCGGCCAGCGGGTTGCGGAAGATTGCCTGGTAGGCCGTGCCGGTCATGGCAAGAGCGCCGCCGACCATGATCGCCGACACTATACCCGGCAGCCTATACAGAGTGATGATCGTCAAGTCCTGATCAGACCAGGTACGCGCCGGGTGAATCGGCGCCCATTGCAGGGCCATGCCGATCACCGACAGCGGGGAGATATATACTTGCCCGACAAGGAGGGCCAGTACCGCGACGACGAATAGCGCCAGCGTGAGCCCGCCCAGGATGAGGACCGCGCGCCCCCAACGTCGCGCGCCCACGCGACGAACGCGGGCGCGCGGCGCGGCGATGGCGCCCGGGGTAGTGGTCAACGCAGGACCAGCCCAGGGTGGATCAGTACCGCTAACCGCTCCAACCCATCGACGATGCGCGGACCAGGCCGGCTAATCAGGTCGTCATTGAACGCATAGACGTGGTGGTCTTTGACGGCGCTGATCGACCCGAAGCCGGGGCGCGCCGCCACGCTGGCCACGGTGGTCCCATAGTTATAGTCGCCCAGAATAATGTACTGCGGGTTGGAGGCGATGAGCGTCTCGGCTGAGAGCGCCAGATAGGAGCTGTTGATCTTGCCCGCGATGTTGACGCCGCCGGCCAGGGTAATCACATTATCGACAAAACTGCCCTTCCCGCCGGTGTTGAACGTCTTGGGGTCGAGCTCGTAGAAGACGCGCGGACGCGCCCGGATGTGCCGCACCACGGTCTTGACGCGGTCGATGCGCCGCTGTAGGCCCGTCACCTCGGTCGCGGCGGCGCCGTTCGCGCCGGTCGCCGCGCCGACCAGCTGGATGTCTTTGAGGATACCGGGAACGGTGGATGGGTCGGTCACGAGCACGGGTAGATGCAGGCTGCGCAGCTTGGCGATGGCCGCCGGCGTCACGATCGCCGCCGCGATGAGCAGGTCCGGCTTGAGCGCCAGGATCTTCTCAATGTTGGGACCATTGAAGGTATAGACCACGGGCAGCCGCTTGGCCGCCGCCGGGTAGTCGCTGTAGCTGCTGACGCCGACGACCTCGGAGCCAAGGCCTAACGAGTAGAGGATCTCCGTTACGTTGGGCGCCAGCGAGATGATGCGGTGTGGCGTCGCCGCCAGCGTGACCGTCGTGCCATGGTCGTCAACGACCGTGATAGCGGCGCGCGGCGGCGCGGCGTGCGTAGCCCGCGCGGGCACGGCCAGCAGGCCGAGCGCGACGAACAGAAGGGCGAGCAGGCGAAGGGAGCGGTGGATCATGTGGGCTCCTTAGTGTCGAGTGTTGAGTGTTGAGTGTTGAGTGTTGAGTGTTGAGTGTCGAGTGAGTGACTAAACACTAGTCACTCAACACTCGACACTAAAAAACAAATCCCCTTTGCCTGTGATGGCAAAGGGGTAGAGTCATGCTGTCGTCAGCATAGCCAGACCCCTTTCTCTCGAAGGTGTGTGGCGCGAACGTTGGGCCGGTTTTCTGACTCCCAGACGCACAGGGCGGCTGGATACAGTAGCGGGACTGTGCCGGCGTCACACCGGACTTACCCATTTAAGCGCCGCCCCTTTGCAGGAGCGGCGCACCCAACGTACACGATTTAAAAGCGGAAGGTACTGGACGCAGTATCCCGCCCCGGCGCGGATCTGTCAAACACGCGTGGCCTGCGATTAAAATCGCATGGCAAACCACGACGACTAAAGTCGCGTCAGGGCCGCGCCTAAGCGCCTAACAGTCGGCACACGTCAAGCGCGCACAACCACGGCGGGAGACCCTTTAGTGTCCGTGGTTTGCCATGCGACGTCAGGCCGCTGCCTGTCAGTCGCAGGCGGAACTATTTTTGCAGCAATATAGCCGACCGATAGCGCGCGATCGCGATGTAGCGCACGACACGGCCGTTGTTGGTCCAGGGGTTGCCGTCGCCGGAGAGCACGCGGTAGGGACGCTCCAGACGTATGTGCTGCGTCTTGTCGGTCGGGTTGACCAACACAATACCGTGCGCGAAGTCGCGGCGCAGCACGAACGCCTGCGTCCCAAGTAACCGCAACCCCTTGATATCCACGCGGCCGCCTACCCGGCCCAGGCCGAGCAAGAAGCGCCCGGTTCCCCCCACTGGGATGGCGTAGCGATGCCACGAAGGTCGCAATACCAGCGGCACGGCCGTGGGGCTGGTCACTGTGTCCGCAGCGCCGGTCACGCGCGATCCGGCGCTGGGCACGTTTAGCGATGGGTCGCCGTCGTCGAACCATAGCGTGGCGCCGGCGGGGCCGCGCGCCGTGAACACGAGCGTGCGCAGCGCCAGTGGATCGGGCGGCGCCAGCAGCGTTAGCCCCACGGCGTCGGCGCGGTAGTGCAACCGGCCGTTCACCTGTATCACCGTAGCGCTACCGATGTGCCGAGCGGCAGAGCGCTGCAAGTGACCATTGGATGTGGTCGCGCTGACGCTGCTGACGTCATGCAACAGCGTCAGCGGGAGCGCGTAGCGCGACCAGTCGCCCGTCCGCACGAGGCGCGCCGCGCCTAGCGCTCGGCCCAGGTATCCGTGCCCCTGAGCGCGCTGCCGCTCCGTCGTGACGGCCGTGCGCGCTATATGCCAGACCGGCGTCGTACCCATCACGCCCCGCTGCGCCAACAGGCTCTCCGTGAGCACGCGCCGCACCCGTATCGCCTCCTGGTCGACCAGGACGACGTCGCCCGCGTGGAAGCGCCGCGGATGCGCGACCGGCACGAGCGTCGCCGCCGCGTCCACGCGCTGAGTCAGGGCCGAGCCCGCGCCGCCATCGTACTCATCGAACCACCAGGGGTCACCGTGCGCGATCCAGCCGCGGTCGTACGCCGCGTAACCTTCACCCAGCAGCGACACACCGACCGTGGCCTCGGCCGACTCGGACGATGGCGTGAGGCGCGTCACGTTGTCGGGGTTGACGATGGCGCCTCCCTGGCCGGCTGCGGCATCGTACAGATAAGCGTCGATACCCGCGGCGAGCGCCGCCCCAGGGATCAGCGGGAAGCCTTCCATCTCGCGCCCCCACGCCAGCCCGTCGATGCGCAGGTCTCCGTTCACCATGATCGGCGCCCCCGGCAGCAACCGCCGCATCTCCGCCAGCAACGCGCGCTGCCCGGCCCGCCATACGTTGACACCGTCCACGACGCCCCCGTCGGCGCGCCCGTCGCCGTTGATATCGACCTGTGACGACGGCGGGAAATCCTGCAAATTGTCGTAGAAGACACCACGCCAGCCATCGCGGCGCACCAGGTAGGCGGCGCGATGGGCCAGGTAGTCGTCCCAGGTCTGGCCGTGCCAGCGCGGGCACAGGCTCGACATGTTGAACGACCACGGGCGCACCGAGGTGACGCGGCCGTAGATGAGGCAGTTGGAGAGGTCCGTGCGATAGCTATAGTGGGGGGCGATGCGCGCCCCGGACTGATGCGGCGTGGCCGCGCTGTAGTAGCCGCGCAACACCCGTAGCCAGTGCCCGGCGACATCCCACACATGCATGCTCTCACCGTCCACGAGCACGTCCTGGCAGCGTGAGAAGCGGCGCGGGTCGGCCACAGGTATCCACGTCTGCGCGCGGTTGATGGGGCCGCTGAGGACGCTGCCGCCGGTCACCAGCCACCACCCCGGCGGCACATCCGCTGTCTTGAGCCCATAGAACGTATCCGCGCAGCACAGGTCGACCTGCAGGGAGCGCTCGTAGAGGAGCGTCAGCGCATGGGGGTTGGCCGCGGTCAGCCGGCGTACCGGCGCGCCGCGGCGCGCCACGACGAGGTCATCGTTCGCGAAGAAAGGAATCTGCCAGGCGTCACGCAACCCGTTGTAGTTGGCAAGGCGCGGATAATCCCCGCCACTCATGGCCCCGACCAGGGAGGCGGGGGCGAGCGCGCGGTTCTGGCCCGTGACGGGTCGGAACGCCACGCCGTAGAGCACGACCGCGATGGCGCCGGCGACGAGAAGGGCACGGGCGATCAAGCGCGCCATCGCACAATCACTCCCTTATCCTAATCCGTGTCTCCGTGACGCCAAAGTATTATCGGTTAGCGACGGTCCGACTGGTTTACATGCGGCTGGCCTGCCTGCGACTTCAGTCGCAGGCCAACGGCGGCCAGATTAAGCGTGCCCTTTAGCGGCCGCAGTAAGGGCAAAGGCTCCACTCAGGCACCAGCAAGTGGCTACAAAAGTGGCATTGGCGGCGCAGCTTGGTGAGGCAGTTGGGGCAGACTAGGAAGTCATCCTGCACCCGTTCGTTGCAGTTGGGGCACAGGTGACGGTTCTCGATCTCCTGGAGCAGCGTTTCCTCTTCAAGCGAATGCTCGTAGGCCTCGACAAGGGTCTGTTGCGGGCGGAGCATGTAGTATAAGAGGAGACCAAACGGCCCTGTGCCTAACACCAACAACGTAGCCAGCAATTGTGTCACAATGTTTTGTGAGCGCTGACGAATATCGTTGAACGTCCAGAAGAATAGGCCGGCCCACGTCATGGCGATGTAGGAGACGGCGGCGGAGGCGATGATGGCGGGGGCTTGCATGCGTGATAAGTCTCCTCGAGCGACGCGGCGTCGGCGAACATGGGCATGGCACCCCGTGCGACGCGGCGGTGGTTGGTACCAGTGTGAGAGGGGCAGCGTATTCAGGCCGCAGTATACCCGGCAATCTTTGTACAGGTCAAAAACGAGGAAGCGTAACTTTACGAGCGTGTGCCGATTATATAAGTGGGACGGTCGTGCGGCCTCCATCCGTGGGGCGTCATAATGGCGTCACTCGCGCATGAGGTCGAACGTCAACTCGTCGAGGCGGCGCGAGAGAACCCTGTTCTCTTCGGGACGTTGTACGAGCGGCATGTCGACGCCATCTACGCCTACGCCCTGCATCGCTTGCGCGACCGTGAGGCCGCGGAAGATGTCGTGTCGGAGACGTTCCACAAAGCCCTGGAGAACCTCGATCGCTACGAGTGGCGCGGGGTGCCCTTCTCGGCCTGGCTGTATCGTATCGCCAGCAACGTGATCGCGGCGCGCTACCGGCACGAGCCGTCGTTGCCGCTTGACGCCGCGCTCGGCGTGCAGGACGAAGGTATCGGACCGGAACGGGCGCTACTCGTAGGTGAGCGACAGCGTGAAGTGCGGGAGGCGGTGGCGACGCTGCCGCCGGAACAACAGCAAGTTATTCTCTTGCGCTATGGACAGGACCTGCGCAACAAGGAGATCGCATTCATCATGGGGCGGAGTGAAGGGGCTGTCAAACAACTGCTGCACCGCGCCATGCAAGGTCTGCAACGCCGGCTCGACCCTGGAAAGGCGGAGGGATGAGCGACGGGCCTATCGTACCCCCGTCATGGGAGAGCTGCGACGGCGACGACGAGGATCTGACGCTTGAGCGTGACCTTCGCGCCGCCTTCGCCTCCGTCCCCGCTCCGCACGACTTCCGCGAGCGCCTCAAGGCCGATTTGTTGCGCGGTGACGAGCGCCTCGTCCTCCTGTCGGCGGCGGGCGCGCCGCGGCCACGACTCCCGCGGTGCCTGATTGGGTCGTTCGGAGCTGTCGCCGCCCACCCCCGCGCGCTCGCCGCCGCCACGCTCGCCGTCGCCGCGGCTGTCCTGCTGGCACTGGCCCTCAACGCCAACAACTTCGGCGGCCAAAACTACGAGAGTTCGCTTCAACCGACTCCCGCGCCGTCGCCGCAACCGGCACGCACGATCGCCGCGACGGTCACGCCGCCCCGCGCCACCGCGACGGCCACGCCGCGCGCGGCTCCTACCCTGACCACGCCCCACGCGCTGGCACCGGCACGGCCCACCGCGACCCACGAGCCCGCGTCGGCGACGCCCGCGCCCGTCGCCCCCACGACGCGGCCACAGGCGACCATAACCGCACGCCCTCAGGCCGCCATCACAACCACGCGGCCTCAGCCCATCGCTACGAGCGCCACGGCTATGAACCGGCCCGCGCCGAGCGCGACGCCACTGATCAACAGTGGTCAGACGGCCACGCCTGCTCCCATTCCAGCGACCGCGACACTCGTCGTAGCCCCGCCGAGCGCAACCATCACGCCCAAGCCGGCGGTTGCCGTACCACGCGCCGTCGTGCCCGCGCCGCCGGCCCCCACCCCGACAAGGCCAGCGCCAACGCTCACACCGGTCCCGCCGACGTCGACGGCCATCCCGGCGCCAACGACGCCCCTCCCCCTCCCCACTCCTATCCATATCCATAGGGGTCATGCGCCGACGCCAATCGTACGCATCCGGAAGCAACTCGTCCCCACGGCCGGCCCCACCCGTGCGCCTTTACTCTCGGCCTCGGCAACGCCCGTTCGGCGACCCATCACAGCCCCCATAGCGCGCGGGGTGGTCACGGCCACGCCACGTCCTAGCGCCACGCCACGGCCCAGCGCCACGCCACGGCCCACGGCGACCGTCGCCCCAACAGCTACGCCGCGCCCCACGACCACGGCCACGGCGACCGTCGCCCCCACGGCCACGGCCAGCGTTACACCCATTCCGACGGCCGCGTACCACAACGTTATCGGCCCCGCCAGCAGGCCATCGTTCCTGTTGCCCAGCGCCGACAATACCGCCCTCGACTCACCGCTGCAAGGCGCGCTGACGACCGACGCCATCCAGGGTATCAGCTTCACGGCGCCGCAGACCTGGACGCCGCCCCAGTTAACGTCCCCTTATCTCCCGGTCTACCCCATCGCGCGCGGCTCCGTCACGACCACCGACGTGATGACCGTCACGCGCGAATTGGGCGCGCGCGACGCGCGCGCTATCATGATGCAAGAGGATGGCGGCATCGCCGCGCAGGTTCAGGTCGACGGCGCGTCCTACACGCTGACCGTCTACGCGGGCTATGGGACACCGCGGTTCACGCTGCACGCCGACGCCTCGGAGCCGGGGACGCTCTCCAGCGTGCGGTTGGCCGCGCAAGCGTCGGCCTGGCTGCAATACCACGGCACCCTGCTACACCCGGATATGCGCGCGCTGCCCCCCGGTGACGGCGTCATGACATACAGCCAGACCGTGAGCGGCACGGCGATACTCGGGCCGGTCGCTCTGCGCCTAAGCTTCGACGGGCGGGGCGCCCTGCGCGACCTCAGCTATAACTACGTCGTGCCGAGCGCGCCCATCCTGGCGCCCGCGCAGTCCTCAATCATCGCCGCGAGCACGGCCATCCTGACCTACGACGGTCAGGCCCTCTACAGTGGTCCACCGCCCACCACGGCGACGGGCCCGGCGCTTGTGAGCGGGCTGACGTTGGCCTACGTCGGTGTGCGGGATGTCAAGGACGACTACCTGGAGCCGGTCTACGTCCTAAATGGCGCCGTCAACGTCGGCGCCGCCGGTCCGCAGCCCTTCGACCTGTACATATCGGCGCTGGCGCCGCCGCCGGTTCCAACGGGCACGACAAGCCCATAGGCGAAGCGTCGCGCAGCCCCTATCCAAGGGCGAAGCGTCGCGCAGCCCCTATCCAAGGGGGTCGGCGAAGGCATCGGCGAGGGGTAGGGAGAAACCCGGCACGACATCTTCTCCATCGAGCGCATCGCCGACGCCGAGCGTCGTAGACGGCCGCATGTCCTGGTAGCGCGAACGCAGATCGTCGGGGCGCCACACGTCGGCCTCCTGGCGCTCAGGCCACAACACCCACACCAAGCGCGTGCCGCCACGCAGGTAACGCTGTGCCTTCGCGGCCATGTCCAGGGCGGTCTGGTCGGGCGAGGCGACCTCAGCAGCTACGACTCTTTCGTCTGCGGGTCAAAGGCGTCGCGCAGCCCGTCACCAAGGAACGCAAAGGCCACGATGAGGATCGTGAGCAGCGCGCTGGGCGCCACGGCCTCGACCCAGTTAACTTCCAGATTGTTGAGCGCCTGGTCGGCCATATAGCCCAAGTCGGGCGTCGGCACCTGCACGCCGAGGCCGATGATGCTGAGCACGACCTCGGTGTAGATAAAGCCGGCGATAAGGAAGCTCGCCTGCACCAGCACGAGTCCCCACGTATTGGGCAGGATGTGCTTCCGGATGATTTGCCAATTGGAGATGCCGAGCGCGCGCGCCGCCTCGACGAACTGCATTTCCTTGTACTGCAAGGTGAGGCCGCGCACGAAGCGCATCAGCGGCGGCCAACCAAATACGGCGAACACGACCGTCATGATGATGATGCGCGCCTGCGTACCCAGGGCATTAGAGATCGGGTTGCTCGACTCCGTGAAGAGCGCTTCGCACAGGATGGCGATGACGAGGACAGGGATAGAAAACACAAAGTCGGTGAGGCGGCTGAACACCGCGTCGACCCAACCACCGCTGAAGCCCGCCACGACGCCGATCAGCACGCCAAGGATCGTGGTCAGCACCATGCCGACGATGCCTACGGTGAACGAGGGGCGCATGCCGTAGATCATGGAACTGAGGATGTCGTGCCCATTACTATCCGTACCCAAGAGGTGTGAACCGGCGGGGTAGGCGTCGGTGTTGGCGGCGTCGGGCACGGTCGGGTCGATCAACGGCAGCCACTGCGCGGTCACCGTCGCGACGATGAGGATAATCAACACGACCAAGCTCACCACGGCCAGCTTGTTGCGCGCGAAGCGGCGTATGGCCTGGCGCGTCGGCGAGATCGGCTTGGCCATCGCCTCTTCCAACTCACCGCCGGCGGGCTGCACCATCGCGGGGGTGCGATGCGCCTCTTCCGTTAGGATCGGTACGGAGCCGGCGCTCGCGCGCGGCAGTTGATCTTCAGCAGCCATGGCTACAACCTCACTCGTGGATCGACAATGGAATAAAAGATGTCGGTCAGCGCGTTGACCACGACCACGGCGACCGCGAGCAGGATCGTGGTCGCCAGCGTCACATTGTAGTCGTTGGCGAGCGTCGATTGGACGGTGATGCCGGCGATGCCGGGAATGTCGAAGATCGTCTCGATCACGAAGGCGCCGATGACCAGGAAGGCCACGGTCGGGCCGAGAATAGAGGCAAACGGCACCAGCGTATTCCTACCCGCCTGGATGAACACAATCTTCCAGTACGCGATGCCTTTGGCGCGCGCGGTGCGGATATACTGCTGGTTCAGCACCTCGAGCATGAATGAGCGCATCGAGCGCGCGAAGAGGCCGACGATGCCGCTGGCGTAGATCAGGACCGGCAACGTGAGGTACGATATGCTCGTGAAGCCCTGCCAACCGGTGACGGGCAGGTGCGCCATGTTGTGCTGCGACGGATAAATGCCGAACACCAGGCGCGCCACCGCGATCAGCAACAGCGGCGGCACTGAATAGAGGACCATGTTGACGCCCATGTTGACGTTATCGCTGACGAGCTTGTTGTGCCGCACCGCCGCGAGGATGCCGAGCGGGACGCCGATCACGAGGGCGACGACGACCGCCCACAGGCCCAGCCACAGCGTGATGGGCAGGCCCTGGCCCAGGATCTGGTTGACGGTCTCACTCTGTTGCTCGAACGACGGGCCGAGGTTGCCATGCAGGAGGCCACCCATGTAATTGAAGTACTGGTTGACGACTGGCTGGTCGAGGCCGTAGGCGTGCGAGAGTTGCGTCACTTCTTGCGAACTGGCGTGTTGCCCCAGGGCCAGGCGGATGGGATTGCCCGGCGCCAGGTGTACCAGGAAGAAGGTGAGGATGGTGACGCCGATGACGACCAGCACGGCCCCGACGAAACGTTTGAGGATAAACGCTCCCAAGCCCATAGCATAGCTCCCGACTTATGCGCTACTTTCGATCACGCTTCTTGATTAGCCGCAGTATACACGATGGGCGGGGAATCCTCCCCGCCCATCGCGCGCTAGACTCCTACATGCTGCTACAGCAGCAAGATCGGCGTCTTACTGCACGTCGACGCCCGTCCAGTCGAAGTTCTTAGGCTCAGGGTTGTTCGTGCTGGTCCAGACGGCCATCCCCTTGATGTGGGTCTGGTCCCAGCGCCAGTTGGTAGTCTCCTGCCCAATCATGCTCCATGCCACGTCGTTGAGGGCGTCGCGTGAGGCCTTGACGTAGAGCTGATCGCGCGCGCTGCCCTTCGTGGTGAGCGCCTGGTTGGTCAGGCTATTGAACTGGGAACTGTTGTAGTTGCCGACGTTGTAGACCGAGTCGGGGGTGAGCAGGTTGGTCGTGAAGTCCTGCGCGTCCGGGTAGTCGTCGATCCACAGGTTCTCGACCCAGGGGCCGCTGCCCGTGTAAGTAAGACTCGTGGTCGGCTTGGCCACCAGCTTGAGCCAGTCGTTGAATGACACGCCCTGTACGTTGACGTTGACGCCGAGCTGCTTCCACTCGTACTGCAACTCGGTGTACTCGTTGCGGATGTCCGGGCTGGTGTTCTGGTACTTAATGGTAACCGTCGACGGGAACTTGCTGCCCATCTCCTTCTTGGCCATGGCCAGGTACATCTTAGCCTTGCCCATGTTGTAGGTCGGCACGTAGTTCTTGCCGCTCTCGTCGTAGCCGGGGATACCCTGCGGTACCACGCTGTAGATCGTCTTATCCACACCGTGCAACACGTCCTTGTTGATCAGGTCGCGGTTAATGGCGTAGCTCATAGCCAGGCGCATGTTCTTGTTGTTGAACGGCGCCTCAGCCATGTTGTAGGTGATGTAGTCGATAGCCAGGATCGGGCTGCTGTGGAAGTCCGGCATCAGGCGCGCCGACTTCAGGCGCGCTGTCGGCACCGAGCCCATCTGGACCTGCCCGCTCTCATAGGCGGCGTACTCTGTGCCCACATCCTTGATAAACGGCATGTCGATGCGCGTGAGCTTAATGTTCTTGGCGTTGTAGTAGCCCGTGTTCGGGACAAGGGTCAGTGAACTGTTCTCGCGGTAAGCCGAGATCTTGAACGGCCCGCTGCTGGCCTGATGCGCCATCGGGTTGGTGGTGACGAGCCCACCGATGGGCGTGCCCTTCTCCACGATGTCGCCGGTCGGGTAGCTCAACGTCTGCAGGAAGAAGGCGATGGGACTGTCCAGCGTGAACCGCACTGTCTTGGAATTGAGCGCCTTGACGCCCGGCACGTCACCCGTACCCTTGTACGAGGCCGCGCCGACGATGTGGCCGAGGTAGGTCGAGGCGACCGGCGACGGGCCCTTGCCATCAAGCGCCTTGGGGTTGAGCGCACGGTCGATCGAGTAGACGACGTCGGCGGCGGTCACCGGCTTGCCATCGGAGAACTTGGTGTCGCGCAGCGTGAAGGTATAGGTCTTCCCGCCGTTGGTCACCTTGGGCATCGCCGCGGCTAGGTCGGGGATGATGTTGTTGTTGGAGTCGAATTTGACCAGGTTTCCGTAGGTCATATACATGACCATGATCGACTGCGAGTCGGTCACGTCGGCTGGATCAAAGGTATTGGGGAACTGCGTGCCGACATTGGGGTAGTTGAGCACATGCGGCGTGTAGCTCGCCTGGGGGAGCGCGGCCGGACGAGTTTGAGGCGTGGTGCGCGCGGCGGAGAATCCGGCCGCGCCGAGCACGACCGCGCCGAGCGCCACCGCGCCGGCGGTGCGTTGCAACAAACGTTTCTGTACCATCGTGTTATACCTCACGAGATGACAAGAACAGTGGGACGAGAGAGTATCGTCTCACGTAGCTATATGCTTCGAGTTTGAGCATACCATACTATATCGCTGCGAGATGAATAAAGCATGACCAGGATCTAAATATAGGGATATAAAAAGGGCTCTGACCGCCAGCGGGAGGTCAGAGCCCTGGATGTAGCGTCAAGGATGCTACGGGAGGATTGGTGCCGAAGGAGAGACTCGAACTCTCACGGGCGTGAGCCCACCGCGCCCTGAACACGGCGTGTCTGCCATTTCACCACTTCGGCGTGGTCGAAGTCCTTACGAGTAGGCGGCGCCTACTGGAAGACCTTCGCGTTGACGAGCAGGGAGGTCAGGAGGAAGATGGCCGAGGTCCCGATCGTGAAGTTGAACAGGGTACGCTCGATGCCCCGCCGCGTCGTAAACACCGACTCAGAGCCTCCGAAGATGCTGCCGAGGCCCGCCCCTTTAGACTGAAACAAGACCAACGCGATCAGGAAGATCGCCAGGATCCCCTGTACGATGTGCAATGCCGCGGACACTATACCTCCACCGCTTGACCAAACGTCACAATTGTTGCAACCCTTAGGGGCCGAACAAGAAGGATTATAGCACAGTTATCACGTAGCTGCGCGCGTTCAACTCGTCAGGACAGGGCTCGTCAGGAAACCGGCGTGAAGGCGCGCACGATGCCGGAGAACTCGGCCGCCTTGAGGCTGGCGCCCCCGACGAGCGCGCCGTCGACGTCGGGCCGCGCGGCGAACTCGGCCGCGTTGGCCGCCGTCACGCTGCCGCCGTACTGCACGCGGACCTGTCGCGCCACGTCGTCGCCGTAGAGTTCGCGCACGATGCCCCGGATGAGCGCGGACACATCCTGCGCGACGGTGGGGGTCGCGGGCTGGCCCGACCCGATGGCCCACAGCGGTTCGTAGGCGATGACCACGCGTCCAGCGTCCGTGACGGCGACGCCGTCGAAGACGGCGCGCACCTGGCGCTCACAGACGCTGGCCGTCTCGCCCCGATCACGCTGCTCCGTATGCTCGCCGACGCAGGCGATGGGCGTGAGGCCGGCGGCGAGGGCGGCCAGGACTTTGGCGTTGACGTCGGCGTCGGTCTCGTGGAAGTAAGTGCGGCGCTCGGAGTGACCCACGATCACATAGGCGCAGAGGCCCTGTAGCATCGTCCACGATACCTCGCCGGTGTAGGCGCCGCGCGCGTTGGCGTTCATGGTCTGCGCGCCGAGGCGCAGTGGGCCGTCCCCTATGACGTCGTGGACGGCGGTGAGCCCCGTGAAGGGCGGGCACAGCACGACATCGACGCCGTCGGGGTCGCCGCCGAGTTGGGCCGCGATGTCCCGCGCCAGAGCGCGCCCCTCATCGACGGTCGTATTCATCTTCCAGTTGCCGGCCACGATAGGACACCGCACGTACCCCTCCTCTCCCTCCGCACGTCATGGCGCGCGAGGCTATCCTTCACGACATTACCTGATTAGGACGCTATCTGATTAGGACGCCATCCAATCTTCGAGGCCCAATCCCGGCACGTCCCTGAAATCTATGGTGTTGCGCGTGACCAACGTGTGGCCGTGCGCCAGCGTAATCGCCGCGATGCGCCGGTCGAACGTCCCCATGCGGCGCAACCTCACACGGAGGTCATCGTCGATGCGCGCCGCAGCAGCATCATAGGGAAGGACGTGAGCAGTAGTACAGAAATACAGCGCTCGCGAGAGGTCGGTGTATGCTACGATACGCGCCGCCGGTTTCAATTGGCGATTGAGAGTGTTTAGCCGTCCTGCCATTTGCTCCTCAAAGGACACAATCGCAACAAATATATCTGAACTCGGCACAAGACCCACTCGCGCAACAACGTTACGGTCACGATGCTGTAACGCCGTAATCGTATCTGTATCGAGCACGTAAGGCACTGCTTAATCCGCTTCAGCAGCCGCTTTGGCCGCATCCTCACGATCCGCCTCCGCGGCCGCTTCGTCACGCTGCCGCTGCCGAACCGCCTGTACATAAGCGTCGACTTCGTCCGCGAACGGGTCATCCTCAAAGATGCCAGCTAGGGCAAGGTACGGGTTGTATTCTGAATTGGTTTCGTCCTGTTCAAGCCAGCGAGGACGAACGCCATTAGGCTCCTCTACGCGCGCGTCGCTAGATTTATTTGTCGCCGTCATATCATGCCCCTCCGTTCCAGCAATTGTCCTGGCCGCATCCTCACGATCCGCCTCATCACGCTGCCGCTGCCGCTCCGCCTCTATAAAAATTTCAAGTTCGTCCATAAACGGATCGTCCTTGAAGATGCCCGCAAAAGCCAGGTACGGATTATAGTTGGGATCGTTCTCGCCCTGTCTAGGTCGACGAGGGCGAACGCCATTAGGCTCCTCCATGCACGCGTCCTCTGGTTCATCCATCGCTGCCATGCGACACCCTCCTCATCCCTCCCTCTATTCTAGCGGAACTCACGCCCAGTATCGGTTCCACCAAAACAGGATAAGGTGTACGCCACTGTTTCGCGCTGATCATCGAAGCGCACGTCGTATCTACTGGGAGCGCCGGCTTCCAGCCGGCTGACGGTCGCCGCCACGATGTCTGCTAATGGCGAACCGTTCGCCCTCAAACATTTGCCGGCTGGAAGCCGGCGTCCAGTAGATACGAAAAGGGTGGCTACTTGTCCTGCAACGCCGCGACGCCGGGCAGCGTTTTGCCCTCCAGGAACTCCAGCGAGGCGCCGCCGCCGGTGGAGACATGCGACATCTTGCCGGCCAGCCCCATCTGCTCGACCGCCGCGACGGAGTCGCCGCCGCCGACGATGCTGGTGGCGCCGCTTTCAGCCACGGCGCGCGCCACGGCGCGCGTGCCCTCGGCGAAGGGGGCCATCTCGAAGACGCCCATGGGACCGTTCCACAGTACGGTCCGGCAGCCCCCCAGTGCATGGGCGAAGATGGACTGCGTCTTGGGCCCGATGTCCATGATGGTCCAGTCGGGCGGGATCTCGGCGACGCCCACGGCACGGCGCCGCGCGTCGGCCTTGAACTCCTCGGCCACGATCACGTCGGTCGGCAGCACGATCTGCGCGCCCGCGCGCTTCGCGTCGTCGAGCAGGCCGCGCGCCGTGTCGACGAGGTCAGGCTCCAGCAGCGACGCGCCGACGCTATAGCCCTGCGCGACGAAGAACGTGTTGGCCATGCCGCCGCCGATGAGCAGCAGGTCGACGCGCGCGAGCAGATGCTGGAGCACCGCCAGCTTGCTCGACACCTTGGCGCCGCCGATCACCGCCGCGAAGGGACGCTCCGGGTTGTCGAGGGCGTCGCCGAGCGCGGCCAACTCCTTTTGCATCAGGTAGCCGGAGACGGCCGGCAGGTAGGCCGCGACGCCGGCCGTGGAGGTGTGCGCGCGGTGCGCCGCGCCGAAGGCGTCGTTCACGTAGACGTCGCCGAGCGCGGCCAACTCACGGGCGAACGCGGGATCGTTGGCTTCCTCCTCAGGGTGGAAGCGCAGGTTCTCCAGCAGCAACGCCTGCCCCGGCTCCAAGGCGCGGGCCATTGCGCTCGTCTCAGGGCCCACACAGTCGGGGGCCAGGGCGACCGGCTGGTCCAGCAGATCCGAGAGGCGCCGCGCGATTGGCGCCAGTGAATATTTCGGGTTGGGTTTGCCCTTGGGCCGGCCCAGGTGCGACATCAGGATGACCGCCGCGCCGCGTTCGAGCAGCGCACGGATGGTCGGCAGCGCGGCGCGGATGCGCGTGTCGTCGGTAATGACCCCGCGCTCGTCCTGAGGCACGTTGAAGTCGACGCGCGCGAGCGCGCGCTTGCCGCGCACGTCCACGTCGTCTATCGTCTTTTTAGCCAAGTACTTATCTCCTATGCGATGGGTCTGCGACTGACGTTGCATGGTAAACAAGCGGCGACTGACGTCGCTAAGGCATCGGCGTGTTCGTAGGGGCGTAGTGCATACACCCGGCGCTCGCCCTCCATCGGGCTGACGATACGACGGTCTCGTCACCCCTTACTGTTGGCCGATGACGACTCGCCGCTATGCGAACACGTCCGCAGCGACGACCGGGCGGTCTGCCATACAGTCCTGTCTGATTAAAATCCGGGGCACAAAAGGAGCGTGCAGCCGGGGTATCCTGAGGGCGTGATGTAGACGCACCACGCGCCCATAAGGAGACACCATGCCGCACACGCTGCCTTCTAGCATACCAGCGCCGCCCGCGCCCCCCGTTCCAGCGCCGCCCCCGACCGCCCCGAACCGCGCCTTGCGGCGCTGGCTGGGCCGTGAACTGGCCCACCTGCGTCCCGAGATCG
>JAABUU010003140.1_pt1 | contig 21558 bp, 24 predicted proteins | sample 5559301 | NCBI WGS metagenome assembly JAABUU01 (sample SAMN10711884, study PRJNA513360) | rock metagenome | isolation source: Antarctica rocks | place: Antarctica: Victoria Land, Richard Nunatak white | reverse complement strand
ATCGCCAACCTGAAAACCTGGCGCGTCCTGCACACCGACTACCGAAGGCCCCTCGACACGTTCGCCACCACCATCTCAGCAGTCCTCGGACTCGAATCCTTCAGGATGGCGCGTGAATAAGCCTCCTGGAGTTCCAACGTCGCCCTGAACCGATGCTCCAGTGGTTCGCTAAGTACATGTCCTAACCTGGTCGGGATCCATCGCAAGCCCTGGACCGTCGTGCCAGCTGTAGTAGTCCTTCGAAGCGCGCGGCTCCCAAACTTTTAATCCAGGCGTTGGAGTAAGATCGAAGGATGCCCCGGGACGTGGAACGAACCAAGCTCCGGCTGCAAACGGCGGCGACCGTCGAATTCGCGGAGCACGGACTGCACGGTACGACCGTAGAGCGGATAGCCGTGCGTGCCGGAGTCAACAAGGAACGCATCTACGCGTACTTTGGTGACAAGTCGGCGCTGTTCGCCGTGGTAATCCGACTTGAGCTCAGCAAGCTGGCCCGTGCCGTACCGTTGGTGGTCACCTCCGACTGGGACGCCGGAGAATTCGCCGGCGACGCCTTCGACTACCAGCAGACCCACCCACACCTCGCCCGGCTGCTTCTCTGGGAAGGACTCACCGACACCGGAATCGTGCCGGACGAGGTGGCTCGCAGTGTGCTGTACGCCGATAAGATCAGGACGCTCGCCAGGGCACAGCGCGAGGGCCTGATCGACGACGCCCTCGACCCGGATTACCTCATGTTTCTTCTCATCGCACTAGCGAGTTGGTGGTCGGCGGCCCCCCAGTTGGCGCGCATGATGTTCACGGGTGACCCGACGGACTCTGGCGAGCGGGCCCGACGCCGCCAGGCGGTGGTCCTGGCCGGTCGTCGCATCAGTGCGCGCCCGTTTACCTGATTCTCTTTGCGGCCCTAGTAGAATGCCTACGCGGTACCTGCTTGCAACTGCGCACGCCACGGGCAGAAGGACTTCTTTGCACTCTACGAACAAGGCTTGCGAGCGAGCGCTACGACCCGCGGCATGAACCGGCCCTCGGCGGCGTAGGTCCGAATATGGGCGAGCACGGTGGCGATCCCGGTCCGTAGGGGTCGGGGGTGGGTGAGCAGCAGGCCGCCCTGGAAGGCTCGCCTGCAGGGCCACGACAGGCCGCCGCATCCCAGAGGTTGACCGCCGCTGACCCCGGGGCGTCTTCGGCGGAACCAACGGCCCAGCCGAGAGGCGCTGACGCCCGCGGTGGCGCATACCTGCTCGTGGGTGGCGGCCAAACCGCCTCGTAACATCCGATCGAGTTGTAGGACGCCACCGTCGAGGAGAGACCATGACCACCGACCTGCAGGGCCGCACCGCCCTGGTGACCGGAGCCACCAGCGGCATCGGCCGCGCCATCGCCCTGGCGCTGGCCGCGCGCGGTGCCCATGTGATCGTTTCCGGGCGCGACGCCGATCGCGGGGCTGCCGCCGTGAACGCGATCACCGCCGGCGGCGGCAGCGCGGACTTCCTCGCCGCGGACCTGTCCACCACCGAGGGGGCGCACGGGCTGGCCGAGGCCGCCACCGGCAGTGGACGCATGGTGGACGTCCTGGTCAACAACGCCGGAATCTTCCCCTACGCCCCCACCGCCGACACCTCCGACGCCGACCTGCACGCCGTCTACGCCACCAACGTGCTCGCCCCGTTCGTCCTGGTCGGCGAGCTGGCACCGCTGATGGCCGAGCGCGGCCACGGCACGGTAATCAACATCACCTCCGGTGCAGTCACCCAACCATCAGGCCAGGGGCAGGCGCTCTACGGCTCGAGCAAGGCCTCGCTGGACTACCTCACTCGCGCATGGGCGGCTGAGTTCGGCCCCTCCGGCGTGCGGGTCAACGCCGTGAGCCCAGGCATCATCCGCACCGAGGGCACCGCGCCCCTGGGTGCCACCCTGGACCAGATGACCTCGAGCCTGGCGGCAGGAAGAGTCGGCGACCCCGAGGAGGTCTCCGCAATGTGTGTGTTCCTCGCCAGCAACGAGGCCAGCTACATCTACGGCGCGGTCATCCCCGTTGACGGCGGGGTCTCGGTCGCCTGAGCCCCACGTCGGTATCGAGGGGAGCCCACTGCGCGTGGTCGGGGTAGGCCCCGGGCAGAGCCAAGGCGAGGTGAGTAAAGCTGGCGCTAATCGCCGCGCGGGCGGCGTCGTGGGTGATGACGCGCATAGCGCTCAGCTCGACCGAGCGAGGCCACCGGCCGCGACCCCGCCCAGATCACCCGCTCGATCGTGCTGCCGGTTTCCTACGAACCGCCCGATGCCGTGCGCCAGCGTCGCCGCCGGGGTAGCTCCAGACATCCGCCTGCTCGGCGGCCACGCGCAGGGTCGTCGAAGGATCCCACCGGTCAGGATCGGCGGACGCGGGCGCTGGACCGGCTCAGGAGCGCAGAAGGCTCCGATCAAGTCGTAGTGGTACTGGGGAGCTGAGGTTCGCGATGCAGGTGCGCGGCGGTCTGGCGGACAGAACCACCAGCGCCGGCCGATCACCTGGCCGCCAGTGCCAGCTCGCGTGCTCCCTGCCGTACCTAGGTGGGTCGGGCGCTGGCCGATATCAGCATCATCGCCGCCCACCAAGGTGGCCGGCGGGCTGCACCGTAAGCCCGACCCCTGTTCGACCAGCGCATCGCCACCATCGATACCGCCGCTGCAACGCGCGCGGGCAGGCCACAGTGGTGCGCCTCGATGAGAAGACCGCGGTGAGCGTGCGCCCCGCCGGCCCACCGCGGCAACCGCGCACCAAGCGGGACCAGCGGCGCGAGTTCAAGTACTGCCGCGCCGGCACCCAGGATGTGGCCACCGGCGCTGTGGCCCTACACCGGCCTCAGGAGCGGATGGACTCAGCAGCCTTCACCATGGTCCTGGACGACCTGGTGGCCGACCGGGGCAGCGTCGTCGAGTGGTCATCCTCCAACGGCGGCCTCGAGCTGGGAAACCGAGCCTCCTGACCTCGCCAGGTGTCTGGCGTGGACGGAGCCAAGCGAGCCAGCGCGCTGGCGAGGTCCTCGAACTGGGGACGGGTGAGGCCACGGCACTGGCGGCAGAATTTCGCAGAACTCCTGGGCGCCGACAAACTAACTTTCATGCCGATGTCCGACACGCTTCCCGATCAGCTCGCCAACAGCCGCGCCTACTGGGGAGGGTGGGGTCATTGCTGGCGCTCGGACGGCCTCGAGACGTTCCGCAGCGGTGTGGGGCATCCCCTGCTCAACGGTGTGCTCCGCTTCGACGCCGACGGCAGTGACGCCCTCGACGAGGCAGTCGCGCTGACCCGCGAGCGGCTCACCGGGCTGCCCTGGGCATGGTGGGTTGGTCCCGACAGCCGCCTAGGCCTGGGCGAGGACCTGCGTTTGCGCGGCGCCCAGCTCGTCGAGACCTTTCCCGTGATGGGCCTGGACGTCGACGACGCGGCCACCGCCGCGCCGCCCGAGGGCCTGCGGATCGAGGAAGTCGCCGACACCGACCTCCAGGAGTGGGTGGGCGCCTGGGTCGGGCCGTTCGCGATCCCCACCGACGAGGTGCCGCGCCTCACCGGGCTTGAGGCCGCGCGCGCCCTGCCCCCGCAGGACGTGGTGCGCCTGGCCGGTCGGGTCGAGGGCGAGATTGTTGCTACCTCGATGCTCGCGGTCGCCGCGGGGGTCGCGGGGATGTACGTCGTCGCCACCGCCGCGGGCCACCGTGGGCATGGCATCGGTGCGGCGATGACCGCCGCCCTCGTCGACGCCGCGCGTGAGCGCGGTGTACGGACCGCGACCCTCCAGGCCACCGCGGCCGGCGCGCGGGTGTACCGGCGGCTCGGATTCGTCCCGCTCGGCGAGTACCAGCTCTACGTGCTCTGACGGCGGGGCGCGGGTCTTCGGCTGCGATGCGCGGCCCGTCGCGGGTGGCTCGCGGAGACCGACCTGTTGGCATCATGGCTCTCCTTCCCCTTCCAGGCCCGGATCACCAGGAGCGCTCGGAGCTGATTGGCGGCCTGTGAGCGGGCCTTCTGCGCAATGCGCCGGACCAGCGGCAGCGACCGGATCATCCCGACATGGCGCTCGCCGGCCTCCGGGACGGAGGTCGCCGTCCCGGCCAGGACAACGCGTGCTGCGGCTTCGGCGTCCAGGGTGTCGTTCTTTCCCTGCCGGCGGTGGGCGCTACGGTCCGGCCGGTTCACCTCCACGATCCGGTGGCCACCTGCGCGAAGGTGCCTGACCAGACCAGCGCCCCAGCTGCCGGTCCCCACGATGCCGACCGCGCTGAGATCCCCCAGTTCCTGCGCCCACTGCTCGAGTCGCCGGTACCCGCTCGGTGTGGCCGGGATCGTCAGTTCACCGAGGCGCCGCCCGAGCTGATCCAGTGCGACAGCGACGTGGAGATCGCTGTGGGTGTCGACGCCGACCGTGACGACCGGAGGGAGTGTGTGCGCCGGTTGCTGATGTCACTGCTGCACCTTCGCGACGCGGTGATGCACCGGGCCGGCCGCGGCGCACCGCTCACCGCTCATTGCCGGTCGGCGGTCCGGTTGTGCAGGCACACACCGATGACCGGGGTCAGCGGCACCACGAACAGGACCGCGAACATGTCGCCACCCCCAGCAGACGCGGCCAGACGGGCGTTGGCTGTGATCACGCTTGGAACCTTCACTACCTCGGCCATCCATATCGCGCCGACCATGCCTACCAGCGAGCGACCCAACAGCTTGAGGTTCAGGCTAAAAATTGTACGTACGACACGACTGATAACGACAGGCCAGCTCAAGTCAGCAGGATAAGAGTCAAGACGAGGAGCGCAGTCCAGACCGTCGAGAAGAGCAGCGGCACCGCCCGGGAAAATATTAGACTGAGGCGCTGGTCGGTGACAGCAGATGAGCGGCCCGGAACAGCGTAAAACCCGACCGTCATTGATCCGTGAATCCGTTCGAACAATTGCTGTTGCAGAGCGGTCTGGACCAGGAGGATGCGTGCGGTCGCTGCGACCCCAGGCGAGGCGAGTAGGGCCAACAACAGACCCAGGATGGCAAGCACCGGAACAGCGACCGCTGCGAACGCGTGGCCCCATGCGGCGCCGTTGCTCATAGCCGCAGTGTAGGCGATAGTCAGAAACGCTTCAGCCGCCAGTAGCGCGTTCACCCGTTCGTGGAGTAGCTGCAACTCGAACCGGATCTCATCACGCACGAGCGTGAGCTGTTCCTCGGCTAACACCCCCTTGATGTCGCCGCCGGCCCCGTTGCCGTCAAACGCTTGGTCTTCGGTGCTCATAGATCGGCCATCCTCACATGGGTTATCAACGGCTATACACCACCAAGCATCGTAGACTTCCTCGGATCGGGTTAGTAAGCGCAGCCTGCTAGAGCACGGTACGCCAGTCGAGGCCGGTGGCATCGCGACGACCTGTCATTCTGCGAGGCCGTCCCGTTTCTTTCACGTGTCGGTGAGCTCGCCGAGGCGGGGCGGCTGCGCGTGGGCGAGACGCGCGCGCTGGAGCTCGTACGCGCCGCCAGCGACGGAGCGGTGCTCACCCTATTGACCACCCCGCCAGACCAACGAGACCCCCACCTGGCCGACGCGATGTACGACGCGGTCGCCCACGCCATCCTCACCAACGCCCCCGACCGCGTCGAGCACCGCGTCGTCACACCGGCGGTGGCACTGCGCGCAACAGCACCCACCCTGCCCACCCTCACCCACACCGAGCGCGCCCTGCTCGCGGAGTGGCTCGACCGCGCCATCACGGGCCTACAGGAGCCGCAACATCCTCTGGCGAGCGGGGGGTGGCAAAATCGTAATGGTGATTTCTGATGGGACGGACGTCGGTGCGACGCTGCGGGCTTGGCGCGATCGCCTGTCCCCGGAAGAGGCCGGGCTGCCGAGCGGGCGCGCCCGTCGGGCGAGGGGGCTGCGCCGGGAGGACCTCGCCGAGCTGACCGGGATCTCGGTGGACTACGTCGTCCGCCTGGAGCAGGGGCGGGCCAGCCACCCGTCGGAGCAGGTGGTCGCCGCGCTCGCCCGGGCCCTGCGGCTCACCGCCGCCGAGCGGGACCACCTTTACCGGCTGGCCCGGCTCGCCCCCCCCGAGCGGCCAGGAGGTCTCCGACCACATCCCGCCGGGTGTCCAGCGCCTGCTCGGCCGGCTCGGCGACGCCGCTGTCGCGGTCTTCGCCGCGGACTGGCAGCTGGTGTGGTGGAACCGCGGGTGGGCCGCACTCCTGGGCGACCCGTCGCCCACCCCACTGGCACTGCGCAACTTCGCCCGCGACAGCTTCCCGATCGACGCCGACGGCCCGCGCCTGGCGCGGTGGCCGGTGACCTCGCTCACCGGCGACACGATCGAGGCCGCCATCGTCTCGGACCTGCGCCGCGCCACCGGCCGCTTCCCGAGCAGCAGGCGCCTGAAGGCCCTGGTCGCGGGGCTGACGGAGGGCAACGAGCGCTTCGCCGAACTGTGGGCCGCGGCCGCGGTCGGCGCGCACCGGGAGGACCACAAGATCATCGCCCACCCCGTGGTCGGCCCGGTCGCCGTGGACTGCGACGTGATGACCGACGGCGACGCGGAGCTGAAGATCGTGATACTCACGGCCGCGCCGCGCAGCGAGGATGAGACCAAGATGCGACTGGCCCTCCTCGCCGGCGTGCCCGTCCCGGCCCGCCCCTGAACTGGACCGCTCACCCCCGGCGCAGGAGCGCCACGACGTCCTGACGTCCTGACGTCCTGACGTCCTCCCACATCATCACGCCCTGCTGCCACGGCGCCGCGTGCTCCCCGTGCACCGGTGCCCGTCGACCACGCACAGCCCGCTCACCCGGCTCAGGCCCACCCGCAGCCGCCCCCTCTGGTCGATCGGCACAAGCTGGTCCTCAGTGGTCCCCTCCCGCACCACCAGTCGTGGCGCTGTGCACTCCCGTACCCGCGCGGCGACCTCCGCCGGGTCGAAAAGCGCCGGGCTCGCCGCCGCCACCCGGCCCGGTCCGCCCCGAAGGCGAAGGACAGCAGCCGCTCGTACTCATCGCGCAGCTGCGCGTGGGGCGCGGCGAGCCCGTCCACCAGCGCGGGCAGGTCGTACAGACCGTTCACGCCCAGCAGCGCGGCAGAGCGGGGTGGCTCCGGCAGGTGCCCGAGCCCGTGGTGGCGCCGGGACACCAGGACGGCCTGGGCGGCGATACAGGCGCCGGCGCTGTGGCCGGACAGCAGGTAGGACCCATCGCTCAGACCGAGGGAGCGCAGCAGGGCGAGGCCGTGCAGGACGTCGCTGACGTAATGGGGGTGGACGGCCTCGCGGGCAGGGTCCGCGTGGTCCGTGGCGGTGGCGTGGGGAAGCGTGGGGCGGGTGGGCACCTGCGAGAGGGAATAGTGGATCGAGGCGACGGCCAGCAGGGGGCCGCCGGCTCGACGGCAGAGAAGGCGTGGGCGACAGCTGGCTCTATCGAGGCGGTGGTGAACCCGGGGTCGCGCCAGGCGCCGCCGTGGACGTGGACCTGGTAGGTGGGCAGGGTGGACGGGTGGTCTACACCGGGCAGGGCGTCGGCCGGAGAGCCGACCAGGTCCGCCGGCTGCGGCGTGTTGGGTAGGTAGACGCTGAGGTTCTGGAAGCGGTTGCCGCCGGGGGGAGATAGGACAGGTCCCTGGCGACGGCAACGGGACGGGACGCTCCAGGCGTGGGCTCACGACCTCGGCGTGCTGCCCGCACCTGCTGGTCCCCTGAAGTACTCACCGGTCGCTCGCCTTCGTCAGGTTGCGCGTGCGGGGCGCGGTCGAGGTGGTGACCACGGCCGTCCCGAGCGTGGCCCGCTGCCCGGCCCCGAAGGTGGTACCCGTTTTCCTACGGTCACCTCGTCCCTGGCCCGCCCCCCAGCGCGGGCGCAGGGTGGGGAAATCGTCACAGTCCCGGCACGCCTGGGACGTCGGCGACCACCGCCCACCGCCCACCGCCCACCGAGGGAGAACACCCATGCCGAGCACCGAGACCGCGATCACCCGTCTGCTGGACGAGGCCGCGATCCGTGACGTCACCGCCCGCTTCGCCGACGCAGCCACCCGGGGCGACTTCGAGGGCTTCCGCGCGACGCTGGCCGACGACGCGGAGTGGTCCATCGGGGACAGGGTGCACGACGTGGGGGCGGACGCCATCCTGACCACGTTCGAGCACCTGCGCGACGGGAGGGAGTTCTTCGTCCAGTTCGCCGTACAGGGCCCGATCGCGATCGACGGCGACGACGCCACCACCAGCTGCATCGTCCACGAGTCCGCCCGCGGGCCCGGCGAGACGTACTACAGGAACCACTGCGTGGTCTCCGACCACCTGCGGCGCTCCGGGGACGGCTGGGTGTTCACCAACCGCTCGTTCCGCTACCTCTGGCTCGACACCTCCCCCTTCACCGGTCAGGGCTTCCCCTTCTGATACCGCTCGGCCGCCGCGCCGGGCACCTCTCCGGAAGCGGACGATCGTGGCTCGTGGACGACCTTCCTGCGCCATGGCCGGACTTTCATGAACAACTTCTTCTTCGGAGTGCACCGTGCCAACCTTGGACACGCAGCAGATCACGCAGTATTACGAGCTTCGCGGCGACCCCTCTGACCCCTCGGTCCTGCTGATCGGCGGCCTGGGCGGCGTCGGAGGGCAGTGGGGGCCGCAGACCGCGCGATTCGCGGAGCGGTACCACGTGATCCTGCCGGACCAACGCGGGACCGGGCTCACCACACACGCCGCGGACGGCTACACGACACAGCAGCTCGCCACCGACATGGCCGAGCTCGTGGAACACCTCGACGTGGGTCCGGTTCACGTAGTGGGCGCCTCGACAGGCGCTGCGATCGGGCAGTACATGGCGCTGGAACATCGGCGCGCGGTGCGCTCCCTGACGATGGTGGGCGCCTTCGCCCGCTTTGATGCCTTCGCCCACCGTGGGTCCGACGCGAGACGGGCGTTGGTGCTCGGGTCGGACAGGGAGACCCGGTACGCCGGCTACGCGAGCTATCTCTTCTCGCAGCGCTACACGCGGGCTCACCCGGAGAAGGTCCAAGAGTGGATCGACGAGATCGTCGGGCATCCCGAGCCACCGGAGGACCGGGACATCACCGTGAAGCGCATCGACATGATCGCCGCGCACGACGCGCTGGCCCGCCTCGGCGACATCGAGCAGCCATCGCTGGTCATCTGCGGCAGTCATGACGTCGCCGTAGGGGCGCCGCTGTCGGAGGAGATCGCCTCGGCGATGCCGGGCAGCGAACTCGTGGTGCTCCAGGACGCCGGCCACCTCGTCGAGCTCGAGGAGGAAGCAAAGTTCTTTCAGCTCGTGAGCACCTTCATCGACCGTCAGCCATCGACCGTCAGCGCGACGAGATGGACGTGAGCACGGCTGGGACGTCGCCGCGGACCGACCGCCCGGCATCCCGGCGTGCGGTCGTCGTCGGCGGATCGCTCGTCGGGCTGTGCGCAGCCCTGGGCCTGTCGCGAGACGGCTGGAAGGTCACCGTGCTCGAGCGGTCGTCAACCGTCCAGGACGGGATGGGCATCAGCATTGACACGTCCCTTCTGGCCTCGGTGACTGGCGCCGACGTCGGGGCCCTGCCCGTCGTCCAGACAGGATTCCCGGCGACGGGCTGGATGCAGCTCTGGTCGCTGCTGGCCGACGAGATCGGCCGGAGGCCCGAGGTGACCAGCCGCCGAGGTGTTCGCGTCACCGGCGTCCGGGTGGACGACGACGCGGGTGACGTGCTCGTCGAGGTCAGCGGCGAGGACGACGTCCGTGCTGACGTGGTGGTCGGCGCGGACGGTCATGCCTCGACCGTCCGCGGCTTCGTGGCCCCCGAGAAGTCTTCCGCGGTGTTCGGGGGATTTGTCCTCTGGCGAGGTGTCGTCGACGAGCGAGACATCCCCGGTGGTTTCACGGACCAGGACCTCGGCTTCGCCTTTCGCGGTGAGGGTGGGATGATGCTGGCCACCTACGGCATCCCTGGCGCCAACGGAGACACCGGCTCCGGGCGACGACGAGGCGTGTTCATCTGGTTCGACAGCTCCCGGGTACGCCTCCTCCGCTCAACCGGGAAAGTAAGCGGAGATGTCGTCAGGGGAACGCTCCACGGCCCGGAGATGACCGACGACGCCGTCGACGAACTCCGGCACGAGGCGGCGGCCTGGGCGCCGCCCTGGCGCCGGGCGATCGGGGACGCTCTTCGGCGTCGAGAGTTCATCGGTACGCCCGTCGCGGAGTACCTGCCCACACGGGTCACGAGAGGCAGCGTCGTCATCGTCGGAGACGCGGCCCACGCCGTGGGGCCCGTCACGGGCGCTGGCTTCCACAACGGACTCCTCGACGTCGAGGCGCTCACGCACGTGCTCAGGTTGGCGGCGTGGGATCAAGTTCCGAACGCTCTGGACGAGTACGAGCGGCGCCGCTTGCAATTAGCGAGAGAGCTGGTGGGGGAGTCGCAGCGATGGAGCCAGTCCTTCGCGACCTCCTCCTGAGGGCATCCGCATCGTGCTCAGCGAGAAAAACGTCTTCTGTCGACCGGTGAAGACCTGCGAGCTGTCCACCAACCTGGCGTAAGCGGCGAAGAAGAACCTGATGATGGAGCTGTACGCGACCGCCGATGGTCACTTTGCACCTAGTGGAATATATCCCGCCTCAGGTGTGGAGTGTGCTGGCTAGTTGTTCTGCATGATGACGTTGGTGACAGTGGTCGGTGCGAGGGTGGACGGGGGCTGGTTGCCGATGGCGGTGTGAGCTCGGTGGTAGTTGTAGTGGATGAGCCAGCGTTGGAGGTGGTCGGCGCGCTGGCTTTCTGAGGTCCAGGGTCAGGCGTAGGCGAACTCCGCGCCCAGGGTCGGCGTTGTACCGCTCGACCTTCCCATTCGTCTGGGGGTGGTGGGGGCGGCTGAAGGTGTGCCGGGCGCCGTCGGGCAGGGCCGCGTCGAACACCTGCGAGCGGTAGCAGGACCCGCTCGACGGTGACGCCGTGGGCGGCGAAGAACGCGGTCGGCGGGCGCAGGAACCCGGCCGCGGTGACCGCGCGTTCATCGGCCAGGAACTCGGTGAACGCCAGGCAGGTGCGGGCGTCGATCGCGGAGTGCCAGTACCGGTAGCCGACCCGCTCCCTTGCGGGACGCCCTGGCCTGGGTGCTGCCGTCGAAGAAGGTGGAAGCAGCTGCGGCCCGGTCCGCCGCGAGGTCGCGGACGCGGTCACCGCGCGACCCCCGGCGGACCTGTCCTGGTACGACCGGTACATCGAGGTCCACGTCCAGCACGTCGCCGCCGACCCCTCGCACGCGGACCGCTCCCGGGTCGAGACAGCCGCCGACCTCGCCGAGCTACGCGCAGCCGGAACCCTGTTCGAGGTCCTTCTCGACGGGAATTGGGCCGGGATCCTGGCCGCCGAACCCGTCGCCGCGCACGGCCTGCGCGGGGCAACGGTCATCGTGCTTCTGCTGACCCACGAGGTCCGCGGCCGCGGCCTCGGCAAGGACCTGTCCGTGCTCCTCGCGCGCCACCTGCGCCTGCCCGACGACCAGATCCTCTCCGGGACCATCCACATCAACAACCACGCCGCCCGCCGATCCGCCCTCGCCGCCGGCCGCATCGATGTCGGCGGCAGAGTCGTCGTCCCCCTCACCAGCTGACCGGGCGCCACACCGGACCGGCCGGAGCCGCCGCCGGTAGACGGGCTCAAGTGGACCAGGGCCGTAGACGCTTTACCGCGGGCGTGGAGTGCGGATCGTTGCGACGCCTCACGGTCCTGGTGGTGGGACCGGACATGGCCGACGTCAGGCGGTCGTCCAGCATCAACCCGACCTGACCACCGGATCCGGGGCTGCGCCGGACCCTCCGGCTAGGTCCCCATCACCGGGAACTCCCTGGCGATCACACGCAGCGGTATGTCCTCGGAAGCTAGCCACCACCGATACTACTGACACCACTGACACCCAGCCGGTGAAGGACCGGCCACCGACCAACCCGAGCCTTGACGCCGGCTCGTGGCCGAACGCGGCCAGGAACTGCCCCCACCCCGTGGCGCCTCCCTGGTGCGGTGGCGGCCCTGCCGTCGAGGCTCGAGTTCCGATGGGCCAAACCCTGCCGATACTGGCGGCGTGGACGCTGTCGAGAACTCTGACGGCGCGGCCGGCCGCCGGGCGTGGGTGGCAGCACTACCGGCTGAACTGGGCGGCCAGCGGCGGCTGCTGGATCGGCTGGTCGACTTCGCCCAGTCCGCCCCGGTGGTCACGTCGCTATCAGTCGGCTGCTCGCTCGGGCGGGGAGCCGCTGATGCCCTGTCCGACGTCGACGCCACCTTGGGCGTCGACGCCGCGCCCGGCGGGACCGGCGCCGAAGAGGTCGCCGTGGTCGAGCAGGACGTTATCGACGCCCTGCCCGGTCACGGTCCCCTGGTGGACGTGCTCCGGCACCGGATCGGCCCCCGGACCGGTTCATCCGCCGCGTGTTCGCCCAGTTCGACCACGGACTGCAGCTCGACCTCGCCGTGCTCGCCGAGCCCGAGGTCCGCCGAGGCCCGGCCGCCCCGGACTTCGTGTCCCTCTACCGGTCACCAGCGCCGCCCGGACCGGCGGTCACCGCCGACAGCACCACCATCACGGGCGGCGCTTTCATCGCGGACGGCGCGGCCGTCGGTGGGTTCCCGCCCGCTGACGCCGTCAGCCCCGAACAGATCCACGAGTGGGCGTTTCTCGGGTGGTGCGCCCTAGCCGACGCCGGCAAGTACCTGCGTCGGTCACTGTGGGAGGCCGATACCCGCCTGCACGAGACCCGGCACCATATCTGGGCGCTATGGGCCGCCACCACCGGCGCCCTCTACCCGTGGCACGGGCTCTCCCAGGTCCTCAACCGCGACCCGCCTGCCGCCAAGTCTCCCGGTCGGAGCGGTGGTGGAGTGGCCTACGTCCCGTTCTTCCCCCTCGGCGGGTTCAGCCCACGCAGTCCTCAGCGCTCTCGGCCGTGGCCGCCCGGTTGGACGCGACGTCGATGTCGGTCGCCCTGGCCTGGCTGCTGCAGCGATCACCGAACATCCTGCTGATCCCCGCCACCTGCTCCCCGGCGCACCTACACGCCGACATCGCCGGCGCGGGACTCCCGCTCTCCGAGGACGACCTCGCCGAGCTCGACAAGATCAGCCACTGACAGAGCAGCCGCCCACCGCTCTCCCGGAGGATGGCCCCACCACCCAGCCGTACCCAAACGTCACAGCAATCCACCCGCCAGCCCCCACTTTGGGCCTGTCGCCGGTCCGGGCCCGGGAATTGCCGCGGCCACCCGTGCCCGCGCAGCGTGAACCAACCCGTCCGGGCCGGCATCGAAGGGTGTGAAGGCTTCCGGGGAACCCGGGAGGCGTCGAACAGATGGGACCATCATGTTCAACCGCACCAGGATCATGACCGCCGTCGCCGTGCCCGCAGTCGCCGCGCTCGGTTTCGGCGCCCTCGCAACAGCCCCGGCCGCCAGCGCCACCCCCGCCGCCACCGCCCAGACCGCGCAGATCCCCACCGCCGCCTCGACCCGGCTGCTCGTGGTCGGAGACCGCGGCTCCGACGTCCGCACCTGGCAGCAGGACATCGACCGGGTCGCCGGGAAGATCAACGGCGTCCCCCACGTCGCCACCGACGGCGTCTACGGCCCCCGAACAGCCGCCGCCACCCGCGCCTTCCAGCGCTACGCCCACCTCTCCCAGGACGGCGTCGTCGGACCGAACACCCGCAGCGCCATGACCACCGCACTGCACGGCTCGCCCACCCCGGCCGCCCAGCCGATCCTGCGCCGAGGCGACCACGGACAGGCCGTCCGCGTGTGGCAGACCGACCTGGACAACCTCTCCACCGCGGCCGGCCGCGGCGGCGGCCTCGGGACCGTAGTAGTCGACGGCAGCTTCGGGCCCACGACCGAAGCCCTCACCATCGCCCTACAGAAGCGCGAACACATCGCACCCGACGGGATCGTCGGACCGAACACCCGCGCCGCCTACCTCACCCTGCTCGCCTCGGCGAAGAAGACCAACAGCTGAGGTGACACCCTCGGCGGGCCCGGCCACGCGCACGGTCGCCTCGACTCGGTCCAACGCAACTGTTGCCGCCAGCAACGCCGCATGAGCGGCCTGCGCAATGACGAGCCGCGGAGCGGCCGTTCGTGACAGCAGCCCTGAACAAGTTCGCCGGACCCGCCGAACGCCGACGCCCGGGATTTCGACGCCGTTGCCGGCCGGGTCTGGTAATACCTCGCCCTCATCATCCCGTGGTCGAGGTTGAGGAATGGGCGGGTGCCGTCGGCCGCCAGTCGCAGGTAGTTGTCCAACCACTGGTCAAAGGTGTCGTACTCAAACGCGATGTGGTACAAAACCGCGGTGTCGCCCGTGTCCACCGGGGCAAACAGTCCGGGCAGCACCAGCAACGCGATCCGATGGTTGGCGTCGTCGTTGGTCAACCACGCCCCGCCAAGGGAGTACACACCGGTCCAGCCCGGCGACCGTCTCATAGAACGCGATCATCTCGTCGAGCCGGCAGGTCGCCAGAGTCGTGTGGTGCAACGAACGGCCTCACGATCAAGCGCCGACGCCCAGTCGATGCCATAGGTCACTGCCGCGGTGGGGTCTGCTGCGAAACCGCGGTCGGTGGCCCCGCGACACATCAACGACGCGCCCCGACAACTGGACTGTAGACAGCCGGTAGCGGCTGTCTACAGTCTGGTTATCCGACGGCCGAGCGGCTCGGCGAAGGAGAACAAGTCGTGACAGCTGGCGTGGATGACCGGTCACCGCAGCCGACGACGGTCATCGTCGACGTGCGGGTCTTCGACGGCCACGTGGTCAGCGACCCCACAGCGGTGACCCTCTCCGGCGCGAGCATCCTCGGGGTCGAGTCCTCAGCGATCGGCGACCCGCAGCTGGTCGTCGACGGCGGCGGAGGTGTCCTCTTGGCGGGTCTCATCGACGCCCACGTCCACCTCGACGGGTCCGAGGCCCTACAGCTGAACCGCCGCTGGGGGGTGACGACCGTGCTCGACATGGCCATCCACCCGCCGTCCCTGTTGCGTTCCTTGCGCGACCAGCCAGGACTGCCCGACGTCCGCAGCGCCGGGATGCCGGCCAGTGCGCCCGGCGGTACCCAGACGACCCGGATGGGATTTCCCCCGGAGACCGCCCTGAGCGGGCCTCACCAGGCCGAGGCCTTCGTCGCGGCGCGCGTCGCCGAAGGAAGCGATTACCTGAAGATCATCGTGGAGGACCCCCGACGGATGGGGCTGGCTGCCCTCACCCAGCCCACGCTCGACGCGCTGGTGGTGGCTGGTCGGGCGCGCGGGCTGCGTACCGTCGCGCACGCCTCCAGTACTGCCGCCGAACGGATGGCCCTCGACGCGGGCGTGGACGTGCTCACCCACGCGCCGGTGGACGCTGACCTGCCGCCCGAGCTCATTCAGCGTGCGCATACTCAACACACCGCGCTCATCCCGACGTTGACCATGATGGAGACCGTGGTCGCGAACGTCCCCCAGCGGCCCGGTGGCGGCACGGCGCCGGACTACACCCACTGCCGGGCCACCGTCGCCGACATGTACCGACGCGGGGTGCCCGTGCTCGCGGGAACCGACGCGAACACCGCACCCGGGTCCCCGATGCAGGTACCGCACGGGGTCTCCCTGCACCACGAACTCGAGCTACTCGTCGACGCCGGGTTGACCCCGGTGGACGCCGTTCGTGCGGCGACCGTCCTGCCCGCGCGAACCTTCGCCCTCGATGACCGGGGACGGGTCGCGCCCGGCCTGCGGGCGGACCTGATCCTCATCGACGGTGACCCCACCATCGACATCACCTCGACCCGGGCGCTGCGGGCGGTCTGGTGCGCCGGCCGGCGCTTCGACCCGCCCGCCACCGACTGACCCCGCACCCGCCACCGACCCTGACATCGTCGACCGGCGCAGGAGAAGGACGGCCGGACAGCCCGGTCCGCGGCGCCGCACCCGCCGTCCAGAACATCGGTCCGGGTCAAGCTTGGTCGCCGGCGGGTTCGGGCTTGTCGGCATCCCGTCGGTTTCCATTGCCGCCCAGCTCGACCAAGGCGCGGACCGGGTTCCGGGCACCCGGACCAGCGACCGAGCGAAGCTGGGCGGACCGCGCGAGACCCCAGAACACAGTGGAGCCGGTGCAGCCGTCAGGGAGTGGCGGTCTCCGGGTCGCGCCGGACGTGGCGTCCGGCGAACGCCTGCTCATCGTGGGGCCCGTCACCGTTCTCGTTCCCGTCGTCGTGCTGCGCGGGGACGGGCTCCCGTGCCGGCGCGGGATGCGACGCGACGAGCGGCCCGGACGGCAGCAGCACCGCGGTCAGCACAGCGCCGAACACGAAGATCGCGCCGGAGACGGTGAACGCGGTGGTGTAGCCGTGCACCGCTGCCAGCACCTGCGCGTCGGGACCGGTGTGGACACGGGCGTAGCTCGCCGTCGCGCTCGCCGCCAGCGTGGACAGCAGTGCGGTCCCGATCGAGCCGCCGACCTGCTGCATCGTGTTCAACGTCGCCGACGCGACGCCGGTCTCCTGACGGGCGACCCCGAAGGTCCCGCCGGTGAAGGACGGCGCGAAGATCAGGCCGAAACCGAGACCAAGGATCACCAGGGACGGGAGCACCCCTCCGGCGTAGCTCGACGTCGGCGTCAGCCGGGTCAACAGGAACATCCCGGTCGCACCGAGCGCCATCCCCACCGGCAGCAGGGGGCGGGGCCCGGTCCGCGGCAGCAGCAGGATGTTCGCCGATGTCGAGGCCGTCACGATCCCGGCGGTAAGCGGCAGGAACGCCAGACCGGTGACGATCGGGGAGAACCCGAGCACCTGCTGCAGGTAGTACGTCAGGAACAGGAACACCGCGAAGATCGCCGACCTTGCCCATCGGCGTCCTGGGCAGATCGTCCACCGTAAGGAACTCCTCAGGGATCTTGTACCCGGCCAGCCGTTCGCGCAGGAAGCCGTCGAGCCGGGAGAACGCGCCGTCCCCGACGTTCCCCTCGGGCACCACGAGGGCGACGACGCGCTGCCCCAGCACCGCGTCGGGCAGGCCGACCACCGCGGCGTCGGAGACGTTCGGGCTGGCGCGCAGTGCCAGCTCCACCTCCGCCGGCGCGACGTTGGAGCCTCCTCGCACGATGAGCTCTTTCGCGCGGGCGACGAAGCGCAGATCGCCGTCCGGACCTTGGACGAAGACGTCCCCGGTGGCGAACCAGCCGGGCGGGTCGAACGACTCGACGTCCCCCGGCCCCCGCCAGTAACCCTGGGCGACGACGGCATTGTGCACGAGCAGCTCGCCAGACTGACCGCGTGCTACGTCGTGCCCCGCGGTATTGACCAGACGCACGTCGGTGCCCTCCAGGGTCCGGCTGACCGGCCCGTCCTCCAGCCCGTAGGTCATCCCACCCGGCACCTCCGTCGCGCTCCACATCTGGTGGAGCCTGACCCCGATCTCCTCCCGGAAGCCCCGCTGGACGTCCTCGTCGACTACGTCGCCCCCCGAGATGCAGTGGCGCAGCGAGGAGAGGTCGCGCGGGTGCTCGCGTTGAGCCTGGAGCATCTGGGAAAAGATGACGGGGAGACCACCCACGAAGCCGCAGCGGTCCCTCTCGACGGCGTCGAGCACGCCCTGCCCGGTCGCGGGCCGGGAGAGGACCGCGACGCTCACGCCCTTCGCCAGTTGAGCCAGCATGAAAGTCAGACCCCCCGCGTGCACCATCGGCGAGGTGTCCAAGGCGACGGCGTCGTCCCCGATCGGTCCGCGCCCGAGCGTCTGCGCTGCCGCGGACAGCGTGGCCTGCGTGTGGGCGACCAGCTTCATCCCACCGGTGGTCCCCGAGGTGCCGAGCAGGACGGCGGGCTCGTCCTGCCAGGCACCAGCGTCCGCGCCGTCCTCACGGTCCATGCCGGCCACGTCGGTGAGCACGCCCTGATCGTGGGCGAGAAGAAGGTCGGCGAAGGTCCTGGTCCCAACCGGCATGGGCCCGTCCCCGGCCAGGTAGCACGTGTCGGCCGGGATCAGCGAGCCAAGCGCGTCGCCGAGCCGCTCGACCAAGGCGGTGCCCCCAAGGTGGACCACCGGGCGCACCAGCTCCAGCACGGGCCTCAGCTCGCTCGCGGTCAGCCGGGTGTTCAGGGGACACGCGAGCGCGCCGATGCGGAAGCAGGCGTGGTAGGCGATAAACAGCTCGGGGCAGTTCCCCAGATGCAGGGTCACCCGGTCCCCGCGCCGGACTCCGAGCGAGGACAGGCCCCGGACCAGGCTCTCCGCGTCCTTCAACAGGCGCCGGTAGCTGGACGGCTCGCCGTCCACCAGTAGACCGACCGCATCGGGCCGCCTCTCTGCCTGATCCCGCAGGTGCTCGAACAGCACAGAGGTCACCATGTACGTCTCCAGTCGTCAGACCCGTGAAGGGACGAAAAAGTGCACCGCTCCTTCACCAGCGTTGAGGTGGCCCGACCGTCACGCAAGGTCGCGGTCCGAGCGCGCTGAGAAGGGTCCTCGCCCCATGAGCAGTTCCCCGCACCGTCGTCGAAACCTCGCCGTCACGGGCCTGGCGGCAGTGGCCGTCCTGGCCGTGTTCGCCTCGCCGGCGGCGGCAACGGTCCGACCGGTCCACTCCCCCGCCGCGGGCAGTGTGCAGGTCGCGGCGGCCGCCTCGGTGATCACGAACGCGCCCACCGCGATCCGGCTCGGGGCGGCGAAGCAGACGATCCCGGTCGTGGTCCGGTCCTCCTTCACCGGCACGTACGCCTCCGCCAAGCTCGTGGAACCCAGCACAGGCCCACGGTTCGGTGCCACTGTGACCGCGCAGGCCAACCGGTGGGCGATGTCGGTGCCCGTCACCGGGACCTCGGTGAACCGGTACGGGCCCTGGCGGTGGGACGTCCGGGTCCTGGACCAGTCCGCGGTCGCCCACAACATCTCGGTCAACACCGTCCTGAAGGCCAACTCCCTGCTCGGACTGTCCGCCACCAGCACCGGGGAACCCGGCGTCACCATCACCGTCGCCCTGCGGGCCTGGAACAACACCGTCGCCCGCTACCAGGGATGGGCCGGTCAGGGCGTGTACATCCAGAAGCAGGCCCCCAACGGCAGCTGGGTCAGCGTCGGCGCGGTCACCTCCGACCGCCGGGGCAACGCCGTGAAGACCCTGGGGACCCGGTCCGGGGTGTACCGGGTCTATGACCACGACACCACCACCACCTGGGGTGCGACCTCCCCCGCCGTCCGGGTCACCGCCCCGACCAAACCCGCGCCGCCGGCCAACCCCGGGGACAGGGTCAACTGCCCCGACTTCACCACCTGGCGGGCCGCCCAGAACTACTACGAGAAGTACTTCCCCTACTACGGCGACATCGCCAAGCTCGACGCTGACCACGACGGGATCGCCTGCGAGACCCTGCCCGGCGCCCCCTGACCAGCGGTCCTTGACCGGGCCCTCACCAGGCCGGGAGCCGCGGCCCTCGGGGCCGGCCTGATGGCGTCGTTGGAGTGGCAGCCAGTCCTGGCGCATCGGACTACCCCGCGCCCTGGCCGCGACCAAGGGCGCCGCGATCAAGCAGGCCGGGAGCCGGGCGGCTGCGTGATCCCCGCCCCTGATGCCGATCGGGTCACCACCGCCGCCCATCAGATCGAGTCAGGCGTCCTGCCGGACGCGATACCGCTGCCTGGCTGCTTCACCGGAGGTCCCCAACAGGGACCCGATGACCTGCCAGGAGTAGTGCTGCTCCCGGGCGTGGGCGACCGCCTGCTGCAGGGAACGTTCCGCAGCGGCGCGTGCCACCGCCGCCGATCGCAGCGTCAGGATCGCCTCGGGGTCACGCTCGTCCCCGGGCTGGAGTTCGTAGGCCTCGAACCGGGCGGCGAGTTCATCGCCGTGATCGAGGATCTCCTGGACTGTTCGGGGCATCGTCATCACCTCAGGAACTTCGCTCGGGCGGCCATCGCGTGGACAACGACCGGGACGTCGTCGGACTCCACGACACCGACCTCGAACAGGGCACCGGTGACCCCGGCGCCGATCAGCATCGTGAAACCGTCATCGAGGTCGAAGGCCCGGACCGGGTGCGCGACCGCGTGCTCGATGTCCCGGTCATTGACACCGTGCTTGCGGGCGCTCGGCGCGATCACCAACCCGCCCACCCCAACAAGTTACCTTGCGCGAAGGGTGTGCACAACCGTCGCTGGCAGCGCTCAGCTGGTGGCCGCGGCGTAGGCATCGCGAACCTGCACCGAGATCCGGCCCCGCGCACTCACCCGGTGGCCATGCGCGTTCGCCCACTCCCGGATCGCAGCGTTCTCGCCGCTCCCGGACGGCGCTGCCGACCGAGGCCCCGGGGAGCCGGCCCGGCTACGTCCCGCAGCGCGCCCGCTCCGGCGGGCCACCCCGACGTAGGGAGCGATCGCATTCCGCAGGGTCTGCGCGTTCGCGACCGACAGGTCCATCTCATAGCTCGACCCGTCCAGCGCGAAGAACACCGTCTCATCCGCCTCTCCCCCGTCCAGGTCATCGGTCATCACAACTTGCACTCGCTGAGCCATCACAGTCCTCCGTCGTCGTCGAAGGACCGATCCTGCAGCAGATCGCCGTCGGCTTTGTGGACCTGCCCGGTGCCTTGCTCGGGCACCGCGCGGCAGTCTCAGTACTCGCCGAACCTGAGTCCGCGACTGGTCCTGGGGGCCGCGCACACCCAGGCTCAAGGGTGGGTGGCCTCGCGTTAGTTGGGAGCGGCGCGGAACTTTGGTCGGTCAGCACGGACGGGCCGGGAACACCTTCAGCTCGCGCAGCGCAGCGGACAGCGTTGCGCGGGCGGCGAGTCGATGGGCCGCGACGCTTCGGTACGCCGCAGCCGCAGCCGGATCGGTGACGTTGGCGCAGACGGTTACCTCGACCCAGTCCAGCGCGACGGTCGCCGCCTTCAACGCCGCATACGCGGCGTGTGCGACGACGAGACGCTCAACGGCCGCGGCGCCCTGGTCGTTGTCGATCGGGCACACCTGGTTGGTCATGGGTTGGGCAACTTCCCCTGGCATGTCTCCGGTGTACTGGTCCGGTCGGACAGGACGAGAGCATCCGTCACCAGGTCGATGCCCGAGGTGCGACCCGTCGTCGAGCGGTGCTCCACCCGGACCGTCGACGTCGGTCGGACCGCCGTGGTGGCTGGCATACGTCTCCCGCTACCCGACCGCCAGCCGGCGAGATCGCCGCTACCAGACCAGGAGTCGACCTTGATGGGCGCGGTGGTGTCGTATCTACCGGATGGGTCAACCGGTGCGCCGGCGGGACGGGGTCGCCCGGGTCGGCGACGCAGTATGGCTGTCGGCTTCGGGACGCTGGCGGCGACGGACGAGCGTCGCCCGGGCCGGGTCTGGCGGGGCCGGCGCGGTCGCGTGAACCGATGCACGACGGTTCCAGTGCTTGCTGGCTTCCAGGACGTCGGCCTTGACCCACACGTGCCCACCGGACAGCTTCATCACCGGGTCCGGGAGGTGTCCCTTCTGCCGTAGCTGGATGACCCGCTGCCTGCTGATGTCGAACATGTGGGCGATGTCGGTCTGG
>JAABUU010003137.1_pt1 | contig 21581 bp, 28 predicted proteins | sample 5559301 | NCBI WGS metagenome assembly JAABUU01 (sample SAMN10711884, study PRJNA513360) | rock metagenome | isolation source: Antarctica rocks | place: Antarctica: Victoria Land, Richard Nunatak white | reverse complement strand
GGTGGCGGGTTGGGGGTTGTGCCGCTGTTCGAGGATCATGGGTTGGTCGCGCGCGCGAGGCGAGAGGATGTAGCCGGAGGAGCTGCGCTGGGGGTCTTGGTTCGGGGAGGGGGAGGGGAGGAGGATGGGGAGGGATGGGCGCCGGTGGCCGCGTTTGGTGCGGAGAGGTTTTTCTTGCGGCTGGGTGGGTATTTGGGATCAGCGTTCTGGTGCACGGAGACGGTGTTGCTCGGGAGTGATGGTGGGTGTCCGTACGGTGGGCGGTCCACCACTACTCCCTTCGCTCTCGTCCCCGTAGTCATGTCGCTCGGGTAAGATCCCTCCGTGCCTTCGCGTCTTCTTCATTCTCTTCGCCAACGCCTCCAGCAGAAACGCTCGCTGCAGTCTCATCTTCCGGATTCCTCGGAGTAGCCGCACTTTGCGCAGCCGATACGCGTCGTTGGATTCCTCGACCTCGTTCAGTCGCCGCTTGAGGGCGATGCATTTCTCCTTGTATGCCCTCTCGACCGTTGGAGGAAGCGGCGGAGGTGCCGTAGCTGGTGTCGCATCTGGGGGACGGGAAGGCTGGGTCAGCGGAGGTGTAGGCTTGATCGGAGAAGATTGAGGCTTGGGTTTGACTGGGGTTCTTTTTGAGATAAAAGTTATGGGGGTAGTAGTGCACCACTGGAAGACACCCTGGCCGGGCTGAATTCCTGACGTAGGCATTGATGTAGATTGCAAAGCAAGCGCTTGACGTGAGAGGAGGTGATGCGCTCAAGGCTCGACAGTCAAGGGACAGAGCCTTTGTGACCCTTTCCACTCGAAGCAAAGCCACTGAGTCAAGTGGAAATGGCTACGCGCTGAAGTAGTAGATGCGTTGGTCACGATATCAGGACTCCTTAGAAAGCGAGTTGTGACAAGCGTGGACGACACTCTGGACTAGCCTCGAGTGCGATTTGAAGGAAGGTGCGAACCAGGTGACAACTTGACTTTACAGGGGCTGGTTGCCTTCGTAGCCTCATAGTTCTTCACAGCATGGCTCTGAACTGAACACGGACGGGAACACTGAAAATACACTCACTTGGTGGAGCCATGAGGGATATCGACCAGCGAGGGTCTTGATGTATCGACCGTCGTGTTCTTCTGATACTAGTGAGAGCTGTGATGTGAAGTTTGATTGTGGGAAAGAGATGAATGAGGTAGAGGTCGATAAAGGAAGGATGATTGATGATTAGTCAGACGTGATGCCGAACGGAATGGCGTACGATGTTCGCGTAGTTGTCGCTGGTGGAGACTGCAGCCGAGCCATGGTGTTGAGGGTTTTCGACGATATCATTGATACTCTGGACTCATTGTATTCACGTTGACTTATTGGCCTCAACTATCGTATTACACGCTTGGAAATCCACTGTCACTATTTTCCCCAGTACAAAGATGAGTTGCCGAGTAGAGACTATCTGGCTGCAAAGCGTGAGTGTATGCATCCCCCACACCTGAATAACGCAAAAGGCATCCAACATAGCCCATCGAAGCCTGAAAGCATCGGAATCGAAGCTGCCAAGGCTGCAGGTGCTGGCCCTTAGCCGGGCATGGAGTCGATTCAGGATTGGGTCCCGCAAATGATCTCAATGGCCACTAGTCGTTAGTACTTCAAGAGAAGCCCTAAAAGGAGCCGTTAGCACCAGCGCCCTGAAACAGGCGTGGGATACATACTTGAAGCTATCATAGATGAGGCATTGGAATGCGGTAAGTGTTCCTGGAGGCCGAATGAGCAAGAGTACCTACCATGCTCTCAATCCAGGAAGAGTACCGATCACAACGATTCCCGCATGCAGTCCGTTCCATGAACCCCTGAACCCAATGTTCCCGCACGTTCTCGAGTTAGCCTTACCGGCGGTATCCCCACCTGATCCGATATCAGCCCTTGAGGACCGTCCGGAGCCCAATCATCACTGACGGTGTCTGTCCGCAATAACTTTCGACCCACCACATCCACCAGATAACCAATAACCACACAGCCAACACCAGCAACCTAACCGCCCAAGAAACCCACTCCCGAGCATCTTGGATACGTGCTCGACAGTCTTCTCAAACGTAGCGACCTCCACCATCGTATATGGGTTATCTGCCGTGGCCACAGGGGGGATAACCCCCCACCCCAATTCCTCCTTTGAGACCACTTTTGCTCCACCCTCCGCAGAGGCTATGGGCGTACGGTGGCAGTGTCGTCTGCATCCTCCCCTTGACTGCCTCGAGTGAACACAGCGCCACATCCGCAATGGGATTTTGCACTTGCGGACGCCAGTTTGTTTTGCCATGTATAGGGAAACATCTTTTCACTGTAGAGGTACTCAAAGTAGTCGAAGAAACCATCTCTCCCTCCTCCAGCAAAGCACAGCCCACGAACGTGGGACCGGCGCCAAAGGATATTTCTTTGAGTCCCTCCTTGAAGCTGACGGTGCGCCAAGCGGAGGAATTTAAGGCATAGATATTGGGATCGACCTGACGCCGGCACTTTACCTAGATGAAGAGGCTTAGCGGTGGAACGATGAGCTGGTTGAGATGGGTATGTATACCAGATCAAGAGGTGTGACTGCTATATAGGTTGGTGCACAAGCTGCAGAATACCTCCATGTTGACATGTTGCGTCACCTGCTATTGGCCGACAAAATCAAATCTCCGTGTTCACATCCTCCAACAGTAAAACTGGACGGGTCATAGTAATCAGTTGTAGAGCTGTATTACCAACGACTCGACTTGTGTCAATGGTCGTGGAGTGTTGGGTGTGGCGAGAGATGGAACACACGGGTCTTACCCCCTTCTCCAAGACATTTCGTAAGGAAAGGGTCAGTTCGGAAGCTTGTATACGTCCACGGACTCGAATCTCGAACCACACAAGTGCTCAAGTAACGTTGCTTCTCCATTTCCTCTACGTCTAACTCCAAGCTACGCTACCTCTCCCAAACCACCACCACCGCCATCACGACAAAAGGAGAGACCGTACCCCAGCTATAGAAACCCTATATACCGCCCCCTGAAATACACCCAGGAAGGCAATAGAACCCTGCACGCCGCAACCTGTGCACGCACGGCCCGCATCAAACAACCCAACAAGAACATTCAATCCCAAGCATGAAACGAGCGCTCTTGGACACGATTGAAAAGGGGCGATTGTGCGCGGTCCCGATTCCGAAATATGCCAAACAAAGCGAGCAACATAATCAAGCCAAACGCGTAACAAACCAAGAATGTTGGGTCAAAGGGCGTCAGGTCAGTTCAGGTCGTCGGGTCGGCGTTACTGCTCGGCAGTCAGGTCACTATCCGAATCATCCTCAGCATCCCCATCTTCTCCTCCCCCCACGGCGATGGCGGCGGCGACGGGCTCACAAGCGTCCATCATGTGCAGGTCGCCTTCCTCCAACCCTACCGGTTCCGGCCCTGGCTCCGGCCCTGGCTCCGGCTCAACCGTCTCGTCGATGCGGCCGTAGTCGGGCATGGAGTGGTCCGGATCCGGTAAGCTGACGGGACTGCTTGAGCGGTCTGTGTCCAAGATGTCGTCGGGAGGGGAGAAGGACCAGACCTGTACCGGCCATCAGTGGTGTTCACAGAACGGAAAGGGGTGGGTATTCAGGATAAATCAGCGACATCCGCGATTTCTTCCGTTGCGTACCTCCATAACAGTCCTATTCGCCCTACTGGCCATAATAACCGCCTTCTCATCCTCAAAGGCCACTCTCCAAACCGCTTCGGCCGGCGAGCTCAGCTCTCGCACCAACTGGCCCGTCTTCAGGTTCCAGATCTTGACTCGCCCATCGCTGCCGCCGGACACGATGCGCGTGTCGTCGAACTGCAGGCTCGTGACGCTGTTGTCGTGGGCCGCGAGTCGGTGGATGGGCGCCTTCTCCTCGAGCGACCAGACCCGCACGGAGCCGTCGGAGCTGCCGGTGACGAGGATGTCGCCGCGCATTTGGAGCTGGCCGACGAGCAAGGTGTGGCCTTGGAGGATGGCTTCGCATTGTCTGTGGAGATGGTTTAGTGCGTGCGTTGCGCGTCCGTTGCCCAAATCTCATTACTCACCCCGTCAGAGGATCCCATATCCGTACGCTCGTGTCGAGACTGCCGGTCGCGATCCTTTTCCCATCGAACGCGATTGCGTAGATTTGGCTGTAATGGCCCGTCAATGTCCGTAGACACTTTCCCTCCGAGATGCTCCAGATCCGTGCCGTGGTGTCATAGCTGCCGGAAACGACCAAGTCTCCGTGGATCTCTAGACATCGCACGCTCGCTTGATGGCCGACGAGGATGTTCTTGCAAACGCCTGTTGGGAGATCCCAGACTCGTAAGGTCGTGTCTCGAGACCCTGATATGGCCGTCCGGGCGTCTGACATTTTCAGACATCGGACCGTGGACGTGTGGCCGCGCAAGGTGTGTATACTCATTCTGCGTTCATTAGCATGTAACTTCGACCGGATTTTTAGAATGTTATCATACCCGGTAGCCATATTCCAGACTCTCACATCTCTGTCGCAGCCACCACTGACCAGAATATCATCCCACGGCACCATAGCCCAAACACCCATGATATGTCCTTGCAGCGTCTTTTGATGTTCGCCGTTCGTATTGAAGACGTGGATCTTCGCGTTATCCAACCCTACCACGATATACTTGCTGGTCAAATGCAGGCTGGTCACAACACCCTGGTCAGGCGTTATGTGTCTGCATATCGCCTGGCCCCCGTTTCTCCACGCCGCCTCGACCATGTACCGCTGTTTGAAGTGTGATTTGTATGATGTCGCTTTAGGTCTGTGTTTCTTGATCTTTGGACTCGAGGAGCTTGACAAACCCGAGGTGAGCAGGTTCGGAGCGCTGGTTGAAGGCCCCGGTAATATACTATCGTAGGCTCGTTTGGGAGATTCGTTGGATGTCTCTTGGTTGTACGGCCCATGACCGGTGTTAGGGACTGAAGGCAGATGGTTCGAGGGAGGTGTGTTTGATTCTGACATCCTGCGATAGGCGTGTTTGTCGCACAGAATCTTCCAAGTCATATCATCGCTCAGTAAATCATGCCATCTCCTCGATACTTGAGACGCCCGAGACAACGTCTTCGGATCGTCGACGAAACTCAGGACCTTGATGAAACGCATGTGAGCAGAGCCCATGCAAGAACCTGGGTAAGTAGACTCACTCTCAAACACAGCTCATTGGGTAAGTAACGAAACGGATCCTTCTTCAACCTGGGAGTGACGAAATGGTGGACGAAACTGAGTTGATGACTATCGCACAGATTCAATATCTCCGCCAGATACCTTTGCCTTTCCGCGCCGTCTAGTCTGCTGAAATGTGACCGAGCGTCTCGCAGATATGCATCCTCATTCTCTCCAGCCGTACTCCAGCTCGGCGCTCGTTGATGAGGAGTCGGGCTCGGCGCCGGAGTGGGTGGGGATGCGGGCGCCGAAGGAAGGAGGTTGTGAGGGATCGGAGATCCCAAGGGTCTACTCGGCGTCGGAAGCGGTTTGGGGTGAGTGCGCGGTGCCGATTCCCTTCTCCGGGTAATGCGTGAGGTGGATGCTGTGAGGGACATTGGCGCGGGCCGTGCTGTCGGAGAGATCTCATCGTCGGAATCGATCAGCGAGGCCCGCCGCTGGAGTAAGCTCATCTTGGCCGGTCAGACTCCTTCATGCGACAGCTCGAAGCTGCAAATGGATTTGGATCCGTAGGAGAACTGTAGAAGACGACTTGGTGTTTGGGACCCTCAAGTACGAAGTCTGAAACGAGGGTGTCACGACGTCCTGTACCCGCTCCCCACCTCCTGCTTGTCAACTAAATATATGTGTGCCGGTGTAATGGCTCGTAACCAGTCGAAGAACTGTAACAGACGTGTCGTAGAAATGACCTGATGGTCAGACGAGGCTGCTAGACAAGAATGTTGCGCAAGCTGAACAAAATACAAGGCTTTGATTTGGGCCTTCCCAATGGGGGATCCTTCCCTGGTAAAGACCGCCACCGAAGATCTAGGTAAGCACCTGACGCACGTGCGACTATATGCGTGTCTATCCAAAGCCGTGGGATACCTGGTATTCCCCAGAACCCTGAAAGGTTGAGAGTGTGAGAAGCCTTGAACCTGCCTGGGGATCAAGACCCGATGGCGGGCGGATATGCTTCAACTTGGGGGTGCCTTGTCGTCACTGCAGACCACAACGAAAGAAAAGGTGTGCCTTGATCGCCGTGTAACTATACAGGGACAGTATCAAGATGTCTGGTACAATATGTCATCTAGATGGATCCCACAGCGCCGAATGCTCCCTAAGCCAGCAAGGCCAAGCGGTGAAGAGTTCGAGAGTTCACGAGCCGCCACGCTGGGAGTGGGCGTCAACACACCGCGCTTGATTTAGAAGACAGCTGCACCTTGATCAGCAACCACGACGACCCAGCGTTTACGTCCGTCTCGAATACTTTGTAGCCATTAGAGATTGACTGCTTCGTGCATTCGAGGGCGCCTGCACTCCTCTCTACACGACCGGTCTCTTAGCAGTCAGGCGGGAGTTGGAGCTCCACTCTTCTACGATGAACCCCTAGAAACTATACCTCTGATGACATGCCCAGGGCATACAGCTAGGATGCGCAATGATATGCACTGATCCATGCAAGTGACACAGTACTGCGTCCGCATCATAATCCATCGGAACCCCGTTGCAAGTTAGACGGCACGCTCCACAGCCGTGCAGATGCTTGCCCCGGCCCTTGTATCAGCGAACGGAGGCGTAGGGGCTTATATGTCGGTCTCTGCATATCAGCATATACGGAGGCATTGTAAGGCCTAAGATCGACGACTCTCTTGTAGCTCCATTCTATTGACATAGCGCTTTATTACGAGTACACTTGCATCCCCCCCCGAACGACCCTAATCCTCATCCCACCCAGGATTTGGCCCCGGCGGTTTCGGTCCTCCCGCTTGGCGGGCCACGATGATCTGGTCCACACTCAACACCGTCCTGGCTGCTTCAGTGGCCAACCGGATAGCCCACTGCTTGCTAACCAGTAGATCTAAGATGCCTTCTTCCTGCGCGTCCAGTGTGCCCGTGCCGCTTTCGTTCTCGATGTCCACGCCCATTGTCCAGTCATCGTCGTCATCATCATCATCGTCGTCCTCGTCCTCGTCCTCGTCCTCGTCATCCTCATCCTCATCCTCATCCTCGGATTTGGATTTGGATTTGGATTTGGATTCCGAGGAAGCGTGATGGGCGGTATAGAGTCTCGAAAGAACCTCCGTGGCATCGAGACCTGCCGACTCGGCCAGCGTCCGAGGGATGACTTCGAAGGCTTCGGCGTACTTCTTGATGGCGTATTGAGCGAGTCCCGGTGTCCGCTCGCCATACGCTGAGATTCGTTCGACGAGTTGCATCTCCGTAGCACCGGCGCCAGGCACCAATCTCGAATCCCTCGTGATGGCCTTGACGACATTGACGCCGTCATCCACGGCGCGTTCGATGTCGTCGAGATGGTTCTGCGTCGCGCCGCGGATGACGAGCGTTGCGGTACGGGTGGCTTCGTTCTCTTGCCTGAAGACGGTCACTCTGTCACCGCCAATCTCCAACGTCTCGACGACGTCGACACTGCCCATCTCGTCCGGCATCGGGGCGCCGAGACGAGCGAGCGGGGTGGCGCCGACGACACGGCAGAGACGGCGTAGCTCGAATTTGGAGAGAATCTTGATGACGAGGATCCCGAATCGGTTCAGGTAGTGGAGGGCCAGCTCGCCGACCGTTGCGCCGCCCACCACGACACGGAGGCCGGAGTCGTGGAGTTCCTTGACGATCTTCTCGAGCTGATTCTCTTCGCCCTTGGTGAAATCGAGCATCTCCTTGGCGTTATGTAGTAGAACGGTGCCTTTCGTCTCCGTCTGGCTGATATCAATCGGACACGAAAACACCCCCACCTTTGCCTTCCTAGCCTTCTTGACCGACCCATCCGGTTCCCGACCGAACACCATCCCCTTCACCACCCTACTCTGCTCCGGACTGCCCCCCATGATTTTGACCACACGCACATTATCCACATTGAAATTCACCGGATTCTTCGGCAACACCGCCAGCACGGCCTCGGCCACCATGCCCGCCAAGAAGTCCTCGCTGCCGGACTGCTTCGACGCCACGACGGTGCGAATCGCCTTAGCCAGCTCCGCCCGCGACCGAATATCCTTGACCCGATCCACCTGCAGCCGATCGAGCGTCTCGAGCGCGAACGTCTGCGCCCGCTCGTACCCCTGCACCACGTCGCTGGCCTTCAGGCCCATGCGCAGCAGGTCCTCGGCCTTCTTCAGCAGCTCGCCCGCCAGCACGATCACCATGTTGGTGGCGTCGCCCATCTCCGCCTCCTGCTGCTGGCTGGCCATGACGATCAGCTTGGCGGCCGGGTGGACGACGTCCAGCTCGCGGAGGATCGTCGCCGCGTCCGAGGTGAGGATCATCTTTTGCAGGTGGTTGATGACGATCTTGTTGCGGCCGTAGGGGCCGAGCGAGGTTTGCACGGTCTGGGCGATGGCCCGGCACGCTTCGATGTTGCGGAGGACGGCGCCATCTTCGGACTCGTAGCTGTGAGATGCAGAGCTTTAGTATGGTGCACCACGGGAGAAGTAGAGGTGGTTACTTTTGGTAGCCTTGCTTGAACAGGCCGCTATTTGGCGCATTCGGTATTGATAACGACATTCCGGCAGATTTCTACACGGGGAAGACTGTGGTTGTGGGGTTGAATATTTCTAGGTGCACAACAGCAAAACTTCGACAAACGCGTGAAGCTGAAGCTTTCCGCAAGGCCTCAAAATTTAGCGAGCCTTGACGCGAAAGTTGTCAGGCGTAGCGTTACGACCGTCTATATCTACTGTAAGGTAGGGTAGAGAGCCACATCTACGAATGTACCACTTAAATCTAGAGCCTGCCAAGATTGCTTCCTTTCTTTAATAATTAAATACAGAGAGATATTGCTATCTCGACCAAAATCCAGACATGCTCCACCAAGACCAGCTATGAACGCCTTTCACCCCCCCCTTTCGAAAAAACACGGTATCCTGCACAGATCAACTACCAGGAACTTTCGTTTCGGAAAGCTTTCTTGAAGTCATCGACTGTGACTAGATCAGCATGGCCAATGATCTTCCGCCAAAAATAGGCAGCCCTACCGTAACCAATCGTGTTTGCGCAACCACTCTCTGCTAGCTTCGACTCTGCTTCAGGGAGCCTAACTCGCAGTTGTTAGAAGACTCAAAGTTGGCTTTCTCGTGACAGGTTGAATGTAACAAGCTGTCTTACCACTTCTGTATCATGCCGAGCCGATTGTGATTCTATCTGCGATCAGCACTCGATGTGTAAAGAGCAGCACTTGAAGACTCACCGACGGGTGAGTGGAAATGAACTGCGGAATGGCAACCTTCTCCACCTCTTCCATACGAGCCCACCTATAATCCGTCAGATACGTCCGCCAGTTTCAGAAAGGTGCGCGTACAGCGTTGCAGCAGCCGCTGGATCGTAGCAACTCTCCGCCATCATCACTGATATCATCATTAGCCGTAGCGCAAGTCATTCGTAAGACGGTTGCGTACTTAAGCCAATATAATCAGCCTCTGACTATCAATTCCATCAGCACTTATTCACCATCGAATCTGTCAGACAGCCTACCTCCTGCTTCCTCGACCCCGGCCTCAAGAAAGCATAATCCAGCAGAGTCTGGCTAACGCCACCAGAGACATCAAACACATAAGAAAGAGCATACGCAACCGGCAGCGCCAAATACGTCTGACTGATCCTCTCCGCCGCATGACGCGCCACATTATGAGCGATCTCGTGGCCCAACACCGCAGCCAGCCCGTCTTCGCCATCGCAGATGGGCAGTATGCCGCTGAACACGAACACCTTGCCACTAGGAGACACTCAGCGACGGGCCGGGGACCACCACACAACGTCGGTTCCGGAAAAAGTAGCATACCCTGGGAGCACGAAAGCATTAAGCTGGCTCTTGTCGTCGATGACGTGAACCTCCCACTCCTGATCCCGCAGCCCCGCCTGGGGGATCAGTCGGTCCAGCACCCTCTGCACCATCTTCACTTGCGGGTGCCATGCCGGCAGCACCTTGTGCCCGAATTCCTGGAGCGTCTGCTGGTACATCTGCGCAGAGGTGCTCTGCTCCATGCTCGGGGAGACGCAGTTGAAGCGGCGGCGGCCGCTTACCTGCGTGCGATTCCTGTTAGCCGTGATCGCTTTTCCGGTATCATGAGTGAGAGAGAGTGGAGTGTGTGTGAGAAAGGAGAGAGGGAGAGAGAGACGCGTACGGGAACTTGCTCGAGGTTGTAGACGTAAAACGTGCCCGCACCCACCCCTGCCGCACCGACGCCCGTGCGGAACGCAGGGCTGGTCTTCCAGAGCCCGTAGAGTTGCTGGGGCCGCGAGAAGCGCTGGTACTGTGGCCTTGGACGGCCATAGTACTGAGCTCCCCGTCTCTGTTGTATCTGTCGTGTCACTTGGGAACTAGGTTTGGGGCGGAGGAGTGAGGGGATCGACAGGCGTGGAATGCCCGTACGTGTCGTGAACATGGTCGGAGACGGTCGATTGAGCTTCCGTCAGGAATCCAAGTCCACTTGGCGGACAACGAAAGACATATCATAGCTCTGAAGATTATAGTTGATAGTGTTGTGTTCGGTTGACGGCGGTAAGCTCCGGCACGCTGACATCACTGACAGAAATATTTACATGTATGTGACAGGAGATACTCTGAGGGTGATTGTTCCAAATATAATCTATCCCAGTATGACCTTGAAGAGTGACATGAAAGGTCGTTAATATAAACGCCGTCGTGAATAAGGTATAAAGGCGTTATACCGCCAAAGAAGTACATCTTCCTGCCTTCCGCCGAGTATCCTGAAAATGCCCCCAACGAAGATAGAACAGACCAAAGCCGCCAAAATGCACCAAACCGGCTTAGGTATCATGAAAGAAGCCGCAGATAGGCGTCGAGCACACGGTATATATCAGACCCATCGTTATATTCACAGTAGATTTTCCAGGCCCCAAGCCCGTTCACGATTCTTCCATCAATGCCGCATCACCCGCTTCACGCCATTCGCGTGACCTTGATGTTAACCGCTTGATTCCCGATATTCTCCCGGCCCAGAGCGACTCCGAGGGCGTTCTGAAGGTGTATCCACGTTGCGATGAAATGACACCAATGGCTTGCAGCACGGCCTTCCTCGAATCACGGCCGAATACAGCCGGATGATTGATCCACTCCAATGACGATTCAAGTTCCGTGTCCAGCGCGGACATCGTCGTAACGTCGATTCCGGCAGCCGGAGTGAAGGTGTTATCCGGGTGTGGTGACGGTTGTCGCTCGGGGCTGTGTGTCGAAGGGGAGTTGTTGCCGCCGCCAACGACGCTGTTGCCCGCACTGAGTGGCTTCGCTCCCGCTTGCGGGATGGGTGGTAGACCTCCTTTTCCGAGCCCCTTGAGGATGGTGCGTGTTTCGTTGAGCAGATGGTGAGCGCGTTCGTGCTGGCCACGTGAGACCAAAGTCAACGCACGCGTCAACATATCAGAAGTGAGAAGCTCCATCCGGCGTTGCACAACACTCGGATGCGGAGGGATAGGGGGAGTGCTCATCTGCCCGTTTTGTTTGGACTTCGGTGTCGCTGGCAGAAGCGTTATCGCCAACAGAGATGGCCGTGGGAGATGTGTCAATGTCCCTTCGCGCAGGATGTCGCCGTAGTTGAGGTCGGCTTGGATCAGGGGAACTTCCTCCACGCTCAGGGTCCGCTGCTCATCCTGGTCTAGCGGTCCACCGAGGGCTTCGAGTCCCGATACAATCGACTCCCACGGATCCTGGGGCAGTTGCTCTTGTGAGGAGTTGTCAGGTGCAATCACCAGTTGTACCAGTATGTCTGCAATGCGATTAGCAACATGTTTCAGCTCGTCTGTCTCATCATTAGGGACTTGCCTCGCTTGTCGCCAAACCTCAGATCCCCTAATGCAGCTTCTGCATCTCGGCCAGTGGCTCGCTTGGTGATCTGCAAAGCCCCACTGATTTTAACGAATCTGGCTGGTGAACCCTCCGGCAACCGTAATTTCAACTTGACATTTTGATGCGAAGTTGTCTGCATGGAACCCAAGCAACCGGCGACGCACTCCCGTAGCATCATCCAATCCTTGACGTAGGTATATGAGGCTTTGGTCCGCGTGGATAACTCGATCATTGTGTCGGGTTTATGCGTCGATCCGAGTCCGAAAGAATGGATGGCAACCCTAGCACTGTGTAAGTACACGCACTGCAATCTCTTGATGGGTATATGCAATTATCCGAACTGAAACTGGAAGGATTGACGTACTTTGCAGCTTCCGCTCTCGACACTACGAAGTCTACACTCTCGGTGTCGGAAGTGGACGAGTCGCTTATGAGCAGGATCGTTGCGATAGGGTTATTCGATTTGCGTTGCATGAGGAGGTCCATGGCAACATTCGCACCTTCCACGACATCTGCACGTAGGCTCTTCTGGCCAACGGGCCGGATTGAGTTCAATATCTTGGTCCAACCGCTCCACGTTTTGGTCGTCATGCCGACGAGCGGCACCCCGCCACCACCGGATCCAAATGTGACCAAGCCCATCCGATCTCTTTCACCAAGGTTCTGCACCAAAAACTTGAGCGCATCCCGCAGAAGGGCAATCTTGAGACCCTGCATAGACGAGGAGACAGGGATCACGATTACCAAGTCAAGCGGCACATGGAGAGATGTCGGTAGCCGCTGATCTTGATGACCCCTGACGGAGCTTGAATACTCAGTCGGTGCAGTGTTGTTGGACTTGTTGGCACCATACGAAGAAGAATTCATTGATGACACCCTTTTCGTCCTCATGGTCCGGTAGTCGTCCTCATCGGTACCCGAATTCTCCAAATCGTACTCGGAGCTTCGGATTGGGATCTCATTAGCATTGAGATCTGTCAGTGCTCGTTTCCAAATCTCCAACTGGTTGCGGGATGGGAAATGTAGGTGGAACGACGGTAGTTCTTGGACGGAGAGACTGAGGGTTAAAACGGGTTCATCTTAAAGAAGGGCTGTCAGCGACCGCCAGGCTAGTGGCACCAAGAGTGAAATACCTGGGTTGGATTCTACATGTTTCAGGTGCTTCTTAATTAATATCGACCCTTTGAGCGTGCATCTGGTCATCTTTCTTTTGGAGTTGCCATCCGCATACTGCGGTGGAGCGCCCCTTTTCTCCTTGACACAGATGAGCATTTCCGCGAATAGGAAGCATTCCAACTCCTGCCACGATTGCCGGTCTTTACCAACTCGAATTGTGCCGTAGAGTCGGAGCTTTCCAAACCTGCGGGTTGTCAGAAATTGATGCTTGAATTGAACCGTATTGATGCCTTACCTCTGGAAGTCCAGACCGTGCCAGTTGTCAACCCGGCCACGGAGGTCCTCGGCGATTTCTTCGAGAAGCTCCGGAGGATCGTTTGACCAGATAGCTTGCCTGCCCGGTGGCGGAGACCTAGATCGCCCGTAGCCATCATCACGTTGGTAAGCCGATACTGGTGGGACACTTCGCAAGTCATCCGGATCCGGAATCCACTTGCCATCCGAAACTTCTACCTTAATCAAGCACGTCAAAGTCTGCTGTTGCCGCGACCGGACCAGAGTTGGGAACTCGCTTCGGACCGTCACGGTAGGAGGTGGAATTGGATTTTTCATGACGCTCGTCCGGGGACTGCTGAGGTCCGCTTCCATCGATTGAACGTCGTAATCATGCCTTCGTCCACCATTGGTGTGGTGTGACTCGCCGTAATCACCGGACGACGCAACTCCAGTAGCTCCGCTATCGTTCCTCGCATGATGTGGTTGTGAGCCCACTCCCAGTCTTTCTATCCGCTCCCTCTGGATCTCTCTGGTGTCTCGCTGGTGGGGATCCCGGTGATCCCTCTGGTTGTAGCGATGCGCGGATTCGCGGCTCCTTGGCCGATCGCGGGATGATTGGTGATCCCACGGGGTCGGAGTGGCCTGAGCGCTCCGGTGACCATCTCGAGAGTCATGCTGCGACACCGAACGAACGATGCTGCTTAGTTTCTCTAAAGAAGACTCAGTAGCTGCTGCGCGGAGCGGTCCATGATTGCCATTTCCTACCTAAATCAAGCACATTACCACCTCGGCTGGTATCTAGACCCAATGGCGCATTGCACGTCGGACAGTATTGCGACTCGAACTCCTTGATATACTCGTAGAAACAAGCCTCATGTGACACATGACCGCAAGAAAACTGAAGTATGCGTTCGCCGCGGAGGGTGTGTTCCAAGGGTTCCTCGCAAACTGCGCACTCGCTGCCGATGAAAGTCCTCTCCCTTCTCGTCCGTGTTCGCTCAATGTCGAGCATCCCGGCCATGGGTCTGCCGGAGCGCCAATTGAAAGACGTCTGGCTCGGGTTGCTGTACACCGGTGGCCGTGTTGGTTGTGTCGGCCGAACAGAGAAGTCTTTCGCAGGGGTCAGAGAAGTGGGTTGGCGCCGCGACGCCGGTTGGATCGATGTACTGTTCTCCTGAGATTGATAGGCGGGTCTCACGGTAGAAATGTTGGAAGCGTGAGACGCTTGACGACTGTAAGGCTGACAGCCAGGTGCTTCCTCTGAGAAGCCTAAGAGGTAGCCGAAAAAAAGTTAGCATGATGAACCATCACAAATGCATACATATGCAGCTCGGCGAACACTGCTCTCAATGTCACCGTACTGGGATATCAATGAAAGGGGATCCATTACTACTCTGATGTAGCACCGGCTCGCGGCGTGAGTAGGTTCGCTGCTGTCCTTTAACTCGCGTGTTGGAAGAGGATATCAACCCAAGCTGATGCAACCTGTCCAGGGCGGTTTTGTTGTTGCCGTTGATGTTATTATTGCTGCTGCTGCTACCAGACCTCGATGGAGCCGGGTGATGGAACGAAGGATGTTTATTAGACATAGGACAGGAGACCGAAAGCTGGAGCCAATATCGGATGGTTTGGGCCAGACTAAGGTACACACAGACGAAGACGGATCCGTAATGATAGTAATTTTGTCAAACGGTAGTAACAATAAGTTAATAATTAAGACCCTTGCCAGTCGAAAGCCAGTCGAACTGTGATGGCTAGTGTGGGAGTTGGTCTCGGTAGGTACGGTAGGAGGTAAGGTCAGGTAGGTACGAGTGCTCATCTAATATATAATAATGAAAGACCTTTTCTTCCGATTTATTCTGCTTGACCGTGTTCTCGTAGACATCCCGAAAGGCTGAAGTGGGCTGTGTATTTATGTACGAAGTGTGTACAAGCACTTATGTATGAAGCGTACCGTGTAGCGGCCGAGTCTCTTGTCACCTGAGCGATGATGATGAGGTACGGAGTAGTAGATGGGAAAGCCTCAGAGAAGTAAGTTTCGCTATGGACAACTTGTCCTCAGGTGTGTCCGCCAGCCAGGAAGAAGGCAGGGAGGGCTTCTCTGGTATCTTTCATAAGTTTTTATTTGCTCGGTTGGAACAAAACCATTCAGCCCCCGTCGCAGGTACCAGGGAAGGGGATGCTAATTTGTAGTAGCGGACTAAGTTACATGAGGAAGTAGAAAGAAGAAGGACAAAGGAAAAGCATTAGCACAGCAAGGGTAGGGTATGTGTTGATCAGAAGTGCTTAAGCTCCAGTTGCCGTTCCAGTTCCAGGTCCCAGTTCCAGTTGGCGTATGTATGGGGAGGAGACTAAGGTACGGTACGGCAGGAGAAGCGGAAGAAAGCCATGCGTTGCGATTGCGATGCAAGGGTGTAAGGCAAGATGATGCCTGTCAGCCACGAGCGATGGGCCCGGGGACTGGTGACCGGGGTCGATGTGAGATGTGAGAGCTCAACCTGGAAATGGTCAGCTCAGCATAATTCCTGTAAGTGCTTCAAGTGCTACGAAGTACTCGGGATACTCTAATACCACCTGCGGACAAGGGAGGCTGGATCGCGCAACGCCAACGTCTTTCCGTCCTTCCAGACTGAAAACTAATCCCCCTTGTCAAATCGACAAGAATACCTCGGATGAAATGATGGAAGGAAGCAAAGCAAAGCACAAGTTTATTTGCATCTCAATTCTAAGCTGATGTGTTGTTACACAAGCATTCGTATAAACCACCGTGTGATTTCGAAGCCCCCAAAACACACGGTCGAACAGTCAGATCCTGCTCTCCTCCGCAGCCGGTGCAGAGACGATTCTCGAGACTGGGGCGGCGGCAGTAATTGCTCAAGGGGTTACTACTTGCTCGAAGGTTTCCCTCTGAGTGGCCTACAACACTAACGCAGTAGCATATGTACCTAAGGTACTGCTAACGTTCGCACAATGAAGTAGCTGCAGAAGTAGCTGGAGGACTAGCATGGGCCGTCTTTGACCATAATCCCTAAAGGTTCTCCTTAGAAGGTTCGTCGGTCCGGATGAATGAAAGAGGAGGAAGACTTGCATAACCCCTTCTATGAGTGAGTATAGCGTACGCGGAGGCGAGGTGTTACTGTTAAATGTTGCATCTAAATTGGCATCATCTAGGTCGTACCTTACAGCCTTCGGACGGAATTTATAGATAACGGCGTTGCAGGACCAGGAAGTCGACAGTGATGCCGTTGGAGTCTGAAACGGAATCATGCAGTTGGCTGCTGCATTGTGTCTGCCTCAAAGTGCAGCTTGCTTCCAGGGTGCCAGACGCATGCCGGGCCGGCGCAGACATGAGACTGTCTCTGCAGCAGACCACCTGAACTGGGATAACGCCTGTACTGACACACCTCCACCAGTGCCACATTTGCTTGGGCCGTCTATCAGAGTACTGCTCTTCTTCGTATGCCTTCATTTCGCCTCCAAGAGTATACTGCATATAAGCTGGAGATGAAGCCATCCCTCGCAGGTCAACACCAGACTTCCCCAAGTGTGAATGTCTGCGGTGCAGCCTTTACGAGCTGTGCCTCTGGCCCCATCAATACGAGGCGCAGTATATGTATATACGAAGGAAATGCGACATGGATGCCAGAACGACGTCGGACTTAGGTAACACAGCAGTTGCGAAGCTGTAGATAACTAGAACTTGCTCGATGCAAATCTCCCGCTGTGTTCCTGCAGTTTCCGTGACATATGGAAGCCAGTGCAACCTCTGCAACCTTTGCTTCTGATCAACATCAGAGGGATAACAGGGACTTGGCGAGGTATACCCGACCTGATCGCAACTTAGGCTGGTGATCTGCACATGAGCGCGGGAAGATCCAATGTTGGTAGACATCTAGAAAGGGTCCTGAGTTTCGAATTGCTCGTGGCCGGCACATCAGACAATAATATGTCGATCTTCCAAGACTGCGCCGCGCCCACCACCATCAGGAAGAACCATGTCTACGACGTTCAAACGTCGAGTAACTTGACTTCGGAACCAGGTCATCAACGCTAGATGGGCCGGACCTGCGTCAGAGAATGTTCCCTTTGACGACGCCTCCGACGCCGTGGCTTTGTACTGCGTACTACCAAGGAAAACTGTCCACGTCCTCGGAGCCGAAGCCTGCCCTTCAAATCGAAACAAGGTACGGTAAGATAACGTTAAGTCATCGTACTTGCGGGCCATATCAGCCAGTAGTGCCAGCTGTACTCCACACTCAATGTTGCTGCTACAGTACGTTATCTTAACTGGCGAGGGGCTGCACGCAATTCGAAGCCCTCTTTTTCTCCGCGATCTGCGACGGTGATGGGGGCCATATCAGAATCATTGGAGTCCAAGCATCTACCCGCATTGCGTCAGCTGCTGTGCCGTTCTCCTTCTAGCACGAGGCGACCATGCATATGAGCTGAGAAGCTGTGCTACTTCATCTATTCTGATCGTCCGTATCTCGTGTGGCCACGGGCGGATTCAATAGTGTTGGTGCTATTGCTACTTCGTAGTAGTTGTAGATTGCCTCTGGAAATCGACCGCTGGCGCATCAATCAATGGACCAGGTATTGGCCAATTCGTGCGGTTCTGCGTCTGCTGCACGACGCCGCCTAGTCCCGTCATTGGACATCCACATCTCATGGCCTCGACATACTAGCCTTTGTTGCGATCAGGGTCGCGTATCGGATATATACGTGGAAAGCTGGTGCGCGGCGTGCTCAAGTACTTTTCTGACTAATGAGATCGCCTTCGATGCTGTCATTGGCTAAAATGAAATGGATTGGCGTTCTTTGAGGGTATTGCCGCGCTCTCAGGCCTGATACGTTAGTTTTACCAAGACATGTACGAAGCCCAGAAGAGTGACTACTTCAAGTTTGGAGACCAATATGGATGGTTGTCAGGTCAGGCTTACTGTAGTTCCTGATTATTTAAGCCACAACATCATGAAGTCGCAGATAGCCCTACAATTGACCTTCCCATTTGAAGATCAGTCAAGAATATCTTGACTGACACTAATAATAAGCAACGATGGAGGACTTCAAAGCACACCAAATTGCCGAGACTTTCCTGTCAGAAGAGCTGCTCTGCATATCACTTCCGAATGCCCTAGGTGCAACGGGTTGAGAATGATATTCTGTACTGGACCCATTGAGCCCAACGAACCCTCTCTGTTACTTTCAGCGCGCAGAGCTCCCTTTACTGAGCTGATGCTGTTTCCCTGTTTGAGAGCACTTAATATAATGTGTTCGTAAATGTTATTGGAGTGGCAGCGTTGTTTCCTTGTTCGACAGGTCGCCAGATAAGTTTCCTCACACAAACACACCATTTACAGCTCGTTTCCAGTATCTACCATATCTGCGTACTATATGCTTCATTCGATTCAGCTTCGATGCTGCAAGTAGGAATTGAGGAGCTAGGGGTTTTTGTGAGACCTTATTTCTCCTTTTCCGCGATTTTCCGCGAAATCAATTCTTGACCTGTTCATCCATTCCAAGCATGTTCGACTTCAAGGGGCGTGGCGTGAGCAGGCTCCGGAGAGTTGTACATGCTATGCGGTCCGAATATGAGATATCCCCAGACACTGGCAAACTTCTGCAACGGTCCTCCCGGGATGAAACCGGAGCCCTCCAACTAATGGCTACAGAGGAGTTTCAAATGTTACACCAATAAAAGACACAAATCATCCTACGCAAGTCAGTGACTGGAGTTATCATGGCTGCCCCAGACACAACTGCGCGGTAGTTCGATGGAGCGAGATGTTGAGCCAACACCACACTGGCCCTATTAACAGTGGTGGCTTTGTGGCCATGCACTACTCGAGGACTGGAGGAACCAAGCACGATCTGTTGTCGTTCAATGATGGCTAATACACAAGGACACTATGGGTTGCCCCATATCGGTCTGAAGTTCATCTATTGGAGACCACCCTGCGGGAGGAGCGAATCTTATGGGTGCACGGCGAACTTGAGGTAGGTAGTCCCAAACTAAGACTATCTTGGCAGGACAATTTTTGATGTTGATTCCAAGTAGCCTCTTCAGTGCCATCTAAATATGAACAGATACACGATTTAAGAGTAGGGCGTTCCCTCCATGTCTATCTTGCTCAAAGCAGTGCGATCCATCATCAGTCTAGTGCCCCTGTCGTAGTACATTTTCAGAACCATTGAGCACAGGATTCCTGTGGCTACGAACTGCTACGTACAAATGCTGATATCAAACTCTTTATATTCCAAGACGCAGTATTCCTCCCCAGACCTCAAAGTGTACTGACCGGAGAGCATCAAAGTTGTAACTTGTAAGGCATGAGTGGTTTAGAACCAGACTCAAGCTCCGGCTGAAACCTTAACTTAGTCAGCGAGCTTAATTTAGCCTCATCATCTCACCCAAACGCTTTACCTGAATTGAAACCCGAACACCATCTGAGCTCCACAATGTTTGGCAGAGCGCTCAGGACAAGCCGAGCTTCGCCGCTCCGGAGAAAAGCAGTCGTGCCTCTCGCACGACGCACCGTCACCACCGATGCAGCTTCCTCACATACGGAGAGGGAGAATGTGCCCGAAGTCAGTCCGCAACGCAACGGAGTTCGAAAAGTCAGCTGGTACTGATGCCACTCTTGTGCTCTAGGAAGACGAGAAGCCATTCGAGGTCAGGCTCTCGGATGAGAGCTTCGAAACGTACGAATTAGACCCGCCGCCATATACCCTAGCCACCACGAAGAAGGAGCTCAAACAAATGTACTGCGATATGGTTACCGTTCGGTAGGATACCCCTCGACTTACAGGCCGGACGAGCTCTAATGCAGAAACAACAGGCGAATGGAGATGGCAGCAGATAGACTCTACAAAGAGAAGAAGATCCGAGGTTTCTGCCATCTGTCCACCGGCCAAGAAGCGGTAGCAGCCGGCATCGAGCACGCCATTACCAAAGAAGACCACGTCATCACCGCCTACCGATGTCACGGCTTCGCTCTCATGCGCGGAGGCACCGTCAAGTCCATCATTGGCGAGCTGCTCGGACGGAGAGAAGGCATTGCTTACGGCAAAGGAGGATCGATGCACATGTTCGCCAAGGGCTTCTTCGGCGGTAATGGCATCGTCGGCGCACAGGTCCCCGTCGGTGCCGGCCTGGCGTTCGCCAACCAATATTTGGGAAAAGACAACACGACCCTCGCCCTCTACGGCGATGGCGCCTCCAATCAAGGCCAGGTCTTCGAAGCGTTCAACATGGCCAAACTGTGGAATCTGCCCATCATCTTCGGTTGCGAGAGTAAGCACCCCAATCCCATGCCATCTACCAGACCATGCTCCTATTCTCACCATTAACACCACCCGCAACTCAAGACAACAAATACGGCATGGGCACAGCCGCCAACCGCGCCGCCGCCCTCACCGACTACTACAAGCGCGGCCAATACATCCCCGGCCTGAAGGTCAACGGCATGGACGTGCTCGCCGTCAAAGCAGCCGTGCAATACGGGCGCGAGTACACGCGCGCCGGCCACGGCCCCCTCGTCTTCGAGTACGTCACCTACCGCTACGGCGGCCACAGCATGTCCGACCCGGGCACGACGTACCGCACCCGCGAGGAGATCCAGCGCATGCGCAGCACCAACGACCCCATCGCGGGCCTGAAGCAGAAACTGCTCGACTGGGGCGTCACGAGCGAGGAGGAGCTGAAGGGCATCGACAAGGAGGCCAGAGCGCATGTCGATGCCGAGGTCGCCGAGGCGGAGAAGATGGAGGAACCGGAGGCCACGCCGAAGATCCTGTATGAGGATATCTATGTCAGGGGTAGTGAGCCGCCGTTTATGAGGGGGCGGGTGCCCGAGGAGGATTACTATTATTGAGGGGTGCATGGGATGAGGTTCGGTTTGCGGTGAGGGGTGTTACTGTGCTGGATGGTCGACTCGACTGTACCATAGTGTAATGCGTGTCTTCACACACGGGTTTTGGGGGTTCAGAACAGATGATTGATCGTTCTCCTGTACCGCGTTCGCTGGGCAGATTGATCGGCCATCGATTTGGGACGATTTCCGTCACTTCATGCTTTACAATCGAAAAAACCGGCCCAATACAGTCACTGGAGGTAGCGCTAAGTCTTAGGCCTCTTAGCCAGCGTCCTCTCCCCCGCATCCTCATCCCCATCCTCGTCCTCATCCTCCTCAACAACCTTCCTCTTC